>LGOV01012681.1_pt1 | contig 44852 bp, 36 predicted proteins | sample 469881 | NCBI WGS metagenome assembly LGOV01 (sample SAMN03857199, study PRJNA290197) | marine sediment metagenome | biome: marine cold seep biome; feature: cold seep; material: marine sediment; isolation source: sample #5579, elevator 3A push core 41 containing 12 cm of sediment... ...
CCGCCAGCGTTCATCCTGAGCCAGGATCAAACTCTCTAATTAATGTTAAAGTACTAATGTACTTAAATTTAATAGTTCGTTTTGTTTCCAAAAACTCATTCATGTTATCTGACTTGAAATTACTTTCTTTTTAAATAAATTGAATTGTTGTTCTTGTTAAAATTAACAAGGACCTTTTTAGTTTGTTTATTACACTTACCTATTTAATTTTAATTGTTCATGCGCTATTAATAGGCAACCTGCCTCAAACGCTCCTACAGTCTAACATACACACTAATTGCTGTCAACCACTTTTTTTTACTTTTTTTAACTTTTTTCGCATCAACATGACACACCCGACACCGTGTGCGTTTGAAACCCATAAAAAAGCACAAATACACACTTTTTATAATACGCTAATTAAAATAAATTAGTCATAAAACCCTAAAAAAAAGAGGATGTAAATCCTCTTTTAATTATTTTCCATATGAATCTTGAACTTCTTTAATGATTTCAACCTCTTTTAGGAAAAATAATATTATAGAAAACTAAAGAGCTTGCAAAAACACAAACAGTTACTGTGCTTAAAAATAATATTAAACTAACCCTCACCATAATTGCAAGAACAACAAATGCAACAGTTAGTATGGCTAAACTCTTATTATATGTACTCATAAATCACCTCGTCTTTAAATGTATAAAGATATTCTAATATATTATATAACTTAAAATATGAAATTTAAAGATAATATGACAAAATTGTGCTTGTTTTTTTGTAACAATTTGTAGAAAATAAAAAAAAGAAGATGAAATTCATCTTCTAGTTTGTTTCACTTTTAAGTAATTAGTTCTATAATATCTCCTGTTTCGCCTTTGGCACTAATTCCATCTAAAACATGTGGAGCTGGTTTTGAAGGCTCGTCAATAATTTTTTCTAAAATATCTCCTGTTTCACCCTTAGCTGTAGCACCACTGATGCCATCCATTAATAGTTTATTGAAATTTTCCTCCGCTTGAGCTGCTTTTGCTTTACGATTACTATACCAATCTTTTAAAGACATAATTTTTTTCCCCTTTAGCTTGTTTGTTTTTAACTAATTACATTTTACTATATAATACTTTTTTTGTCAATATTTAATTATTCGTCATCATCATTAAAAAAGTCAAAAGCTTTCATAATTTCAGTTAATTCTTCTTGTGGATTAATAGCCGCTTTTAAATCAAAACCTGACTCATTAGGTGTAGGATAAAGGCTACTTCTTCTCTTTTTAGCTTCTTTGTTTGTAATAAGTTTAGAATAAGCACTATTTGCAAAAGTTTCACTTTCTACATTGTTTGTGTTTAAGTATTTATCTACAAGGCTTTCATATTTATCCTCACCTGTTAAGGTCAAGTTTGTGATAGGTTTAATTTTTGTTGCAAAACTAGCACTATTAGGTCTTCTACCCTCATTTATAAAACTATTTTGAGTTTGTACTTTTTTAATACTAGTCTCACTTGGTTTATCATTTCTTCTAATGGTTACCGTGCGAGCTGGAGCTTCATAATCCGCACTTCTTCTTTGTGCTTTATTTGAAGCTGTCTCAGCCCCAACACCATACCCTGAGCCCCTTGTTGTTGTACCCATTCTTGTAAGCAGGCTTTGAATTCCATTTCTTGCTTTTTTGTTGTTTGCTTTTTTAGTTACCTTCATACTATCAAAGTTTTCTTCTCTAACTTGTTCAATGGCCCTGTTAAAACCATCAAGTATTATTTGTGGGTCAAAACTATCCTTCATTTCAGGATATTTAAGCATAAGTTCGTTTAAAAATTCTTCCCATCTATTATGAAGTTCTCTAATTCTTTTAATTTCAAGTTCATATATATTTTTTGAAGTGTTTTCAATTTCTTGTGCAGTTTCTACTGCTGCAATTAAAGCTCCTGAAATACTTTGGTCTTGAGTTTTATATCTTAATAAATTCTCTTTTAAACTTTCAACTTCTTTTCTTAAATCAAAAATTCTATCCTTTTGATCGGATAGTTTGGTTTCGTAATCATCTACGATTTCACTTATTGTTTCTTCAACTTCTTCTTTGCTATATCCTTTTTTATTGGTAGAAAAATCTTGCATTAATTACTCCCACTTTAAATTTTTGTTTTTTGTTTTTTATAATAATAAATAAATAAACCGGTACCAACCATAATAAGTGTGACGCTTAAAACTTGGCTTACTCTAATACCTGTAGATCCTATATATAAACTATCTGTTCTTAGTCCTTCTATTAAAGCTCTGCCTATTCCATAGTAAATTAAATATAGACTTGTGGCAAAACCTTTTTTATCCGTTTTTAAATAAATATGAGTTATTATGAAAAATCCTATTAAGTTCCACATACTCTCATAAAAGAACGTTGCCATGTGCCAAGCACCTTCTGCCCTGATATAAACAGAATAAGGAAACCACTGAAGGGCTTCATTTGTTACAAGTGGACCGAAAGCTTCCTCATTAAAAAAGTTACCCCACCTACCAATTACTTGACCTATTATTAAAGCTGGCACTACCATGTCGGTAAGTTTAATGGTTTCAATTTTTTTAACCCTTCCATAAATAATAAGAGCTATTAGTCCACCAATAATTCCGCCATAAATTGCAAGTCCACCATTATTTATAGCTAACATTTCTGAAAATGTCCAGCTTCTGCCACTAAATAATATATAATAAATTCTTGCACCCAGTATTGCTACTGGGAATAAAATTAAAACAAGGTCGTAAGGAAGTTCTTTATCTAGCCCTTTCTTTTTTGCAAAAAAGCCGACCAGAAAAACACCCAGCACAAAACTACTTGCAATTAACAAGCCATAAAATTTTATTTCCACGCCAAAAATGGTAAATCCGTCTATCATATTTCCTTCTTTAAAAATCAGTCTAGGCAAATTATATTATTTATAGTATAAAAAGTCAATAAAACAATTAACTCTATTACCTTAATAATAGCACTTTTTTATTCTAGTTCGACCACTTTATACAAAAAAAAAGAAGTTAAGCTAACTTCTTTTTAAATTTAACATTATTTTGGCTCATTAATTGGTTGTTCCTCGTTATTATAAGTTTTGCTTAAAAACTCAACTGCCTTTTGGTTATACTCTTCAGACATTTTAAGTAGTCTAGCTTTAGAAACTTCTTGTTTTATATTCTCACCATTTTCAATTTCAGATACAGCTGTAAGTGGAAATAGGTCTGCACTTGTCGAGTTTGCAACATCTTTCATCATTTGAGCACTTACCATACAAAACTTTACAGGGTCTTGCATAATAAGAGATTCTGGTTTATTTCCATTGGTATAAGAAAGTGTAAGTTTGTTAAATTTAGAACCAATATCATTTGAATATCTACTATCTTTACAAATATTTTTGAAGAAATTAGAAGAATTTTTATCTTTTGTACTAATTGCTGCTTCACCTTTATACTGAGAGGTATAAACGTTAACATTTTCTCCAAAAGGAGTGTTTATATAAGAATCGTTAAAGCCTTTGTTTGGATCCTCTTTTAAAATCTCTTTATCTTCAAAAGAATTATAGTTTTGCCTGTTGTGTTTTTTATTATATGCATATTCATTATTATGAACTTTACCCATACCAGCACTTGATCTTGGAGCATAGTCTGCATATTCATTAATAGGTTCATAAAAAATATCTTTTTTATCACAATAATTAAGCATTTTTGATAGAAACTTTCTGTTTCTTCTTTTTCTTATTCTTCCAACATTTCTAAAAGTAATGGTATCTAAAAATTTTCTACCCCTACTTCTTCCATAAGAAGAAATGTTTTTACTTCTTTTTCTACTATACTTAATACCATAGGTATTTTCAAAATCTAATTTCTTAATAAGTTTAGGAAAAAGTTTTCTTTTATATCTTCTATTATAAAATGGAATATAGCCTCTGCTACCTTTTAAAAAACGTACAGTAGCATAAGTAGCTGCGGCCATAGCCACAACAGGTGCTCCCCACATTAATAATAAACTTACTTCTCCTGGCATAATCTGCCTCCTTTAATAAAACCTAAGTTAATTCATTTATGTACTAAATATACCATTTTTACGCATCTTTGTCAATACTCAAAATATTGAAATGTAAAAATAAAAAAATGCTTACATCTGTAAACATTTTTAATAACAACCAAGGCTAATGAGCATTGCGTTATTTATTTGTTTCATTTTTATACTGCTTAGGTTTCCAACACGCTCCTGAAGCCTTCGTTTGTCTATGGTTCTAATTTGTTCTAGTAGCACAACCGAGTCTTTATTAAGCCCATAAGTTTTAGCATCAAGCTCTATATGGGTGGGTAATTTGGCTTTATTAATTTGACTTGTGACAGCTGCCACAATTACCGTTGGACTGTATTTATTCCCAACATCATTTTGAAGAATTAAAACAGGTCTAACACCACCCTGCTCGCTACCAACAACGGGGCTTAAATCGGCATAATATAACTCTCCTCTTTTTATCACGATATTTAGTCACTCTCCATTAACCAGTTTTCATACATTTCTAAATCTGCCAAATCAATTTTTTCAAATTCTTTGTTTAGTTTCGAGCAGCATTCAATGTTGCCCTCCTCACTAAAATATTTAGCATAATGCTTTTTAATGTCTTCTTTTGACATTTTATGCAAATAAGCTCTGTCATTGTGCAAAGAGGTTGTTCTATTTGATTTCTTTTTTAGCATGTCCCCATACTCATTTAAAAATGTTGTCATAACAAATATCTCCTAAAACCTTGGTTTTTAAACCTATTGCAATAAAAAAGCTATTTAAAAATAAATAGCCTAAATTTATGTTGCGTAAGTTTTAGTTAATTATGCAAATTGCAGTTGCCTGATTTTTTGTGTGAGTGATGCTTAGGGATACCTCTTTTAAAACCTGACTAGCTAAAAACCCCTTTAAGAATGCTGTTATCTCAACAAATGGAGCACCTTTGTTATTATGCCTAATTTCAACGGATTTTAAACTTATTCCTGCACCAATTCCAATTTGAAGTGCTTTTAAAAATGCTTCTTTAGCCGAGTATAACCCAGCCATTGTTTCAAATTTATGTTCACCTTTACCGTTTATATATTTAATTTCATACTCGGTAAAATACTTGTTTAAAAAAGCGTCCAAGTTTTCCATTTTTTCAAAGCGTTTTACTAAAACACTATCTATTCCTACTTTCATTTTATTCTCCCGCCCCTTTTAAAAAAGGTTGAATTTGATCATACGAAAACCCTCTTCTTGTCAAATAAGCATAAAGTTTAGAGTAATTTTCTTTAGTTTTTTCTTTATTTTTCATGTATTTGGTTGCCAGAACTTCAATATAATCATTTTGCTCTGGCAATTCTTCTAAAGTCTCATTAATAATCTTATCACTAACACCTTTATTATATAGTTCCATCTTTAATCTTCTAGCGCCTTTATTTTTTAGGTTTTGCCTCACATAAAGTTTAGCATAGTTTCCGTCATCAATGTAGTTATACTCTTCTAGTTTTTTTACCACATAATCAATTATTAAATGCGTGTAGCCTTTTTTTAGTAGGTATTCTTTTAATTGTTTTTTTGTTTTCATATTTTTACTAACCAAGTTAAGTGCTTTATTAGCAGCTACTTCTTTTTCGCTCTCTAGCTGAATTTGTTCTAAGCGCTCTTTTGAAATTTCAAGCCCTACTCTCAGTCCGCCCTTAATAACCGTTGTTGTCTGAAGTCCGCAAAAAAACTTGTCGTCTAAATGTAGGTTTACACGCTCTTTGTTTTTTGCTTGTGCTTTTAGCTTGGTTATTACGCTCATACTAATCCTCAAATTTTTGGCTAGATAAAATGTAATAGCCTTTATCTCTTTCTAAAATATCACAGTTGCCAAAAACTGTTTCCATATGTTTTTTAATACTATCTTTACCGTGTTTTTTCTTAATTACTAAAATTAACCTACCTTCATTATCTAATTTATTAAGGCTCCCTTCAATTAATGAAAGTAACACTTGTTTTCCTACCTTAATTGGTGGGTTTGTAATAATAAAATCAAAAGTGCTGTTAATTTTTTCAAATAAGTTAGAATTAACAACCTCTGCGTTCTCAACACTATTTAAATATAAATTATGTTTAGCAAGTCTTGTAGCTGTTTTTGTAACATCACTCATAACAAAATGTGTGTATTTATAATAATCGGCAAGACTGATGCCAATTGCACCATATCCACACCCAAGATCTAAAACTTTTTGACCTAAATCATCAAAGTTTTTGATAACTGTTTTTATTAATAGATTAGTACCATAATCAACTTCATTTTTACTAAAAATATTATTACAAGACTGAAACTTGTACTTTTTACCGTTTATATAACTCTCAACAAAAAAATAATCCTCTTCGCTGTGTTCAATATCTTTAAAATAATGGCTCATTCTATTCTCCTTTAAAACTCTCACCTAATTTTATTAGGTCTACTTGTTTGTTAAACAGCTCATTTACAAATAGCTGTAATTTATCTTTATTTTCTTTTTTTATAAGTAACGTTACTTCAATTTGTTCTTTAAACTCTTTGCTTGTAACTTTTATAAATTCTTCTTTTTCTAACTTGTTAATTAGTTTACTGTTTTCATAATCTAGAGTAATTTTATACTCGATTTTTAGGCTATAACTCACAATTTGAGCATTATTAATGCAGTCACCTGCCGATTTACTATAAGCTCTAACAAGTCCGCCCATGCCTAGTTTAACACCGCCAAAATACCTTACAACCCCAATAACAATATTGCTTAGTTCTCTTTTTTCTATGATGTTTAAAATTGGCATGCCAGCAGTGCCTGATGGCTCACCGTCATCGCTAAATTTTTTAGCACCACTTACTAAACTATAAGCGTAACAGACGTGGTTACTATCAGAATAATCTTTTTTTAATGCATTAATAAATTCTACTGCATCATCTTCTGAATATACCGGCATAGCAAACGCCTGGAATTTGCTTTTACTTACAATAAGCTCGGCTTCTGTGGCCGAGCTTATGCTTTTATAATCTTTCACTAAAAAGTTACCTTTAAGTGTACCTTTTTACCTTTATGAAGCACTATACTACCGCTTTTAAACTCTTCATTTGTTAAACTCTCAGCTACATCTAAAATTTTTCTTTCATCTACTTTGACCGCACCACCTTGAATTAAACGTCTTGCTTCACTTTTGCTTTTACAAATTTCAGTTAGACATAAAATGTCAACAACCGGCTCTTCACCAGTAAGTTTAACTTCAAGTGTTGGCATTTCATCAGTGTTGCCACCAAAAGCACCTTTTGCTTGTTTTTCTGCTTCAATTGCATCCACCTCAGAATGTAAAAATTTAATAAACTCAAAAGCTAATACTTCTTTTGCTCTATTCATTCTCTCATCTTTATGTTTTGTAAGCTCTGTAATTTCTTCAAGGCTTAAAAATGTTAAGCGTTTTAAATACTCTTCAACAATACTGTCATCAACATTTCTAAAATATTGATATAATTCGTAAGGAGAAGTTCTTTCTTTATCTGCCCACAGTGCACCTTTAGCACTTTTACCCATTTTTTTACCGTCTGCTGTTAGTAAAAGCGGAAAAGTAACCGCGTAAGAAGTTGCTTTTTCTTTACGTCTTATAAGGTTAGCACCAGCTAAGATGTTTGCCCATTGATCGTCCCCTCCTACTTGCAATGTAATACCATATTCACGGTTTAAGTGTAAAAAATCATATGCTTGCATTGGCATATAGTTAAGTTCTAAAAAACTTAGTCCTTTTTCCCATCTTGATTTAAAACAGTCATGACCTAGCATTCTATTAACACTCATAACGGGTCCAATTTCTCTTATAAAATCTACATAATTTAGTTTTAAAAGCCAATCGGCATTATTAACAAATTCAACTTTATTTTTTCCCTCAGTAACAAAATATTTACTAAGTTGAGTGCTTATCTGAGCAACATTATCGTCAATTCTTTGTTTAGTCATCATTGGACGCATATCGCTTCTGTCACTTGGATCGCCAACATGAGCGGTTCCGCCACCTAATAATAGGTAAGGTTTATGCCCTGCTTTTTGTAAATGTAAAATAGCAAAAATGTTAGAAAAATGCCCAATTGTCATACTTGTTGCAGTTGGATCAATCCCCCAGTAAAAACTAACCATTTTACTGCCTAGTTCTTCTCTTAACTCTTCTTCAAAAACAGTTTGCTTTATGAAGCCTCTCATCTTTAATATATCTAATGCGTTTTTCATAGTTTGTTCTTCCTTTTTAATGTTGTTTATTATACCACTTAAAATTATTTTAATCAATTATTTGAAATGTAAACAATTTAATATTATTAATAAAAAAACTGTGAGTAATTCACAGTTTTATGATTTATGCTTGATTTGAATGATTTTCAATTAGCTCATCCATTTTTAAATTTGCTTCATCTCTTAAACCATTAGGTCTCATTAATGGATGAACATAAGTATCTCTTTTAATAAGATTATCCATGCCTTTACCATAGTCTTTCATGCTAATAACAAGCTGACGCTCGTTTATTTGAGCATATGCTTTAATTTTATTATCACTACTTAACCACCATTTAACGTCACCGTACTCTTTTAGAATTTCAAGAGCTTTAATTTTATCCACTTTATGAAGTTTAAGTTTTTTTACATAATCTGCGTTGCTTATATTTGGTAATTTTTCTTCTTTAACTAAATATCGAAGGTTTTCAAGTACTTGTTTTTCCATAAAATATATTATCTCCCTATTAACTACAGTAATTATATCATATTTATACTCTCTAAAACAACCACTTATTAAAATTACACTGTCAAGTTATGAATTATCTTACACTTCCATAGAAAAATAGAGCAAGAGTACCCGGACCTGAATGACTTCCTACAATAGGTCCAATAGTATTTATAATAAATTTAAGCTCGCCAAAACGTTTAACTATTTCTGCTTTTAAATAAATAGCATCTTCAAGGCAGTCACCATGAGAGATATATATGGTTTTTGTAAGACTAATATCTACTTTTTGTTCCATATAATCAACTAGAGTTTTTAGACTTTTTTTGCGACCTTTTACTTTTGCAATAGGAGTTAATATACCGTCATTACTAATGTTTAAAATTGGTTTAATTTGAAGCAATGTTCCAATAAGCGCACTAGCACCGCTAACTCTTCCGCCTCGTTTTAGGTGGTTAAGGTCATCAACAGTAAAAAAATGACAAACTTTAGGAATTAAACTAAGGGCTAAGTGCTTAAGCTCTTCAATAGTAAAGTCTTCCTTTATAGCTTCGCTTAGGGAAGTAACAAGCATTCCGTAGCCAAGGGAAGCTGATAACGAATCTACTATAACAATTTTAAAATCCTGATTTTCTTTTGTTATTAATTCTTTTTTGCCCTCTTCTACATTTGATTTTGCTAGCATTGCAGAATTTAGTGTACCACTAATTCCACTTGAACAAGTTAAATAAAAAATATCATAACCTTTGTTAATGTATCTAACAAACTGAGCTTTTGCAAACTCTGGGGTTATTTGTGCTGTTTTTGGCATGGCCCCTGCACGCATTTTATCGTAAAGCTCTTTAGGTTCCATATGGTCAATATTAATGTCGTCATACTCAATATCATCAAGTATATATGTCATGGGTAAAATAACAATGTTTTGTGCTCTTGCAAAATCCTTGTCTAAATCACTAACAATATCTGCTACTAATAAAACTTTTCTCATAATTTACCTCTTACAATCTAATGGTCTAATTATAAATCTTTTTTAAACTTTTTAAAAGCTAATTAGAGCACATAAACCAATATTTCATAAAAATTCAACAAAAAACCACAAAATATAATTTGTGGTTTTAAATTTATTTATAACTCTCTTCTATAACTCCGCCACCCAAACATTCACCTGCCTCAGTATATAAAACAATATACTGACCTGGTGTTATTGCTCGTTGTCTCTCATCAAAATCTACCCTTATGTGTCCGTTTTCTAAAATTGTAACTTTGCACTTTTGATCTGGTTGACGATAGCGTGCTTTAGCTAAACACTCAAACTGGTTTTCTTTTGGCACATCTGCTATCCAGTGCATTTTATAACTAATTAAATAATTGCTAAACAACTTATCGTGTTCGCCTTGATTCACATATAAAATATTGTTTTCAAGGTCTTTTTCAATAACAAACCATCTTGCACCTGTACCACCCCTTATGCCACCAAGGTTTAAACCTCTTCTTTGACCAAGTGTATAGTACATAAGCCCGTCATGTTTTCCTACTATATTACCTTCCATATCTTTAATAAGACCTAGTTTTGCTGGTAAGTAGTTTTGCAAGAACTCTTTAAATTTACGTTCTCCAATAAAGCAAATTCCTGTTGAATCTTTTTTATCAGCTGTAGATAAACCATTCTCCTGTGCAATACGCCTAAGCTCTGGCTTTTCCATATGTCCTATAGGAAACATAGTCATAGCAAGTTGGTCTTGGCTTAGTTGATTTAAAAAATAGGTTTGGTCTTTGTTATTATCTACGCCTTTAAGTAAGTGAGTTTTTCCATTTTTACGCTCAACTCGTGCATAATGCCCTGTTGCAATAAAGTCTGCTCCAATTTTTTTAGCATAATCAAGGAAAGGTCCAAACTTAATTTCACGGTTACAAAGTACATCTGGGTTTGGTGTTCGCCCCTTTTTATATTCTGCTAAAAAGTCTACAAAAACCCTGTCCATATACTCTTTTGCAAAATTAACAGTGTAGTAAGGTATATCTAGCTTGTTACATACCCTTTTAACGTCCTCATAGTCATCCTCAGCTGTGCAATTACCGTCGTTTGTCTCTTCCCAGTTGTGCATAAAAAGACCGATTACATTGTAACCCTGCTCTTTTAATAAAAGTGCTGCAACTGAAGAATCTACTCCTCCACTCATACCTATAACTACTGTTTTATTTTTGTTCATCTTTTTTCCTTTTTATATTCTTTTTAAGTACCGCTGGTACCTTATAAAACCCGAGAGCTATTCCCATTAAATCAACTAGCCACATACCAAATGCAGCAGCGGTTGCAACTGGAATCATAATGTATGCGTTTGCTAAATTCTCAGGTAAGGTTGTTAAAAACCCAGCGTAAGCTATTCCTAATATCATTGCACCAAACATAAATGCACCACGGAAGTTTCGTTGCACATAAAAGTTATGAAAGCCAAGCATTCCAAAAAATATTGCTATTATAAATGTTTTTTTATGGTCTAAGTCTTTTGGAAATTGTTTTGTTAAAATAACATCATCATATCTACGTTCTTTTCTTACTTTTCTTACAGCCCTATTACTAGTGCTATTAAGTTCATTTATCTGAAAGTCACAATAACTGCAACTATTTCCACTATATTTTATTTTGTTATAACAAACTGGACATCTCATATTATTTCTCCTACTTACAATATTATAACTTTTAAAGCGTAAATTTGCAAGCAAACAATACATTATCAAAAACCAAATAAAAAGTCAATAAATAATTATAAACCACACAAAAAAGCCTTAAATTTAGTAAAATTCAAGGCTCGTGGTATTTTGTCCACGCAGGAGTTTACAAAAGTAAATGACTGTGTGGGAAAGTGCCACAGCAAACGAAGAAGTTTGCTGAATTTAAGGCTTTTTTTATTTTTTAGTTTCCATATAAGATATAAGATCAAGTACTTTGTTAGAATAACCCCATTCGTTATCATACCAAGCTATTAGTTTAACAAATTTTTCGCTAAGCATAATTCCTGCAGTCGCATCAAACACACTTGTTCTAGCATCTCCAATAAAGTCACTACTTACAACGGCATCTTCAGTGTAACCTAAAATGCCTTTTAACTTGCCTTCGCTTGCTTTTTTAACTGCAAGTTTTATATCTTCATAACTTGCTGGTTTTTTAAGCTTTACTGTTAAATCAACCACGCTTACATTAATTGTTGGAACTCTTAGGCTCATTCCTGTAAGTTTCTTGTTAAGCTCAGGAATTACAACACCAACAGCAATAGCTGCACCTGTTGAACTTGGAATAATGTTTGCACTACCCGCTCTTCCTAGTCTTAAATTCTTTTTGCTAGGTCCGTCAACTGTTACTTGAGTTGCAGTTTGAGAGTGAATAGTTGTCATAAGACCTTCTTCAATTCCAAACTCATCGTTAATAACTTTTGCAATAGGTGCTAAACAGTTTGTAGTACAACTAGCATTACTAACAACGTCCATATCAGACATATAAGTTTCTTCATTTACACCCATAACAAACATAGGTACGCCGTTTTTACCAGGAGCAGTGATAACAACTTTTTTAGCTCCACCCTTAAGGTGACGTTTCGCTTCTTCAAGCTTTGAAAATACACCACTAGCCTCAACAACATAATCTACATTATATTTACCCCAACCAATGTCTTCTGGGTTTCTTTCCATAAAGTATTTAACTGTTTTACCATCAATTACAAAGTTTCCGTCTTTAATTTGACAGTCACAGTCAAATTTTCCGTGAACAGTATCATACTCTAGCATATATTTTGCATTTTCTGGTGTTAAGAATGGGTCGTTAATTGCTACAACTTCAATATCCTCACGTCTAAGTGCAATACGCATAACAAGTTTACCAATTCTACCAAAACCATTAATACCAATTTTAATTTTTTCCATTTTATTCTCCTCTTTTTTTCAGTCGTTTTAATTGTAGTAAATTAAAACTTTTTTAGCAAACAATTATTACCATTTTATACCAAATTTTCAGGATTTAGTGATAAAAGACTATCTATAACAAATCGTCCGTCTTTTCTAATTAGCACACCGTCAAAATAAATTTCGCCACCACCATATTCTGGTCTATGAATTTGAACAAGATCCCAGTGTATCGCACTAGAATTACCGTTGTCAGCATCTTTATAGCTAGCACCTGGGGTAAAATGTATGCTTCCTGTAATTTTCTCATCAAATAAAATATCTAGCATTGGTTCAAAAATATAAGGATTAACTCCAAGAGCAAATTCTCCAACGAATCTTGCCCCCGCATCCATATCAAGTACTTTTTCAAGTTGTTTGGTGTTAGTTGATGTTGCCTTTATAATTTTACCGTCTTTAAACTCGAAATAAATATCTTCATGCTTAAAACCAGAGTAAGTACTTGGTGCGTTATATTTGATAAAACCGTTAACACTGTCTTTTACTGGTGCCGTATAAACTTCACCATCTGGAATGTTCATATGCCCTGCACACTTAATTGCAGGAATTCCTTTAATTGAAAAATTAAGGTCAGTGTCATCTCTTAAAATTCTTACCTTATCAGTTTTTTCCATAAGTATTTTTAAAGCGTCCATTGCGATATTCATTTTAGAATAATCTAAATTACAAACATTAAAATAAAAATCTTCAAACTCGCGTGTACTTTTCCCTGCCGCTTGTGCCATACCCTCTGTAGGATAACGAAGAATTACCCATTTAGTTTTGAGTACTCTAATATCTCTATGAATTGGCTTAGAATAGTTGAAAGAATAGGCTTTCATATTCTCATTTGGCACTTTGCTAAACTCAAATACATTATTACCACCAGAAATTCCAATGTAAGCGTCCATTTCTTCCATCATAGGAATAATATGTTTTGCCATAAGTTTTGAATGCTCTTCATTTGTGCCCATTAAAAGTGCACTTGTAATTTTTGAGTTTTGCACTCTAACTAGAGGTAATGCCCCAACTGCGTATGCCTCTTTAATCAACTCTTCTACAAGAGGTGTATCAATATCATAAGCTTCAATTAAAACTTTTTCACCCTTTTGCAAGTTGCAAGAGTAATTTACTAAATTTCTAGCGAGTTTTTTAACACGTTCATCTGTCATATAATTTCTCCTTTAAAAAAAACCAAACCTATAGCCTTTTAATTTAGGTTTGGCTTATAGCTATTTTTTTATTCTTTTATAAGTCTATTTACTGTTTAAGTTGGCTCTTTGTTCAATTAAATCTTTAGTTATAAAATAACCCGCAAAAAAAACTCCCACACCTGATAACATTAATCCTATTAAAAAGTAAACAAGTGAGTTTTGCCACAAACTGAAAGTAGTATTGAAAACTATTAAACTAGTAAACAATAATATGCTAAGAGCGAAAAGGCTTAAACTTATTATGCTGTTTTTACTCTTTAAACTAAAGTTTTTAAAAAACTTAGAGCTCGTCTCTAGCCTTAACTCGGCTATTTTAGTTTTGTAAGCCACAAAGCCTGCAAAGTTTCTTAAATATGCGTTCTTTTCTGGTAAGGACTTAATAACATCTGCTACATCTTCATTAAAGTAACCAAAACCATCAACAGTTAAATAATCGATATTCAAATTAAATATGTTTACGTAATAATTATAAATCCTTTTTAATATGTTTCTAAAAAAATTGTTTTTCCTGGCTTTAATTTTGCAAATAACTACATCATTATGTTCGATGTTAATAATTATTTTATTTAAAATTTCTTGCCAGTTCTCTTCCTCTAGGTCTGCAAGTAAAACACAACCATTGCTAAGTTCAAAACCTTTTGTAATTAGCTCGTTTGAACTCTCAAGCTCTGTGGTTATTAAATTGAAACCCTCAGCATTCTTGTAACTTTTCGGTTTTTTATAGTCTTTACCAGCAACAAAAAGTACATTAAACTGGAAACCACTTATATCAAAAAACACTTTTAAGTCTTTTATGGCTTCACTCATATCAAAGTCTTTTGTTTTTACTGGAATTATCATATCAAAAATTCTCATAACACACTCCTACTAATTATTATAAATTAAAAACTTTTTATTTAAAAGTAAAATGAGTGTAAATTTTGTTAGTAGTTATTAAAAAAATGAATTATAATATTTTTATTAACTAAATTTAGGAGGCTTTTATGGGCTTACAAAACACAAAAAAAATGCTACAAGATGCGGGGAGCAACTCTTATGCAGTTGGTGCATTTAATTTTAGTAATTTAGAACAATTACAAGCAATTTTAGAGGTTGTTGAGGCTGAGAATAGCCCAGTAATTCTGGCTTGTTCTTCTTCTGCAATTAAATATATGAACCTTGAAACTTTGGTTGAAATGGTTAAAGGTGCTACTAGACACATAGCTCAACCCATTGCACTTCACTTAGACCACGGTGCAGATTTTGAAATTTGCAAAAAGACTATTGATGCTGGCTTTACTTCTGTTATGATAGATGCAAGCCATCATGAGTTTTTAAAAAATATTGAGCTTACAAAACAAGTTGTAGAATATGCTAAAGGGTTTAATGTAACTGTTGAGGCTGAGCTTGGGCAACTTGCAGGCGTTGAAGACGAGGTTAGTAAAGAATTTAGTACCTATACAAATCCAGAACAAGCTAGTAAGTTTGTAAAGCAAACAGGCGTTGATAGTTTGGCAATTTCGATTGGTACTTCACATGGTGCTTACAAATTTAGTGGTGCACCTACCCTAAGAATTGATTTACTTCAAGAAATTAAAAAACTTTTACCAGACACTCCACTTGTACTTCATGGTGCTAGTAGTGTTCCTGAAGAATTAGTTAAAGAGTTTAACGATGCTGGCGGACAGATGACTGGTGCAAAAGGCGTTAGCCCTGAACTTTTAGTAAAAGCTATTAAAAACGGAATTGCAAAAGTAAATGTAGACAGTGACCTTAGAATTGCTTTTAGTGTTGGTGTTAGAGAGGCACTTAACGATAAAACTACATTTAACCCAAGAACTTACTTGCTTGAGGGGAAAAACAAAATGAAAGAAGTTTTAACCCACAAAGTAAAAAACATATTAAATAGTGCAGGTAGAGGCTAAATAAAAAACCAGTAAATATAATTAAGAGTTTAAAAAAACAACGCTAAATTGCGTTGTTTTTTAATGTATTATTAGTTTTATTAAATAAAGTTTTAATTTTAATTAAATTCAAGGCTCTGTTTAAAATATCAAAGCAGAAGCTTATTTAAATAAGTGACTGTTTTGTATTTTGAACTAGAAACGATGAAGTTGAGTAAAACTAAAGCCTTTTTTTTAGTCTTCGATGATTTCTCGAATTTCCTTAACCTCTTCAAAAGTTAAACTCTGAAGTTTATTTACCATTTCCTTGTAGGCTAGCTTTAAAACCTGAGGATATTCACTTGAGATATCTACATCATTTTTAGCTGTTCTAGCAAGTTCCATAATATCTTCTTTGTTAGTCAAAGGTCTAATCATAATAATATCTTCTAAAATTGTAAAACTAAGCTCCATGGCTTGTGTATTTAATTCGCTATCCATATCTTAATCTCCTTTTATACCTCTGGTCCTTGGTTTTTTGACATTTCAACAGCTTCTTTAAGTTCTTTTTTAAAGAAAGTTGATGGTGTTAGGTCTTCTTTAGCCGATTCCATATAGTCTTTAAATAACTTAGTGCCTTCTTTATGGAAATGACCATTAGTTTTTCTGTATGCATCTGAATTATTACGCATATCTTTAACTATTTTAAAATGTAGTGCTTTTGCTACTTCATTCATATCTATATTTGGGTCTTCGTTTAATTTTCGGATATATTTTGAATTTAATTGTATTGCAGAAGTAGATGAGAAAGTGTTTTTCATAAGTAAGTTATCTTCAATAAAATCCCAAACTCTATCTTTTGCTTCTAGTGCACTATTTCTAATAGACTGAGGCATTACTTTGCTTTTTACTTCTTCTTTTACTGGGTCTCTACCCTCAGCTTTAGTCTTACCATAAAAATCCATAAATGCTTTGTAAAGTGCTGTTTTTTTGATTGCTGCAGCTTGTATTGGATCATCAAATATGCTTGGGCCTTCGTTTTTAAGGTTTTCTTTATTGGTTTTTTCTGTTTTTGTGTTTTCTTTTGTAGCTTCTGCTTCTGCTTGATTTTTTGTAGATTTTTTTGTAAGGTCATAGTTTTTGGTTGCAAAAACAACATCTTCAAAAGTTATGGCATTATCTACATTAACGCCCGTTTTTCTGTACACGTCTTTAACTGCTTCTAGGTTTGTAAGCCCAAAAGATTTATAAGTTTGTCTTGTAAGTTGTAAAACTTTCTCAGAAATATATGGAAGTACCCATTTATCATCGGTATTTTGTAGTTTTGCCATTTTTCTACATGCTTGAGTAGTTAAATAATCTTCAACCTTTTCAAAAGTAGAACCCGAAAAGTAAAGTCTTGCAGTATTAATGGTAGTCAAAGTTGCAACAATATCTTCTAGAGTTGCTCTTTGCATTTCAAAATCACGCTTGCCCCTTTTAAAGTCTTTATAAGGGTTAAATTTACCGCCCTCAGTTCTCATAGTGTGAGATTGGAAGAAGTTTTTAGCTTCTTTGTAGCTACCATCAAAAAGCTTAAAGCGAGTTTTATGTGCTTTTGCCAGATTTGTTTCGTACATAATGCCAACAGCAAGTTCAGTACTAGGTGTACTACTTCCTTCAACATAAATATTTCTACCCTCAACCACTGCAGTTTCATCGCTTGAAGCGAAAGAGCGGTTAAAGTGAAGTTTATAACCTTGTCTTTGAAGGTCTAATACGAAGTCTTCATATTCAGGGAATACTTTTTCTTCATTATTTAAATATGTGTTATGTGGGTCAGTCATGTTTTCAAAAGGAATTTTTAAAACACCAGTAACCTTATTATCCTTAATGCTTGTAATATCATAAAGTGATTCATTTCCAACAACATGAGGTTTTGCATTCATTGCAAGCCCTGAATAATTGCGTTGAACTTCAACTGCCGATATCATTTTGCCTGGTAACATAGGGTTGTTTCTTACCCTAACATATTGATTTAGTGCAATAAAATCTGTAGTATTAAAAATTTTATTGTTAACAATTTCATAATCTTCTTTAATTACTTTTCCAACGATTTCGTTAATAGCGTTATCATTAACTCTAATGCCTTGTTCATAAACATTAGCAGCAGCAATAACAAAACGCTCATAATTTCTAATTTTTGAGCCAAATTGAGGTAGTATATGTTGAGCATTACTTGGAGTAATGCCATATTTGCTTAAAATTTGTGCCACTTTGCCACGAGAATTGTTTCCCTCATTAGCAAAATCATTACGCATTTTACTTCTACCAAGCATGGTAAAAGCACTATAACCTTTTTCATAAAAACGTTCGAAGCTATTGCTTGTTGGATATTTATCTTCGTTACGATAATTATTTGCCATTTCTAATCCTCTTTTTTTAAGTATTTTTGTTATTATTATAATATCATATTACCCATTTTTTTGCAATAGCAAAAATAAAAAAACACGCAATTGCGTGTTTTTTATTTAATAAGAGTCGTCCTCATTCTTCTTTTCTTCTTTTTCAAACAAATCTCTTACTGGCTGAAGTGCCACAATTTTTACATCTGTTCGGTTAAGTGGACTGGTAATTAAGAATGCCTCACCACGTCCAGCAGTAACAATAGCATCTTGTTCGTCCTCATTAATACCACCAGCATTTCTATAAAGGTCTACAAGGTCACTCATATCATTTGGTGCAAGACCAAAAATCATAGAATACTGACTTGCATTAATAATTGCTGCTGATTGTTTTGCAATTTCGGGACTACCTACAAAGTCTTTAATGTTTTGAGTAATAATAATTTGCATACCAGAATATTTTCTAATACGTTTTGCCATTTGCTCCATAAAGTTAAGCGCAATTGGGTAGTCTTTATTAATAAATACGTGGGCTTCATCAACCGTTACAATAATTTTACGCCTGTTAGGGTCCTCTTCACCAAAGCCATACTTTTTATTAAATTCTTTATTTTTAATAATTTCTTTATTTAAATATCTAATAACAAGCATCATTTGAGCGTTTGCTAAAACTGAGTTGTTGTTTGATAATAATGAACGGAAACTAAAGGTAACAAAGTTTTCCTTTGTTTTTAATGTTGTTGGACCATTCCAAAGGTTAGAGTTACGACCACCAGTTGAGAATTTTTGAATATAATTTTCAATAATCTGATACATTCTTCTCAAATATTCATCTTTTTCCTTTGTAACCTTTTCTTGAACGATATCATATAAATCATCAAAAATTGGAAAATTGTCTGATGTTACATCATTTATATCCGTTGATGAGTCGATACCTTTTTTAGAATAAAGTTCAACAATTAATGTATTAACCTTCTCAAATGCATCTGAAGAGATGCCTTGCAAAATTACTTTAAAGAACTGCTCTAAAAACTGTAAATGTGCCGAATAATCGTCAACCAAAGCAACACCTTCTTCTTTTAAAGATGGAGTTATGTGGAAAGGATTAATACGTCCTTGAAGCCCCGAGCCTACATCAATGGCTTGCCCTTTAAGATTTTCTGTTAAAATTTCGTACTCATTCTCAGGATCGAGAATAAATATTCTAGAGTTATCTGCTGCTAAGTTGGTTAAAAGTGTTTTAGTCGCAAAGCTTTTACCACTACCACTTTTACCAATAATCATCATATTAGAGTTAATACGTTCGTTGTTTCTAATAAATAGGTTAACAAAAACTGGACCAAACTCGTTGTGACCAATATAAAAACCATTTTGATCCATTAAAGCACTACTAATAAACGGGAAAGTTGCGGCTAAACTTGAAGTATGAATACCACGTTTATTTTGTTTTATAGTATCTAATCTGCTTACATTTTGACTTATGAATGAGTCAACCTGTCTACCAAACATTTCCGAGAATTTAAAGCCATTCTGTCTTAAGTTTGCACGGATTTCTTTTTTCATACTATCTTCACAAGTTAAGTGAATGTTAACATCAAACAAGTTTTCGTTACCTGTTTTTAGTTCAACTAAAAGCTGTCTAAGTGTGCTAAGGTGGGCGTCATTTTCAATACGAGTACTGGTTTTTGCTGAGTATAATGACTTACCTTCCATTTCAATAATAGCTTTATCTATCATTTTTTCTGCTTCAAATTTTAAAAATGGTTTAATATTTACAACCGCTTTAGTATTAGGCATAGAAAACATACTGTAAGCCCATGCATTTCTAACATTTATAGGATAGTCAATAATATTAAAGGTTCTAAAAGTTTTATCTTCAATTATAGTTGAAGCTGTTTTAAAGACAACCTTTTTTGGCATTGTCCAGTTAACAACTTTTTCCATTGGCATACCCTGAAGTTGCCTCTCATCAAAATCTTTAGAATAATTAGCTTTTAAAAATACTGCAATCTGTTTTTCCTGTAAAACTTTTGAATGAATTGGAATTGAACTATTTTCAAAGTGGTTTACTATACCAGAAATAGTACTATTAAGTGAGCTTTTATCTCTATCATAAACCACTAAATAAAAGTGATCTTTATAAATTTTTTCAACTGCATTAATATAGTTCATTGTAGAAACACGGTTTTCAAAAACCATACTTCTTGTTTCTACTTCTTCTTTGCTTATTTCGCCTCTTTCCATCATTTCAAGTACAATTTCATACTTACGATCTTCATTTTCAATATAATCGTCTAGTAAAAGCGGTTTATTTATTTTAATAAAACTAGCATGCTGTGCTGCTGTTAATCTACGAAGTCCGTTAGCAAAAATGTCAATTAGGGTATTTTGTTTGTGTTCCGATAGTAAAAAGAATTCTTTTGGAGATATTTCTATTACTTGTGCATAATAATCATCATAATTAATATACTTACCTTCAATTTTCTCGTAAGGAATAAGTTCTTTAATATCAGAAAAACCTTTTTCTTCAATTTTGCTAAATTTACGCTTAAAAGCCATAAATCTAAATAAAACAACAATGGTAGAATATATTTTCAAGTCTTCTGCAACTGGCATAAACAGTGTAATAACAACTGAAAGCCAACTCAGTGCATAATAATAGTTATAATCGAAGTTAGCGGTCAAAATTAATATCAGTCCAGTGGCACCAATAATACCAATTAAAAGGTCTATAATTGTAATGCCTTTTAAAAGTTCCATCTTAACTCTAGTTCTTCTTGGAATAAATCTCATAGTGTCTCCTAATCTTTAAGTAAAAAGTAAACATAACAATAGTATCTGTACTTTTTTACACATTATAATTAATTATACTAAATGTTTAAAAAAAAACCTACTAAATACATCAAAAAAAGCCTTAAAATTTAAGGCTTTTTTTATTTAAGGCTTTTTTTATTTACGGCTTTTTATTCATGTTTTGAATCTCTTTCTTTAAGTTCTGAGATTGGTTTTGAATATCTTTAGCAGCTTGTATAACAGATCTGTGTTTACTTGCTACTCCTGCAGCTATATCAATTTCTGACATATTTCTAACCGACATTCCTTTATTGTTTTTAAGGAATTTTTTAACAGATTCAACCTCTGCTTGAGCACTCTTAATTTTAGCCATTTGATTTTGTTTTTTTTGTTTCATATTTTTTATATAATTTTGTTTTTCTTGTTTTTGACTACCAGTGAACATACCTAAACCAAGCTGAGATTGAGTAAGATTGATTTCATTCTCAATTGTCTCTAATGCATTTTGTTCTTTATTAACATAATAATCCATTACGTCGTCACCCATAGGCTCGCCAGTTGCATCAAGTTGAGGTGCTGCACTAGCTTTATTTCCGCCAACTGCTCCCATAATCTCTTGATGTCTTGTTTCAAGTCTCTCGGTTTCTCTTTTCTCTCTTGCCTTTTTAGAATCTGCTTTTTTCTTCTTAACATTTTCTTTATTGCTTTCTTCCCAAGCACTCCAAACCTTATTCGTACCCATAACTCTACTAAGTGGGTTTACCATTGCCCAGTCTTTTATGGCCTTAGGTGCATTTTTAATTCCACCCGTAACACGATCACCAAAGTTTTTGGCATTAAGTTTCATAGACTCGCCAAAACCCATTCTTGAACCATCTTCTGCTTTTTTATTAAAGAAGTTTGCAACATCATTGTCAACAAGTCCTTGACCTGCGCCTTTAAGCATTCCGCCAAATCTGCTTTTACCTTCTTCACCAGCTTTTTGCCAGCCCTGAATAGCTTCATCAACAGGTGATTTAATTACACCAGCAAGCTTTTTACTAGTTTTAAATCCTTTTTTGTATATGCCTGCAACAGCACCAATACCGGTTCCAGTAGCAATTGCTGCTTTACCCATGCCTTCCATAAAGGCTTTAGACTTACCAGCACCTTCGCCAAGAGCGTCCTCGGCACCTATCATACCTGCAAGCTGTTTAGAGAAGTCTTTAAAGAATACTCCACCACCTAAGATAATTAATAGTTGTGAAAAATAGTTACCAATTGATGCGCCAACAGCCTCACCTACAGTAGCATCAGTAGCTACAATAAAGAATTCTATTTCGCCTATTACAGGTATCATCATTAAGAATAAATTAAACACAATAACCGTCGAATAGGCACTCAGTGCACTTCCAATAAATGCTTTTTTCCAGTTTTTGAAAGCCTCCGGATTAATTGGGGTTATTGCAATAATAGGTGGAGAAACAATAAATAAAATTACTAAACTATATAGTCGTTTCACAAGTCCTAATAGTGCTTGTAATAGTATCAAGGTTAAGCCAAAGGCTACACCTATTCCTATAAAGAAATTGAAAAAGAATAAGTCGTAGTAAAACCATACTAACTTATAATTATATATAGAGAAACTCGATGGGTATGTAGGTTCTCCAATAAGGTCGAATAAATCATATTCTTCCGTTGAAAAATCAATGGTATGATTACCACCAATTACTTTTCTATTATTTTTAAAAGCATCATCAATTTTATCAGCTACGCTATAAACTAATGCACCAATATTTTCTTCAACAAATATACCAAAATGGTTTTGTCCTTCTAAACTCTCTAAAAATTCAGAGTCATAGGCAGCTGTACCTGGCCTTGCTCTGTTAGCATCAAAAGCTGACGAGTGAAAAACACGTCCACTTAAATTACTTGTACCCGGACTTGACGTCGCAAGGTCTAACGAGTATAGCAGTGCATTACCAACCATAAGTCCAAGAACTGCAATAACTGGAACAGTAAAAGCATTAAACATAGCTCTTAGTGATTGACCAATAATTTTTCCTTTACTATTTGAACCTTTTTTATCCATTGGTTCATATTCACTTTTTATTACGGCAATAAAGGTAGACATAATAAGTAACACAAGCCCTAACACCATCATAGAAATGAAAACATTTTTTACATCGTTATTGTTAATAAGCTCAATAGCTATATCACCTCTATTATATTCAATACCTTGCATCGAATAAGATTCAAGTCCTGCCATTTTTCTAAATAATGACTGTACTAAATCAAGTATAAAAGCAAGCCCAATAAAAATTGTATAAAAGAAATTGGGTACCAAATAAATAGCAGCAGCTACAATTGCTTGAAGTCCACCAACTACAGTATCCCAAAAGTCTCCTAACATACCCCCAAGTCTGCTAATACCAAATGTTAAGTTCATACTCTTCCTCCGATGTTAATGCTAATAATTTAAACTATTTAAAATATTATATCAAAATTATTGTTAGTTGTACATTGTTTTTTTATAAGACTAACTAATATCTAGTCTAAGAAAATATCAAAAATACTTACTTCAAAATTGATAGGGTCATCATTAGTGTCCCCTTCAACTCGAGTTACATTAAAAATTATTTCAAAAAAGTCAGTTGTGTAGTCTGCATATTTTGCACTTGCTGTAGTACTACCTTGTGCTTTTTCCAGTTCAAAATAGTTAATATATTCTGAGTCTGAGTTAAGCATAATTGGCTCTACAAAGTTTTCTGTGTTGTTTTCAAAAGGCTGTAATTTTTCATCTTCAACATCAGGCAAATTAAGCAGGCTATCAATATCTACTAAAAAGCTGTTGTCGTTGTCACCTGTATCATATATTCCTGCATTTACAGTAATTGTATCTAAAACCGCGTCAAATACCACATTGTTTTCGCCCGCCTCATTAGCTTTATTAAATCTTGCCGAAATTTCTAAATTAAAATCTCTTGTAGACTCAAAAGCCAACCAAACAGAATCAAGTAACAGCTCTTCATTATTGATTAAAATTATACTTTTAAATTGTTGTGCACCTATTGGCATAGGAAAATGATTTTCACTACTTGTTATGCAGTCTTCTGCTATTAAATCTATAAATTGAATACCTGCAATTTGAGGATAACGAGTTTCATTACTCGTAACATTATCAACTACAAAGTTTATAGTGTTTTCATAGTTTTTAAAATAATCGCCTCTTATGTCATACACACCAGCAGTAACGCCAGAATCAAATATACCATTACCATTAAGGTCATTAATTTTTTCACCCGTATCATATATGCCATTTGTCACAACATCGTCAACAAATTCTTCTGCATCAAAAAGTCCATTCATATCGGCATCAATAATTCTTCCTGCAATACCAGTATCATTTAAAACTAGAGTTTCCCCTATTACTACATTTAAAATAAAATCTCTTAACTTTTCTGCTTCATATTCAAGTAATCCAACATGATCTAGTCTTACTGCAAAATAGTCTTTCAATTCATCAATATTAGTAACTCCATTTGGTAGGTTATTTTCATTAATATAATCGTTATATAAAGTATAATCACTATCACTAATAATTTCAATATCATAACCTAAAATAATCATATAAATAGCAATTTGCATGCTATCTGTATAATCTCTTAAAAAATCTTGAATAAATAGTGGTGCGGTATAAGCAACATCACTTAGTGTCCAGTTCCAAGAATTCGATAGTATAGTTTCATTAGCAAGCCCAGGATTTTGAATTAAATATACATCTTCCCTTATAGCATCCTTATGAGTATACTCATAGGTTGTACCATATGTACCTGCGTTGCTATCAAAAGGTGCAAAACCAGTATCATATAAGTCATAAAATTCGGTGTCATCATAAACTCTGTAACCACCATTATTAACTCCATATCCATATTCCGCACAAAGAGAAACTAATATCTCTTGACTGAGTAGGTTGGATTGACTTTTAATATCACTTATGTAAGTTTCTTCTTCTGAAGATAGCGTACCTGTTAAATTAGGATTAAATGTAACCTTAACACCAGTTAAATAATCTTCTATTACAGCGTAGTCTCCTAAACCTGTACCATCACCTGTTCCATCATCACCTGTTCCACCAGTCGTTGGAGGGGTGGTAGGCGTAACACATCCCGATAAAAATGCAGGGGATAAAACCATTACACATATTAGAATTAAACTAAAGAGTTTTTTCAACATAATTTTTTCCTATAAGTTAACTTTTTATTAAAATTAGTATACCACATTTTTCAAAAAATTCAATTTTAATTGGCATTTACAACAAAAAAAACTTGAGAATTATCTCAAGTTTTTTAAAAAATTAAATTAAAATTATTCTGCGCCTAGCCAAGAATCAATGTTTTGTTCAAATAAACGTAAAAGTAAAATTAAAGCAATTGTAATTACTAGTGCCATAATAGCATTGATAATACGTTTTTTTGCTTCTTCTCTTTTATCTGCTGTTTCTGCTCTTGCCATATTAACACCAAGAACTACAGCGTAAATTGTACCAGCTGTTGCTACAAGTATTAACATAGGTGTTAAAATTAATTTAAGTGCATCTAAAATAGGTTTTAAGAATGCAAGTTCTGGATTTGCAACATAATCAATTGCACCTACCTGTCCCATTCCTGTTACCATGTTTGCAATTTGAAATAAAATTAAGTTCATATATCTTCCTCCTGATGTTTACAATAACTAATTGACTTTAGTTTTAATCAATATTTTTAAACTATTCATAAAATAAAAAAATAGTAAAAACTTAGTTAACTACCAGTATTTTACCACATCTATAGAAATTTTCAAACTTTTTACAGTTAAAAAGTAAAAAAAATGCCAAAAAAATAAAGTTTTAAAATAATAGTCTTTTATTATTATTTATGTTAAACTTTTTTTAGTGAATAATTAAGTAAAAATAAATAAAAAAATTATATGTTTTTGCAAATATCATATAAGAAAATGGAGGCTTAGTTTAATGGAAGCATTTAGCAAGTTTATAACAAAGGCAATTTTAATAGTAATGGCTTCTTTTGCTACTGGTTATGTAGTAAATAGTTTTATAGAGTATAGTAGTGTAGTTGTGGACCCCACCTTATTGACTGACCCAATGACTATGACTATTAGTGTTCTTATAGCACTTGTGTTCTTAGTTTTCTTCCTAGACAAAATGACTAAAGAGGATGGCTCAGGCGGTTCAAGAGGCGGAAAAAAAGGTTCCGATATGGAACAGTACTACAGCTCAAGACTTGTTACCGAAAAAGAACTTAAACATGAGAAGAAATTTATGTACAGTTTATATTCTGACCTTAAAAATAGAGCTAAAGATGGCGTTTTAATAAGAGCTGAATACAAAAAAAATAAACTTCACATAAATATGTATAAGCCTATTCATACTATGATTGTAGGTACAACTGGTAGTGGTAAAACCACCACTTATGTTTCACCAACTATTCAAATATTATCAGAAACAAAAAGTAAACCTAGTATGGTAATTTCTGACCCTAAGGGTGAACTTTACGATTTACACGCAAATAAACTAAGAAAATCTGGTTATGATGTTCAGGTTATTGACCTTCGTGAGCCAGATCAATCTGCTCGTTGGAATCCACTTGAGAGAGCTTATGATTATTGGCAACGAGCACATAACCTGCCAAAAGAAATTTTAGTTCATCGTGGCGCTACTCCAAACAAATTTCCTAAAATTCAAATTATGCGAAGTGTAAAATATGGCGATGAATGGTATGAGTTTGATGGTGTAGCCTTCCCAGAAAAAGATACCCTAAGACATTCAGTTACAGCACTTCAAGCAAAACTAAAAAGTCTTTCTGCTAACGAAATTGAAGACATAGTACTAACCCTTTGTCCTGTAACAGGCACAGATCCTATGTGGAGCATGGGTGCTCAAGGTTTTATTAAAGGTATACTTCTTGCAATGCTTGAAGATAGCCTAATTCCAGAACTTGGAATGACAAAAGAAAAATTTAACTTCTATAACTTAGAAAAAATTGCAAGTAAGCGTGACGTTGGTCAAAGTAATACTTTAGAAACACTTCAAACTTACTTTTCAGGTCGTGATAAATTATCCCCCGCAGCATCAGGTGGTAACAACGTTGTTCAAAACGCACCTAATACTGCAAAAGGCTTCTTAGGTCATGTTAACTCAAGCATTAAAATGTTTACCGACGCTGGTGTTAACTACTTAACAAGTGCAACAGATGTTGACCTTAGAAACATTGCAAACAAACCAAGTGCAATATTTATTAAAGTTCCAGATGAAAATGTTACTCGTCATCCACTTGCAAACATCTACATCTCTCAACTTTATAAAATACTTATCGAACTAGCTAACGAAAGAGTAGAGCTAGCACTACCAAGAAACGTTTATTTCGTACTTGACGAGTTTGGTAACTTGCCTAAAATTGAAAGAATTAAAAGTTTTGTTACTGCCGGTAGGTCAAGAAAAATATTCCTTGTTATTGTTGTTCAGAGTTATACTCAGCTTCACTCACTATATGGTGAGCAAGATGCTTCAACAATTAAAGAAAACTGTAACATTCAAGTATTTATTGGTACTAAAGACCAAAAAACAAAAGAAGAATTTAGTAAAAACTGTGGTAATGTTACCATTGAAGTTGAAAATAAAAATAAAAGTCATCAGTCTGGTACAAAAGAAACTAGCGGTAGTTCCTCTACCTCTATAAGCAAAAATAAAGTAAGTCGTCCGCTTATTTACCCAGAGGAACTTGACCATTTAGACAGAGCAAAAGGTGAAGCAATTGTTAACCTATTTGCAGAATACAGCATTAGAAGTATATTTACTCCTAACTACAAATGTCCAATTTATGACACTAAGCGTGTTCCAGAAGAATATAGGCCATCTGGCTACTTAGACGAAAACGCTGTATTTTATGATATTACAAAACGTAATGAAACTATATTTGGTGGAGATGACGACGACGATTTCGACTTCTTTAAACCAAGAAAATAACTAACTAAAAAAACCTCAAAAAAATGAGGTTTTTTTGTTTTTTACCTGCACATAATAAATTAAAATACTTAAGTATAAGTTGTATAGTATATATATTAAGTTATATTTATGTATATATAATTAGTTGTTATAAAAAATTTTGTATGATAAAATTGTATTAAATATTATGCCTTACAAAATTAGCTTAGGAGAATAGCACTTATGATAAAAAAATCACTTAAAAATAAAGCCCTATTATTTCTTTTATTAACTATGAGCATATGTACACTTTTTGGTGGCAATGCCTTTTTATTTAATATAACAAATGTATCAGCAGATAATGACAATACTGTTTTAAGTGTTAAAAAAATAAACCGTACGGTAAACCCTACCGATAACGATTTAACTGATGGTTATGAGTATGTGGAACACGCTTATGTATATAATCCTGGGTTTGAAGAGCACAACACTTACCTAATTGAAGATGGTAATGAAACAATTTATGACCCACTGAATACTTCAGATGTTTATTATTACAAGGATATCGATATTATAAATGAACTTGCAAGTGGCGACTTCACAATGCTTAACAACTATGATGTAGATGAAGCATTAATTAATGAAACACTTACTGAAAACACAGTTGAAAACATTCATGTCTCTTTTGGTCATAGTGGTTATGAACTTGCATACTTACATACTACTGTACTTTTAAACGATGTGCCTGTTAATACATTAGGTACACTTTATGAATATACAAATGGAACTAATAATGTTGTAGAATTTAGTCAAGTTATTGACTTTAGAACCCTGTACGACCTTAACAATGACCCATTTACAGAACACGAAGGTCATTACGAATACATATTTACATACAGATATAGAGATGAATACGGTGCTGTAAGTGACCCAGTCAATAAAAGTATTGATTTTTGGGCTATTAATGAAACCACTTATTTAAACACAGTAGGTGAAGATAAAATTGAACCTAAAATGTTTAACACAGAAAAAATTGACCGCACTATAACAGGCGGAGTTGAAAGGAACTACTATAACTACAATAACTATGACTTAACAGATATTTATAACCCCACTGCAAGTACCGAGCTTTTAATGCCGACCCTGACTTATGATGCAAGTAAATATAATGTGAGTTATACAAAAACTCTTTACGGAGTAGAACAACAAATAACCTCTACCTTTGAAATAGTTGCACCTAGTGTTGGTGAGGTGAATTTTTATCTTGGTGCTGATACCACTCCTTTTAAAGTAGATGCTGTTAACGAGCTAAATGGAAACTATGTTTATGACGGACTGGTTATAAATGATGTTGCTGATTATAACTTTACTGTTAGCTACATTTACAAGGTGGCGGATGATAATTTTATTCTTGCAGATACAGATTTTGTATACAATGCAAGCACTAGAGATAATAATGTACTGCTTTACAACTTTGGCTACCAACTTTATTATTCTTACAACAATACCGATGAAGCAGAATTTAAAGATTTAAATAATGAAATTGTTACCGACTACTCTCACTATAATGAAACTTTTAAAACAGATTATAATTACACAACTTATCCTCAGGATGATACTTACACTATCCCAGGAGGAAAAACTCTTGCAGGCACAAATCAAGCTCCTGTATTCTTAAAGGCCTATGGCTCTTTAATTTATAGCCTTGATTTTACAACAAGTAGATCTTACTATTACTACTATCCTACCGGAGAAAAAGTAGGTAGTCCTGCTCCTGTACTTTATACAAACAACACTCGCTTTACAGCAAATGGTTATTATGAGGTTGTAGTTATTTACGACTTCCAAAAATATGACACTCCTGTAACTTTTGTTGACCAAGAAACAAATGGTAGTGCTATTGAGCATATGCAAGTATTTGCATTTAAAGTGGCAAACAAACCACCTACTGTTACTATTGAAACAGATGAAACTATTCCTGAGTTAATTTCTAGTGGTAATTATACCAATCAAGACGTTTTAGTTGAATGGGAGGTTGCTGGAATTTTTGATGTTCAACCTTATGCTAAATTATACCGACGAGCTTTTGATGGTTATAACCCTTACACTCAACCAGAGGAATTCAGTGGCGCTTATGATAATGTTGATGGCGTAGTTTATGACCAAAACACTCCAATTACAGAAAACGGTCATTACATACTACAAGTATATTATGGACCGAGTACAAATACTTCTATTATCTATCGTTTTACAATAGATAAAACACCTATAGAAAACTTTAACGTTTATGGTGTTTACTCAGCTATTGATGAGTTTGACAATGTTTTCTACTATACAGCTGAGGACGGCGACTTTACAGGAGTTACTATTATTAATACTCCATTTACCCTAAACTGGGACTCAAAGTCAAGTGGTGCTTTAGTTACAGCAAATTATGATTTTACTTCAATAAGCAAAAAAGATAGTTTTACCCCTACCCTAGTTGATACAGGTACTGAAACCTTTATTACAAATGGTTATGAGACCTTAAACACTTATGAGAGTTTAACTTATTATAAATCAAACACGGCTGAGGATATGCCTATTTCGGCAAACTCTGTTTTAACAGACTCTAGCATTTATGAGTTTTATTTAACTGACCAAGCGGGAAACACTTTGGTTGATATTTTAGGTGACCCAATAAGTTATTATATTATTTTAGATAATACAGATGCAGAGATAATTCAGGATCCAGAAAGTACAAGTAAATATAACTATGTACCTGATACTACTACCTTAACATGGGGAGACTTTAAAGCTATTGAAATTTCAGTAGATAGTAGTTTACCTACTGACTTGACAGATAACACAGATTTATTTATTGATAACTTAGGTACAACTTACCTACTTATTCCAATTGAACAAATAGATATCTATGCGGTTTCACTAGAAAACTCAAGCGACCTTGAAGAAGCGGATATTTCTCCCTATTTAAAACGTAGCTTTGTAAAAGATGTTAACTTCCAAACTGAAGTTACTTTCTACACAGGTTATGAAGAGACTATTCCAGGAGGCGTAGAAGATTTAACTGGTCAAAATGTTTACCATACTTATTTAACTGATGGCTCTACAATAAATAATCAAACTAACTTAAGTTACGAAAATGAAATTATGTTAGCCCTTACTATAAACTTAGACAGAAGCCAAGGTTATGCTGAAACATATGGCACTGTTAAAGGTGCAAGTGATAATGAGTATAGAGAGCTTGCTCTTAATAATGCCTCGAACAGACAATATTTATACTTTAACTACACAGATGGTACTGGCGACTATGAAATTGCAAGTTTAGTTTACGATTTTTATCCACTAGACTTTGACCTAACCTCACCTAATTATCCATTTGCTAGTACTCCAAGTTTACCTAATCAGGACTTGATGGCATCAGCAAATGATGAGCATGCTCCTAAATATATATCAGCACCTATCAACACAATTTACTCTACTGAGTATGGTGACATAGTTACCATGCCTGGTATGTATATAGTTACAAGAACTTATACCGGAATTATAGATGAAGGTACAACTGGTGATACTACTGTAAAATATTATACTTATTATGTTGATAGGTATGACATTATTGAACTTACTAGTATTTTAGATATTGAAGACGAAAATATTTTAGTTGGTGAGTATATTGCCCTACTACTTGGAGAGCTTCCAGATAGACAAGCAATTATGTTTGGTAACCAGGATGATAGAAACGACTTTTTAATTAGTACAACAAAAGACACACTACTTGAGAGTAATTTACTTCCTATCTTGCTTCAAATTCCACAAAATAAATATAGTATTTATGATAGTGAGAGTAGAATTTACTCTGGTGGAATTACTGACCTTAATTTAAGAATTAGTGTTGTAAGAGAATATTATGATGGCAGTGGTAAAAGACATGAAGAAACTATTGATTCACTTGCTTTGATTGATGGTCTTTACAGTTATCCTGATCTTTATAAAAATGGTATTTATACAGTTATCATAACTGATAAGGCTGGTTATAACCAACAACTTGAAGGCTCTAACAACTTTAGTTTTAGTTTCGAAATTATAAACGACAAACCATCGGGTACTTTTTATGGTACTCCATATAACGGACAAGATATATCTCTTGTTAACATTAACTCAACTAACGATACAGATTTAAAATTTGTATGGCAAGACCCAGTTGATGTTTACTCAGCTAAAATTGATCTTGATAACATTAAAATTACTCAAACATTAAAAAATTCTTCAACCGAAACCACTATTTATCAAGTGATTGATGGTAGTGAAGAACTTAACTATAATGATTTATTTTCTATTGATTCTGCTGTAATAGGTCAACTAGTAGGAGCAAGTAACACAGACCGTAATGAATATACTATTCAAATATTTGTAAGTGGCGATGACTTATCTTTAGTTGAAGCTGAATATAAAGTTTACTTGCAATACGAAGGCTCCCCTGCTCATTATGTTTATGAGGATGAAGATTTTTATTCTAATAGTTTAAACATATATGTAGACAGAACTAGTCCAGAATATAACTTAAACAGATTGATTACTACAGACAGTTATTTAACAGTTACAGAAAAAGATGAAGTTGAAAGTTTGCTTAGCGAAATTAATACGGAAAATTATGCTTTTGCAATAGACAATTCATTTAGATTTTTCAGAAATACTGATATTGATAATTCTAACCAAGATACTTACGCTATTTACTGTCGTAAATATATTAAATATGCAGTTGGAGAAAGTAATTTACAAAGCTTTATTCCAACTGATGCTAATTATTCTAATTATGAAATTCAACCAACGAGACCTCGCTTTACCATTGCAAACCCAGACTATCAATTAATAGGTTATGATTTAAATCCTCTTGTTGAACAGGTTACAGGTAGCTTTAACGGCGACTATTACGAAATTATTGAAATAGATGAAGCGGGTAACTACACAATTTATACCGTTCAGGTTTTCTTCTTCCCTACTAAAATTGAAGGTAATAAAATAAACGAAGAAAATTTTGAAACAATAACAGTACCTACAGATACTGAAACTGTTGATGCAATTAACTTTGAGGTTACAAGCATTGTTACTGAGGATTTATGGTATACCCTTACTATTGCTCCAACAGACGCAGCTATGATTTCACTAAACCATACTCCAGCTACTATTGAAGAAGATTTTGTTGCTGAGATTAACAATATATTATCAACCGTATCTGATGAGGATAATGGTGCAGGCTTTAATGTTAATTTATATACTCGTGTACTTGGTGATATTAACTTTATGTTTAACTCTCAAGGTAATACTATTAAACCTGTTTTTGACGAGTTTGAAGGTTACTTTACTATAACCCTACCTACAGATACAACTTCAACCCACATAGAAACCTTTAATGCCTACAGAGCTATTGCAGGTGTTATTGATACTTCAATTAACTATTTACAATACTCAGATAAAGAAGGTTTAGTAATAGATGTTGGTGGTGCTAGCGGTGCAATTTATGAATTTGAAAGTGGTGAATATATTTTCGAATTTGTAGATAACTTTGACCGTTACTACACAGAGGTTTATATATTTGGTGTTGAAAATATCGCAGAAGTATTCTTCGACGGACCTACTTCTGACATTGATAATGTTACTTATACCGCTGATAATATTAAAATCGTTTATCAAACTGAACTTTATGACGTTGTCGTTACAAAAAATGGCGACCCTTATTTCATTTCTGAAATAGCTAAATCTTATAATGACCTTACCGGAATTGAAGAAATTGTAATAACTGATCATGCCTTTGAAGAAAACTTACTACTTGAAGAAGGCGGGGAACAAGTTTTATTTAATTCTTATGAAATTATTTTCACAAACTCAGCAGGAACAGATAGCGAGCCTATTATATTTAATATTTATGCTTATGTACCTGAAATCGAACTTACAGACAGCTTAGGAATTAACTTAAACCATATTATTGACTACAACACAACAAAAGCAGTTTATATTGACTACTCAGATGATGAGCTGTTCCCTTATACTGCAGGTCTAAGAAGAGAGGTTACCGATGAGTTTGGACAGGTTACTATTACTAACTACACTGATGTAGACCCTGAGTTTGGCTACGGTGAAGCTGGGGACTATTATTTAACTCTATCTAACCTAATTGGTTTAAATATTACTTACGAATGGACTATAAGAGATACTGAAACAATAATATTCTCTGTACTTGCAGATAAACCTACTGGTGGCATTGAGGTTTTAAAACCTTCTACCACTAAATATGAATATGGCGATACTTCTATTGACCATTACTTTACAATTTATGAACCTGATATTGATTTGAATCCAGATAGAAATTTAACTCTAGTAGAAGCTGAAACTATTATTGATGCTATAGGTATAACAACTATTTATAACTTAACTGGTTCTTTCTATGAAAAAACCTTTGCAGTTACACAGGTTGCAATTGATACAGATTTTGCTAGTGGATATTTTGAAATAAACTCAGTTATTGAAGGTGGTTCAAGCTATAAAACAATTATTAATCCGACAGTACTTAGTTGGCAAAAATTTAATTTAACTGCAGGTAACTATGTTTATGTTGATTATTACTTTAATGGTATTTATGTAGGTCGTACTTATAATAATGAACTAATACTTGAAGATGCTGGTATTTATCACTTTGAATTTAGTGATTTTGCTGGAAATAAACAGATGTTTGGTACAGATGAGCTTTACGAAATTATTTTAGTAAATGAAGTAATTTTCTCAATTAATGATATGACACCAATTGAAGACATTATTTATAATGAGCCTATAAGTTTAAAAGTTGAACATACTGGTGAATATGACTACCGAACTCTTTCTATATCAGCAACACTTAATGGTGAATTATTTACACCACTAAAAGTTAATGATTATTATATCTTCTCTGAATACGGGGTATATGATATTACCTTATCAGCAGACGTTACAGTAGAAACAGAAATAGAAGCACAAACAATTCAGGCAAGATACGCATTTACTATAGCTAACCCTAATGAAGCAAAAATAACCTTTGACTACAATCCTCAAACAGGTTACGAAATTTTAAGCATTATGAGGGGTGGTAAAGATGCAACAGAAGAGTTTAAGGCAAGCAGTAACTCTAACACCTTAACAAAATTATTCTTATCTGAATTTGAAGGTGGAAACGGTCATTATCTTATTACCGTACAAGCCAATTACTTGACCCTAAAACCTTCTCAAACTTTCTTCTTTGAAGTTTGGATTAACAACGAAGACCCAATAATTCAATCTAGCATCAATGAAGGTTCAGAGACTACTGATGACATTACTTTATCTTTTAATAAATACTTAATTTATCAACAAGTTGGTGAATGTAATATTGTTATTAATGGTAAGGATACTATATTAATAACTGAAGCAACAAGCTCAATTAATGAGGTTGTTAACTATCAGCTAAGCAAAAATTCAACTTACCTTGTACAACTTCAAACAGCAACAGGAAATACTGTTCTTAGCTTTAAAGTAATTAAAAAGGCACCTCTTAACTCCACTGCTATATTCGTAATTATAGTCGCGATACTTATAATTGGGGGTCTATCATTCTACTTTATTAGACTTCGTACAAAAATGAAAGTTAGTTAAAATAAAAAAAACACCTTAAAAGGTGTTTTTTTTTATTTTATGTCGTCTAGTAACAACTTTTCGAGTTCCTCTGTTTTTTCTTTTACATTTTGCTCTGTTACATCTGCCATAAATTCATCTATTTTGTTATAGTCTTTTTTATTAAGCAACAGTTCTAGTTTTCTAGTTTTACTTTTTAAAATGTCAAACCATATATTATTTTTCTTTAAATACTTTTCTCTTTTAACTATAAGTTGCATATTGCAAAGTTCTTTAAGTTCTGAGATGAATTCTTCATCTGCATTGTCTTCAATTATAGAAATAATAGATAGGGTTCCCATGTCTTGAGTGTTTCTTGCATTATTCAGTAGCCTTTTGACCATTAACTTACTTTTATCTTTAGTTTTTTCTAAACTTAAATCATTTTTTGAAGCATTGAATTTTGTATAAATGTCCATAAGTCTATTTAAATTGCTTAAAATAATAACAACATCTTTACCAATCTCTACATTACGCTTTGCTCTTTCAAACTCAAGCTTAATTTTTTGAATAGCCTGTTCAGGATTATCTTCAAAAGTTGTAGAAATAACTCTAGAAGTTTCTAAATTATCTTCATATTCTGTAATATCTTCTGGTCGCTCATCTATTAAAATACAGCTTTTTACAAAGTTATCATCTTTGTGTTTTAAAGTATTCAGTACCGCTAAAATAAGATATGAATAATCAATATTGTTAGGGGTCACAATTAATATCCTTTGTCCTTTCCCTACTGGTATAAATTCACTTAAGTATTTTCCGTTTAATTTATTAATTGGTTTTCTATTAATAATTTCATTAGGGTGAATAGCTTTAGATTCATTAAAATTCTTTCTTTCTACATTAAAATCTTTTACTGGACTACCGTTTATACTCTCAAGCTTATACATAATCATTGGTTTAGTATCGCTTACTTTTTTAGTATAACCAGTTAACTCATCACCTGACTTTAAATTATATTTTGAAATGTAAGTATTAGAAACAAAAAAGTTTTCACTTTTATTGTCGGTTATATAACTTTTTTCAAGGCAAAAGCCATAGTTTCCATTATATACTTCTAAAATTCCTGAGTTTAATTCATCTTTCGCATTATATTCTAAGTTTGAATTACCTTCCATAGCGGTTAAATTAGCTAGGTTACCTATATTAAAGTCATAATTAGAATTACTATCTTCACTTGTATTGTCTACATTTTTTGGAATAAAAATATCTAACAGGTTATTAACACCACTAATAGACTTTGGTGGTCTTCCCTGCTTTGTTTTTGCAACATGTGGTTCTAATTTACCACTTGCTATTAATAATACATTATCTATAAGTTCTTGCTTTTTATAGGTAGTTGGAGAATATACTCCAATTTCTCTAGCTAAATTTCTCAGTTCAAAAATACCTAATTTTTCCAAGTTTTCTTTACTAAATTGATTATTCATTATACTTTTCCTTATACTTTTCCTTTTTGTTTAGTATTTTATTATAGCCTATTTTTAAAAATATGTAAACTTTTTTTACAAAAACATTTTGGTATGTTTAATCAAAATGTAAAATATTTATTAAAAAAGCTAGAAGTCAAATTTTTAATCTGTTTTTATAAATCTTATAAAATGCATATCGAAATGCCAACAGTTTTTTTGACTTCTAACCCTTTATATTAAACAAGGTAGCAGACATAGATATATGAATACCGTGACCTTGTAATTATATTTTGTGCATATACAGCTATTATATTATAAATACTATAATAATTTTTTGGAAGTTTTTTACACAGGTATGTCACCTTCGCCCTCTATTGTTTGCACAATATTTAACTGCTCTCCAGTACCTGCATCTAAATAAATATAATATATAAAATCATCTAGCAAGGTTTTAAACTCATAAGCTAAAATTTCCTTTTGTTCATGTGTCATTAAAACAAGTCTATGATCTATCACTTCAAAACGCTCATCTATTTTAGCCCTAGCCTCTTCGTCTCCAATTTGCGGAATTAATAAACTCCCATTCCTTTCTTTTGCTCTTTCATATAAATAACTTCTTGCCTCAAGGTTTAAAATATCTCCAGTCTCACAATTTACTTTAGCTTTAATTAAATCTGGATATATTATAACATCATTTATAATTGGTGCTAAATTAATATAATTGTAACCATTAGATTTGGTTGACCACACAGTTTTCAAACCTTTAAAACCAAGGTCTTTTATAAAATTTTCTACTGCTTTTTCGCATTTTTGCTGTTTCTTAAATTCTGGTATTTCCTGTGCATAACAACTTATTGTTAAAATATATCCACCTTCAGTTGTAACCTGAACACACATTCTTTTATCATCTTCTAAAATAAGTTCAAAATTATAGGTTAAAAAATGTCCGTCAGCTTTTCCTATATAATTAATTTCCTGAATATTATAGTCTTGAAATCTATCTTCCACTATTTTTCTGGCTTCTCCAACGGTTATTGTTTTGTCCTCATAAGTTTCTAATGCAAAAAAACTATTAGCAGAAACAACTTGAATATTATTTAAAAGGCAAAACTGTGCTAAACCAGTTAACGCTAAAATTATTAAGCTAAAGGCTAAAATTTTTTTCATAACATTTCCTTAAATTGCAAATATATGCTTGCCTATTTCTGTTACTGTTTCTCTTGTAAAAATCCACGAGCTTGTAGCTATTACCGGGTTATAATAAAACAAACTACCATAACTTGGGTCCCAACCAGTAAAAGCATCTTCTGCCGCTTTATATGACGATTCATCTGGTTCTAAGTTAAATTGACCATCATCAACTGCAGTAAAAGCAAAGGGTTGATATATGACCTCTTTTATAGTATCTGGAAATTGGCCATTTTTTACTCTATTTAATACTACAGCCCCAACTGCCACCTGTCCAATATAGGGCTCTCCTCTCGCTTCTGAGTGGATTAACTTGGCTAGAAGATAAATATCCTGCTTAGACTCGGCAACTGCTTCTAACTCAAGCGCTATGGCTGTAATGGAGTCTACAATACCTGTGTCCCCTAGAGCATTGTCTTTTTGAAACCCAGCTATAGCATTTTTTGTTTCTACGTCATAAAAGCCATCTATATCGCCAAAGTAGTAACCAAACTTTGTCAGTTGTTCTTGTACTAACTTAGTTTGCTCTACACTTACTGAAACATTAATAATTTGTCTGTTTAAATTACCACTAACAACAACATTTAAAGTAAGCAAGGTCGCAATAGATACGATTAATATAAGTATTGTTACTCCTCCCGATATTTTTTTCATTTACTACTCCTTTAATTAAAAAAACTTTCAATAATTTCTAATAATTTAGATTTATATTTGATGTTACTAGTTGCTCCCCCTGAACTATTTACAAAACATAATGGAGGATAAACCACGCACCACCAGTTATTTCCTTCTCCTGTGCCTAGATCTAAAATTAAAGCATCGTAAAAGCCACCACCTAGTACCACTTGTTCATAACTTCTTGTTGGAAAATATTCTTCACATACTCTCGCCTTAGAAGTGTAGTTAAAACCATTACCTTTTAGAACCTCATCCACCACCTCTTCTATTAAGCCAAAATTGTTTTTTATAGTGGTCAAAGCTGTTTGTTTATCATCACAACCTGCAAGAATAGGAATTAACGCCTCTACTACTTTATTTTTTACTTGATATTTAACTGTCTGGTCTACCACCTCGTTGGAATTGGCTCTTATATGTATTCTTAAAAAACTATTTGCCCCTGCCGTCTCTACTGTTCCAAAACTTGCGCCACTAGAACCCATTATAATAACTGCTAGCATTAAACTAATTACTGTTATATATTTCATAATTTCTCCTTAAACTGTAATAATTATTAGCTGAATTTAAAATTTTATTCATAAGCATAAAAAAAACACGCCTCAAGCGGGCGTGTTTATTATATTATTGATACTGTTCTTCTCGTGGCTTATATATTACTATAACCTCATCCTCTTTTAGTGGAAACTCTAAGTCTTTGTTCTGCTGCATTAGGGCTTCTGGGTCCATTAAGGTTCTTTTACACACATCCCACATAGTACTATCTTTTCTGGCAACATACATTCTTAGTGCTGGCATGTCTTCATCATCAGCCTCATGCATTTCAACTTTACTAACAACCATATCTTGTTCATTTTCCCATACGTCCATATAACAACACAGTTCCATATCAACTTCTAGGTCTTTAGCGCGCCTGTTTTTAATGTTCATATCCTTAACGGCTACACTGACACAACTCTCAGAGTTCTCAGTTGCTTCCTCGCAAGGAATTTCCATCGAAAAGGGAATATCTACAAGCATAGAATCGTACATAAGCTGTTCATCTTCACCCATTTGATAATAAATGACGTTTGACTGACAAACACCTTCTACCATAATAAAGCCATCAGCGCAATAACTATTAGCAACAAAAGCTCCGCCACCACAATCTGCGGCAATGCTTTCTACTTCTATGTCTTCCTCTAAATTCATAGAGCTATTAACCATTTCTTTATGGAATTTACCTACATTAAATTTACTTTTATAAAAACTCTCAGCAACTAAGTTTATATAACCCTCTGTAGAAAAAGCATCTGATACAACATCTGTTGATTCAGGGTGCATAACCACACAGTTATAATAAATAGGAATACTCATTTTAAGTACAGTATTACCATCAATGTTATTTCCAAAAACATCAACTTCATCATACCTTACATCCGTTAGCATATTAACAATGCATTCAGGAGTAGTGCCTTCTACTTCAATTTCCTCTTTATAAGGAATTGTTTTCATTGTCGATTTAATTTCTTTGTCTTCGCCATTTGTTTGATAAGTTAAATTTACATTTAAGTTACCCTTAATTGTTATGTAACCTGTACCTGGGTAAATTTCATTTATACAATGATTAACAGTGGCCATTAAAAGCTTACCCATGTCTTCTTTTACTTCCATTTCTTCAACCACTTTATATTTGCCCTTTTGAGCATTTTTTAAAATGCAGTAATTAACAATATCGTGCTTTGCAACAAGTGTTTCCGAAACTTCAGCTAAATATTCAACCTCATCGCTTACTATCGCATCAATTTTAGTATCGCAAATAGAAGACATTGTTATGACGTCTTCATTTACATTCAAAATTTTATGGTCAATAATTTGCGTGTCCGTCATAGGATACATACCTGTTTTGAAGTTATCATCTTTAATAACCCCTTCAACAGTTACTATATCGTTAATGTTGTATACTTCGGAGTCTTTTGACGAATAGATAACTTCAAATCTAACTTTGCCTGTATATCTTACCTCGCCATTTAAAATCTCTGCGCTTGCAGAATAAGACACTACCTTTGCACACAAAATTTTCCCAATAATAGTACCACTTTTTGGATAAAGCTTGCACTCCACCATTTGTTGGTCATTACCAAATGCCTTTTTATAGCTCGTGTTCATAGTTTTGTAATTTGCATCCATCGCCATTTACAAATTCCCCCTGATTAATACTTACTAATATTTTATAGGTTGAATTTTGAAAATATGCCAATTATGCACTTTTTTTAATTGTAATTTTTACGTCTCCACATAAAACTTCGGAATAAGAATAACTCATTGTATCAACAACAGACTCAGACATAACCCTCACTGTAAAAACGCTAGGATATGTTTTTTCAACAATAGCCTCATAATTTTCGATTCTTCTCCTACCTCTATTAACCTGCATTTTTATTTCTTTACCTATTAGCTCGTCAATTTTATCTTTAATGTCATTTAACGTTATTCCAATTTTCCTCATATTCACCTCTTTATAATTATAGGCACAGAAACCCTAAAATATTCAACAAAAAAACAGCTACTTTGTAAGTAAACTGTTTTTATTATCATTAATCGTCATCATCTAAATCATCAAAATCGTCAAAATCGTCTTCATCTTCATACTTTGAACTAAACTCTTCGTCAAAGTCATCAGCATCATCTTCTTCAAACTCTTCATCAAGGTCATCGTCAAATTCTTCGTCAAGGTCATCGTCAAATTCTTCATCAAGGTCGTCATCAAATTCTTCATCAAGGTCATCATCGTCGTCTTCAACTATGCTTGCCATATCACCAATCTCTTCATCTTCAGACTCATCGTCCTCTTGGTCAATATACATACGCCAATTATCTTTACTGTCTTTGTTCTCGGTAACATCGCTTTCTATTTCATTTTCCGAACGACATACTTCGCACATATCTTCATCTTCAGATATGTAGCTTATACCACAAACTGGACATACGCTTGTTTTAAATAGCTGTTTTTTACTTTCATCGCCTGAAAGCATTTCTATTTCTGTTTTGCACACGTTGCATAACTCATCTTCTTTCTTTATAAAGTTAAGTTCACATCTTGGGCACCTGATGTATTCAACCTTTCCCATAACAAATAACTCCTATAATCTATACTTACACTAATTTTCATTAGTCTGATTTATTATAATTTTTTATTATATAAAAGTCTAGTGTTTTTATGCAAATAAATTTTAAATTTTTATGCACCCTCTAAAAGCATTTTATCAGCAACTAGTGCAATAAATTCACCATTTGTAGGTTTTTCGTTATTTGAATAAACTTTAACACCAAAAATTGCGTTAATATTTTCTATTTTACCTCTGTTCCAAGCAACCTCAATTGCATGACGAATAGCACGTTCTACTTTGCTTGCGCTGGTTTCAAATTTCTCAGCAATAGATGGGTATAATTTTTTTGTAATTGAATTAATAATAGTTGGTTGCTCAATAGCCATTTTAATAGCTTCTCGTAAAAATTGATAGCCTTTTATGTGTGCAGGAATTCCTACAGTTATAAAAATATTAGTAATTTTTGTTTCAAGCGCTTTCACCCTTGCTGACTTTTGACCTGAATATGAATAACCATTTACAAGTCTTTGCAGGTTGTTATTTTTCTCATTCAGCTCATTAGAATTATTTTTAAAACTTGTAATATCTAATAATCTATTTTTTAAATTTTCAATATCGAACGGTTTCATCATATAATAATCCGCACCTAAATTAAATGCTTTATGTACAAACTCTTCTTTACATAATGCACTTAAAATTAACATATTTGGTTTTGTAATTAATTCTAAGTTATTTACTTTTTCCATTAAAGCAAAACCATCCATACCGGTTAAAACCACATCCATAATAATAGCGTCAGGTTTTTTTTCTTTTATCGCACTCAGGGCACTAACACCATCATTAGCAGTCCCCACTACTTGCATGTTTGGTTGTTTGTCAAAATAATTCACCAACATATCCCTTATTTGTTTGTTGTCGTCCACTATAAATAATTTTGTAGACACTAAATTCTCGCTCATTTTTACCTCCAATAAATATTTAGCCTTATTTAAAAAAATACCCGAAAAAAGTATTCCGCATAAAAATGTTATCATAATTTGTTTTTATTTAAAAGTAGGTACAAAAAAGTTTTATCCTTTAAACCTTAAAATTTTAGTACTTTTTGTTTATAATTGTCGAAAATAATATATTTGTTTCTATTAACCCATAAGTTTACCGCTCTTTAAGAGCAACTGGAGAATAATAAAAAAACAGATAGTTTCCTATCTGTTTTTATAAATATTTGGTTTTATTATTCTGTAGGTTCTTCCTCAGTTTCTGGTTCAGGAATATCTGCTTCTTCTAAAACGCCTACAAACTCACCTTCAAAAGTTGTTGTTGCAACTTTTGTTCTGTGAAGATAGTGGCTTTCTTTTAAATTATTAACATGTGTTACATAATAGTAAACATATTCGCTATCATAATCTATATTTAATTTTGGCTCTATATATACAACTTCGTCTTCATTTGATAAATAATCAATAGCTAGGGTTTTATAATTAATTCTCATTAGTCTATTTTCAAAAGTGTAATAAACATAGTCCCCTCTAGTAAATAATACCTTAGTAACATCTTCTGATAAAAGCGTATAGCCATCTTCACTAAACACATCTGTAATTCTAATAAGTTTTCCTTCATCAACAACTACAACACCTTGGTTATTACCGTTGTCAAAATCTAACATTTCCATATTATCATAGAATGTAGCAGTAAGTTTAATTTCTGTATTTTGTTCAAAATCGCCTTCAATACTTCTTGTAAAAACTTGATTGCTAACACTATTTTGAGAAACTTTAATATAATAAAGTTGATTATTTTGAATTCTATAAATAGAAATTATATTTATATTATCCTGAACTAAAACTTCTTCTGTAGTTGTGCCTATTTCAATTTTAGCAAGCACGTTGCCAAGCTCTAAAATTGTGTTATCACTATCATTTAGTGCTCTTGTATAATAAACATAACCTTGTGTGTCATTATCTATTGAAGTATCGTAAACATAATCAGTAACCTCAGGTAACATCGCACCAGAAATATCACTTGCCATTACATTAGTTGCACCAAGTGAACCACTTACCTTTTTGCTAATTAAATCTGTTCCGTCAAATAGCACCAGTTGAACGTCGCCATCTTTTTTATAAAAAGAAAAGGTTGCAGTGTCTGGATAATCATTAGTAGCATAAAGCTTTTTAACCTTTGTGCCATCTAGTTTTGCTCTATAAAAATCTACAAGGTCAAATCTAACTGCTCCTGATCTATCTTTTAAAATTGTTGGTGTAGCATAGTAAATGTAATCATCAAAAATATAAAAACCACCATTATTAAAACCAACAACTTTAGGAATTAAAATTTCAATGTTAATTAAGTTTCCTTCTTCGTCTATCATAAGCTCGCCGCTACTATCAAGCTCGGCTCTGTAAATTGCAGAATTTTCCTCGTTTCCATATTCGTTAGCGCCTTCTATTAAAGCACTGGAATTAGTAAAACCATTAACAAAATAAAGGTAATCACCTTTTCTAACAGCCATTCCGCCGTTACCACTAACACTCGCCTCTAGTGTTGGACCACCAGTTAAGGGCGTAAAATTAGAACAGCCTGCGAAAGCAACTGTTATTAATATAAAACTTAAAAAAACGCTTAAAATTCTTTTCTTCATTAAATTTCTCCAATTAATTAGATTATGTTATTAATTTTTTTTCATTAATAAAAAAGTCTTTATAAGAATATCATTAAATAACGCAACTAGTCAAACTTTTTAACTAAAAATAAACATTAAAAAGAGGGTTAAAATGAAAAAATTTGGTCGCATTAATTTAATTTGCAAAAATACTAACATAAATGAAAATAACAAAGAGAAAGCTGACCTACTCAGTAGCTTGCTTGGTAACTTAACTCAAAACAATAATACCCAAGAACCGAGTACTCAAAACACTGAAACAAAAAACACAACGCCTGCACAAAATAATGATGCCGAAAA
>LGOV01005619.1_pt2 | contig 44778 bp, 43 predicted proteins | sample 469881 | NCBI WGS metagenome assembly LGOV01 (sample SAMN03857199, study PRJNA290197) | marine sediment metagenome | biome: marine cold seep biome; feature: cold seep; material: marine sediment; isolation source: sample #5579, elevator 3A push core 41 containing 12 cm of sediment... ...
TCGCGGGTATTGTGATCTTCATCACGGCCGCCAATAAATAGCACAGGATCATCACTGCGCTTCTCTTCAGTAAGGCGGTTGAGGATGGCATGGGTAAGCTGTCGCGCGCCCTCACGGTTATTGGAAATAACTGACGGGGCCTTACTGCCAGGAAGGTCGAGATTAATGCTTTGCACGCCGCTCTCTGCACACATCTGCGCAATCGTATCCGGATCCGTTGCGCCGGTGCATACCAGGCACTCGACACGGTAAGCAAGCATCATTCGGGCTGCTTCACACTCTTGCTTGGGATCTCGATTCGTACACGAAACAATCGCAAACAGCCCCCGTCGACGTGCTTCTGATTCGAAGTGTTGGGCTATCGAACTGAAATAGCGGTTGTCGTAAAGCGGCAGAATCATACCGATGATACCTGAGCGCTCGCGCCGCAAGGCACGGGCCTGCATGTTGGCCGAGTAGCCTTCCGACTGGGCGAGCGAAAGAATTTTGCTGGCGAGTTTCTTACTGATGCGACGGCGCTGCCAAGTGCCGTTGAGCACAGCACTGACGGTACTGGGCGATGTTTCTGCCAACCTCGCCAGGTCGTAAATAGTCAGCCGCTTGGATGAAGAGTCGCTAACCACGTGGCAGCTCCTTGCGATTAGATAAAAGTAGCATTGACGTGATGATGCAATAGATCAATCCTACGCTATGCACAACCGATTGTGCATGCTCGATTAAATGACAATAACGATAGCGATGACGCATCGCTTAGGTACCACTCAACGTATCCAGCACTGTGTAAAGCTTCTATGCATTAAGTTCTTATGCATTAAATTCCTATGCATTGTGAGGCTCGGAAGCGTCTGCGCCATTTCATTTGACCATGGCGCAACGTACAGCAGCACTATTAAAGCGCTTCAATGCACTCTATTCCACTGACTGGGTCAGCCAACAGCAAGCAGGAAATCACAATGAAATACAAAGCACTTCTTACCGCAGCTACGCTAACAGGCATTATCGGCAGCACCGGCGCAATGGCTCAGGAGTCTCCTACGATTGCCGTGGTCGCCAAGGTGGGGGGCATCCCCTGGTTCAATGCCATGGAAATGGGCATCGAACAAATGGGTGAAGAGCTTGGATTAGAAGCCTATATGGTAGGCCCTACCAGTGCTGACCCCGCCCTGCAGGTGCGTGCGATAGAGGATCTGATCAGCCGTGGCGTTGATGTCATTGGTGTTGTCCCGAATGATCGCGAGGTTCTTGAACCGGTATTGGAACGGGCACGTGATCAGGGAATTATCGTACTGACCCATGAAAGCCCCGAATCGGTCAACATCGACTACGACTTTGAAATGATTTCAGCGCAGCAGTTAGGTGAAGAGCACGCCAAGCTATTGGCTGACAGCACCGGCTGCGAAGGCTCTTATGCCGTTTACGTTGGCGGCCTCAGCGTGCCCGCTCACAACGCCTGGGCAGATGCTGCCGTGAACTGGCTCGATGATAACTGCTCGGGCTTGACCCAGGCCGCTGATCGTTTCGGCGTTGCCGAAAGCGTCGATGACAGCCGCAACACTACACTGGACTTGCTGCGTGCCCACGAAGACTTGGCCGGCATCATGTCGTTTGGTAGCCAGGGAACCATAGGCGCTGCTCGGGCCGTGAAAGAGCGGGGGCTGGAAGGGGATGTGGCCGTTATGGGCCTGTTCTCTCCAGGCCAGGGGCGCCGCCTGGTACACGAAGGTGTGATTACCGGTGGTTTCCAGTGGAGCCCTCTGGACGCGGGCAAAGCGTTCGTTGCCCTGGGTGAAATGCTCTATAACGGCGAAGAGATTACCGATGGCGCCGAATTGCCGGTACTGGGTGAAATTACCCTGGACGGCAAAACGATCTTTGCCTCACAGCCACTCAAGCTGAGCAAAGATACCGTGGATGAGCTGGCCGAGCTCGGCCTATAAGACTGCGCTTATTGATCGTGTATAGGCTGCNNCCTGATGAGCGCGGCAGTGATGTTAAGAGAGGAGCCTCCAATGGGCGATATCGCGATTCGAGCGCGTCACGTTAGCAAGATTTTCGGTCAAAGCCGGGTGCTCGATGATGTCGAATTCGAACTTCGCCGGGGTGAGGTGCTTTGCCTTGCAGGTGAAAACGGATGTGGCAAAAGCACGCTCATTAAAATTATTAACGGCGTATACACGCCTGAAGAGGGGGTAGAGCTTTCGTTTGGCGATGAAACGCTCTCTGCCATTAGCCCGATAGAGGCGCGCAACCGGGGCATCCATGTGATCTGGCAAGATCTCGCTCTGTTTCCGCACCTGACCGTCGCGGAAAATATCGTCTTCGATGACTACGTTGCCAAGCCTTGGCGGCCTATTTCCTATAAAGATGCGCTGACGCAATCCCGTGAGATCATCCAGCAGTTTGGCCTAGACCTGGATCCGATGGCCCGTGTTGAAGACCTTTCGATTGCCCATCGTCAACTCGTTGCGATTTGCCGCGTGCTGCGTGCAGGGGCCAGTATCATTTTTATGGATGAGCCCACCGCCTCGCTTACCTATAAAGAGGTGCAGACACTGCTGGGCATTACCCGCTCACTGGCGGCGAAAGGCATTTCCATTGTCTTGGTCAGCCACCGGCTGGTGGAAGTGTTGGAGGTGTGTCAACGCGTGACCGTGCTCCGCAACGGGAAGTTGGTCGGCACCTACCCCACCGAGGGGATGACCCAGGCACGACTTTCAACCCTGATGACCGGGCTTGAACTTGAGTTTACCCCCCGTGCTGAAACACACAAAGGCGCCCCGGTACTGGAGCTTAAAAACTTAAGCCGTGAAGGGGAATTTGAAAATGTCTCTTTCACCCTGCATCGCGGTGAAATTCTTGGCCTGACGGGCTTGCTGGGCGCAGGGCGTACCGAAATAGCCCACACGATTTTTGGGATGACCCAGCCCACTTCAGGGCAGCTGCTAAAAGAGGGTCAACCGCTGACGCTAAACTCCAACCGCGATGCAGTGCGCCATCGCATTGCCTACCTCTCTGAAGACCGACTCAATCTTGGCCTGGTGCAAAACCAGTCCATCAATATGAATACCGCAGTGACAGTACTACCAAGGCTGGAAAAACCGCGCTTTTTTCTCTCCCCTCAGCGCATCAAGGCACTGACCGTCCACTGGATTGAGCAGCTTAAAACCAAGGTGAGTGATGCCGAGCTTGCGGTCTCCTCATTATCCGGTGGTAACCAGCAACGCATTGCACTCGCCAAATGGCTAGCCACCGAACCCGAGGTTCTCATTCTTGACTGCCCGACGATTGGCGTCGATGTAGGCGCCAAAGCCGGTATTTTCGACATCATCAGAAATCTTGCCGACCAGGGCATGGCCATCATTCTGATTTCGGATGAAGCAGGAGAAATCTGGATGAACGCAGATCATGCGCTCGTATTGCGCGACGGGCGCATCTACTCCGAGGTCATACCTGCGGAGACCACGGAAGAAGCGCTGGAGGCGATCATCAATGCATAAACGACTGCTAAACAGAAGGATCGGCACTGAAGGTACGCTATTGAGCATCCTCATGCTGCTGTGCGTGGTGTTAGCACTTGCGACCGACAGCTTTCTCACCTTTCAGAACCTGTTTGACCTGCTTAACAATCAGTCGGTCAATATCATCTTTGCAGTGGGCCTGGTCGTCGTTCTGATTGCGGGTGGGATAGATATTTCCTTCGCAGTGGCGGCATCCGTGGTGCAGTACGTGGTGCTGTCACTGCTGATCAATTACCTGGGCGGGGGCAACTGGTTGCTTGGCATCCTGCTTTCGATGCTGGTTGGCATGCTACTGGGGCTCTTCAATGCGCTGCTGATCCACCGCTTCCGAATCGTTTCGATCATCGTCACTATTGGCACATTTAACCTGTTTTTCGGCCTCTTGATGTACTTCACCAGTGGGGTGTCCATCTACGATATTCCCGATTGGCTCTACTACTCCGTTCCACTGCTTGACCTACCTGCCGAACGCGGATCAGCCACGCTCTACTTACCCGCGGCAGTCATGGTGGTGATGGTAATACTCACCTGGTTCATTCTGGCCCGTACCGGTTTTGGTCGCGCGATCTACGGTTTCGGATCAAACCCCGAGTCTGCTCGCCGCTCTGGCGTTAGTGTCTGGAAGATCCATGCCTTTGCCTACGGCTGGCTGGGGCTATGCGCGGGGGTGGCGGGCCTGATGCAGGCACATATCGTACAAGAGGTCGTGCCCAACGCCTTGATAGGCCAGGAGTTGCCAATTCTGGCGGCTGTCGTGCTAGGCGGCGCCACCCTGGGTGGCGGGCGTGGCTCAGTGCTCGGCGCCGTACTGGGTGTGCTGCTTCTCGCCATCGTCCAAAACGGCCTGAACCTGCTGGGCGTCACTCCTTACGCCTTCCGCATGATTGTCGGGCTGATTATCTTGATTGCGATCACCACCAGCAACCTAGGCAACCTGTTGCCCCGCACCACCAAGGCGAGGAACGTATGAATAAGCGCCTGAATAAACAGCCCTCCACGGCCGGACTCCGCCTTGGTGGCGATACCCTTGAAGTGGCCGCCATGACGGCTCTGCTCATCGGCAGTATTGGACTCTTCTCGCTACTGGCACCAGGCTTTCTGACCGCCACTAATTTTGGCTCAATGTCGATGCAGTTGCCGGAGCTGGGGTTACTCTCATTGGCGATGCTGCTGCCCATAATTTCCGGTGGCCTGAACCTCTCGGTTACCTTTACCGCCAATATCGCAGGGCTGATGACCGCCTGGCTGGTTCAGGGGTTACTCGCGGGCATGGGCATACTAAGCGTTCCCATGGCGATTATCGCCGGGCTTGCCGTTGGCGCTGCCGCAGGCTTTTTGATTGGCGTTATCGTTGCCTATGTGGGCGCCCACCCCATTTTGGTTTCTCTTGGGGCAATGATTTTTCTGCAGGGTGTGGGTGAGTTTTTAACCCGCGGTGGCGGTATGTCAGGCATGCCGGAGGTATTTCAAACCATCGGCAGCGGCAGTTTTCTGGGCATTCCAATCCCCATGCTGATCTTTCTCGCCGCTGCCGCAGGGTTGATCTACATCATGCATTTCACCCGCACTGGCTTTTCGATTTATATGCTGGGCTCCAACCCTCGCGCGACGGAGTACTCGGGCATTAACGTCAAGCGCGTCCTGATCACCGTCTACACGATTTCCGGCATTTTGGCAGGGCTAGCAGGCATGGTAATGCTCGCCCGCTTTAACTCTGTACGTGTAGGCCACGGCGAGAGCTACCTACTGATTACGGTTTTGGCCTGTTTTCTGGCCGGGGCAAACCCCTTTGGTGGCTTTGGCCGCGTACTGCCACTGGTGCTGGGCTTGATGAGCCTGCAGGTAATCGCTTCCGGCATGAACCTGATGGGCGCCAGCCAGCATCTAGCCACCGCGGTATGGGGGGCTTTTCTAATTATTGTAATGGCACTACGCATGCCATTTATTAAACAGTCGTGAGTAAGGTTTTCCATGAGTCATCAAGAACATGTTCTAGGCATCGATATCGGCACTGGCAGCGCCCGAGCAGGCATTTTCACGCCGGATGGCGTGATGCTTGCCGAAGCGAAAACACCGATTGCGATGCATCGCCCTGCCGAGCACCACGTGGAGCAAAGCTCAACGGATATCTGGCGCGCGGTATGCAGCGCGACCCAGCGCGCCCGCGAGGCTGCCGGTGTGACGTCCGATTCCATCACCAGTATGTCGGTGAGCGCCACTTGCTCGTTGGTGCTCCTTGATAAGCAGGATAAGCCGCTAGCGCTCTCACCGGGCGATGAGGCGTGGAATATCATTGTGTGGATGGATCACCGGGCAACCGCAGAAGCCGCTGAGTGCACGGCTACCCAGGCAGCACCGCTGCGCAACCTGGGTGGCGTCATGTCTCCAGAGATGCAGATGCCTAAGCTCATGTGGTTGAAGCGGCACCGGCCCGAGCTCTATGTAAAGATCGGCTACGCTGGCGATCTAGGCGATTGGCTGGGCTTTAAATGCACCGGCTCTCTTGAACGCTCGGTCTGCATGCTCTCCTGCAAGTGGACGTTTGACCCACGCCTTGGCCATGGCTGGGATCGCGACTTTCTAAACCAGATCGATATGCAGGATGTACTCGAGTGCGCCCGCCTACCCGAACAAGCCCTTCCAGTGGGCGTAGCACTTGGGCAGTTGACCGAAGAAGCCGCCGATGACTTGGGACTGACGACTCGGTGTACCTTCGCAGTGGGCATGATTGATGCCTATGCCGGTGCGCTTGGCACACTAGGCAGAAGCCTCGCTGATGCTCCCGAGCGCCGGCTTGCCGTGATTGGCGGCACCTCCACCTGCCATATCGGCGCCCAGCCCGAACGGCGCGAGGTACCCGGTGTGTGGGGCCCCTATCCAGGGGCACTATGCGATGGTTTTGTCGCCAACGAAGGTGGGCAAAGCATTACCGGAGCCCTTCTAGATCACCTGGCGGCACTATTTTCAGCCAGCAGTGAATTCGGCGACGATCTTCACGGCGCGTTATCAGACCTTCTACTCGAGCGCTTGGCATCCGGCGACCCAGCTCCTGACACCCATGTTTGTCCTGACTTCATTGGCAACCGCTCGCCCTTGGCGGATCCGGAAATTCGCGGCACCATCACGGGATTGACCCTTGATACGCCTTGCGAGAGCTTCATCAAGGTCTATTGGGCGGCAGCCACCTCGCTAGTTTACGGCACCCGCGCCATCATAGAGCGTATGAATGCCCATGGTTATGCCATCGATACCCTGCACCTCAGCGGAGGGCATGGACGTTCAGCACTGCTGCGCAAGCTCTATGCCGACGGTACCGGTTGTCGGGTTGTGCTGGCGGATGCGCCGGAACCCGTACTACTTGGGGTAGCCGTGGCGGCCCTGGCTGCTCAGGCCAATTGTGAGGTGCTCAGCGTTGCCAATGGCCTCGCCCCAGGCGAACAAACATTAGAGCCCGACCAGGCAATGCAGGCGCTGCACACTGCGCGTTATGCCGCTTTCAAGAAACTTTACGAAGGGCGTCTCGACTGACACAGCCAACCTGTTTCAAGACGCTAGCTGGACGTTAAGCCAATCAGCGCACTCTCAGACGTGTACAATGGAGGTCTTTTACTAGTTGAGCGTTTATTGAGAGGTACTATTTGTGAGCAGTGCTAAGCGTCCTGATGTTGTGCGCCCCAGCGGTCGCGAAGCCGACCAGCTCCGTGATATTCGCCTGACCCGCGATTACACCCGCCATGCGGAAGGTTCTGTACTGGTGGAGTTTGGCGATACCAAAGTGCTGTGTAATGCCAGTGTAGAGGCCGGTGTGCCGCGCTGGCTGCGCGGCAAGAATCAGGGTTGGGTCACCGCTGAGTACGGCATGCTGCCCCGCGCCACTCACACCCGCAGTGGCCGTGAAGCGACCCGCGGCAAGCAAGGCGGCCGCACACTGGAAATCCAGCGCTTGATTGGCCGCAGCCTGCGCGCCGCGGTGAATTTGAAGAAGTTGGGTGAGTTCACCATCACCGTGGATTGCGATGTGATCCAGGCCGATGGCGGTACCCGTACCGCGGCGATTACCGGTGGCTGCGTAGCGCTGATCGATGCGTTCCGCTACCTGCAGCGCGAGAAGAAGATCAAAGCAGACCCCTTCAAGCAGTTGGTGAGCGCAATCTCCGTGGGCATTTATAAAGGTGTGCCGGTGCTGGATCTGGACTACCCGGAAGACAGCAAAGCCGATACCGACCTAAACGTAGTGATGACCGAAAGCGGCGGACTCATCGAAGTGCAGGGCACCGCCGAGGCGAGCCCGTTCAACCGCGCCGAGCTAAATGCCATGCTCGATTTGGCCGAGAAAGCGGGCGACGAACTACGCGACCATCAGCGCGAAGCGCTGGGTGTTCGTGGGTAGATAGAGCAATCAAGCACTATTGCTGGCGTAAAAGTTCGCCAGCAATAGCGTTACGCGATTACTTAGCCGCAGTCACTACTAATTCTAAAAGTACATTCTCGCCAAGGTCAGCAACGCCTAATGTGGCTCGGGCTGGTAGATGGTCAGCATCAAACCATTGAGTCCACACATCGTTCATACCTTTCTTGAGATTCAAGTCAGAGACATAAGCAGTTGCGGTAACGATTCGCTTATTATCTGTACCTGCTTCGGCTAGATAGTTTTCCAGTTTATCAAGCACTTGGCGTGTTTGGCCTGCCATATCAAGCGTAAGATCATCAGCAATTATTCCACCGAAGAAAACAAAGCCATTCGCTTCTACAGCGCGGTGCATAATAGGTGTTTGGATATGTCGTTTAATCATAATAATCTCCAGTTTGCCTTAATTGGCGTACGTTAACTCGTCCTATTCAGGACAAGGTGTTTGAAACCTTTGAATAGAAAAAGGAGTGATGGGGAGCTTGGGCTCTCGCTCCATGGCAAGGTCGGCGACTATTTCTCCAGTAATGGGGCCTAACTGATAGCCATGAGCTGAGAACCCAAACGCGTGAATAACATTGTCGTGTTGACTGCTGAGACCTATTACAGGAATGTGATCCTGCATGACTGCTTCGACGCCTGCCCAGGTTCGCATGATGCGTGCCTCTTTCATGAACGGAAACAGGCTGGCGACGGTATCGGCATTCTCCGCCAACCCATCCAAGCGGGTTTCGGCCACATGGCGAACACTATCCACGACACCGCGCACCCCTCCTCCAATCAAAACAGTACCGTTCTCAAACTGCTTAAAAGATAATGGCCGCGACGTGGCACCCACTACTGTCCCTAAAAATGGCGATAGTCGCTCAGTGATCATTAACATGGGAGCCTCAGCAGTGAGAGGAACCGGTTCTCCAAGCCATTTGCAAAGCTCTCCTGCCCAAGCGCCAGCACAATTGACAAGCAAATCGGCATCAAAATGCTCTTCACCTCCACTTAGGCGCCAGCCATTTCCCTTAGGCTCTATATCAGTTATCTCGATACCTTCGCGGAAGCAGGCGCCCTGGCGTTCAGCTTCGCGACGCCAGGCAGTAACAGTGCGATAAGGATTGGCAAAACCATCGCCATCACACGCAAGCCCACCTGGACAATGGCCAGCCAACGCCGGTAGCCGCTTGTGTAGCTCATCACGGTTGATAATCTTTTCATGGTGGAACCCCAGGTTTTGCACTTGGCGCTCACGTTCGTTGAGGATGGCCATATCATTATCATTTTCAGCCACTTTGATTTGCCCAACAGGACGAAACCCACAATCGTCACCGACGATACTCGTCATATTCTGCCAGCGTTCCCAAGCAGCTATCGCTAACGGTATCTCTGCCGGGTGCCTGCCGAGCCGACGTACACCACCGGCATTGACACCCGAGGCATGGCGACCGGCATAGGCCTTATCAATGACAGTGACCTCATACCCTTGATTGCTTAATCGCAACGCAGCACTACAACCATGAAATCCCGCGCCCACAACCACTACACGACGAGACATCAGCCTTCCTCCGCCGCCTTTGCAAGCTGTCCGAGGGTGATCGGTTTGAAAGGTGGTCGCAGCCTGTAATAGCCGGTTTCTTCAACACTCTGTTGATTGGCATCTGCCAGCAGTTCGCTCACGGTAATACCGCACATACGGCCTTGACACGGCCCCATGCCACAACGAGTGAACGACTTAGTTTGGTTGGGCCCTCGGCAACCCATTTCGGCCATACGCCGGATTTCTCCGCCGGTTACCTCTTCGCATCGGCAGGCTAGCGTATCGTCATCGGGTAAACGCCATTGTTTTGCAGGTCTATACAACACATCGAGAAAAGGCCTAATAGCGGTGTCACGCGCTAGTGCTTTACGAATTGGTTGGGCGAGTTCAGTACTGTTTGCCAAGGTTAATTTACCTAGCGCCAGGGCAGCCCCCAGGCCTGCTAATTGACCTTGCATGGCCGCAGCCTTAGCTCCTACGATACCGCCTCCATCACCCGCTACGGCAATACCTGAGATATCGGTGCTCAACCACTCATTCAGACGTGGTCTCCAAGATAATTGCTGCTCATCCCACTCATGGTGGCAATCCACCGCCCGAGTGATTTGGGTATTGGGGATAACGCCTTGATGAAGCAGCAAGGTAGGCGTTTCAAGTGTCTGCCAATTATCATCGCCCTGTTGCTTCCATAAAACGCGCTCCAACTGACCACTACCTTCGGCGCGCAGAGCGCTTACGCCTTTAATGTGGCGAACACCTGCACGGCGTAGTTCACGTAAGAGTCCCACCCCCTTTAATAGGGTGCTGGCATTACGTAACGCACCGGGAATGTGCTTAAGAGCGGCGCGATAGCGATTCCGTGGCGTAGTATCAAGAATGGCCGCTATCTTGACACCTGCGCGAAGATACTGAGTGGCTAGCAGCAATAATAAGGGGCCACAGCCGGCTAATACGACTGGAGCCTGGGGCACGGCCCCGGCACTCTTGAGCAATATTTGACCACTTCCTGCTGTCATGACCCCTGGCAATGTCCAACCAGGTATTGGCATTGGCCGCTCCATGGCTCCTGTGGCAAGGATGACATGTCGCGCACAGATCATTTCTGCCTTGTCATCATGCAATAGCCCGATTTCGCGCTGCCGGGTCAATTGCCACACGGTGGTTGCAGGACGATAGTCAATTTGAGGTTCTTTAAGCCCCTTGATTAGAGACTCGCCAGACCAGTAATCCTCGCCAAGAATCCGCCGATCACGCACAGGGGTACTTTCCAATGCACGATAAATTTGACCACCCGCCGCAGGCTGCTCATCTATTACCACCGGCGTAATGCCATATTCGAGGGCAGTAGTTGCTGCGGCCATACCTGCTGGGCCTGTACCGAGAATGACTAGGTCATGCGTAATCATGAAGTTAATCTCCTGGCACCCTGCTGTGTATGGACATGCATCCCATCGCGAACCTCCACTTGGCAGGCCTGAACATTGGGATTGCCATCAACTTCCACCAAACATTCAAAGCACACACCCATCATGCAGTAAGGAGCACGAGGGGCATTACTAACCGGCGTACTCCGGCAGATACTAATGCCCGAAGTGAGTAATGCCGCAGCGACAGTATCGCCAGGGCGAGCCGTCACGGTCTGCTCATCAAAGCGGAAAGTTACTACCGCTTCGTTAGTGGCTTCAGGCGGGGATAGACGTTTGAACATGGAATCTCTCCGCAGTAAAAGGGGTAATTTCAGAAGGTGCTTCAGCGCCTGCAAACCAGGGCGCCAAACACTTTGCATGGGCTGCGGCTAACGTCACACCGCTATGGCAACAAGCGATAAAAGCCCCAGGATGACTTTCAGATGCTTGATAAAGCGGATAACCATCAGGTGTCATAACTCTCAAGGCTCCCCAACTGCGAACCACTCGAGTATTTGCAAGTGCCGGTAACGCTCTTACGGCGCGCTTAGCAATTTGAGCAAGCACGGGTGTTTCAGTACCGTCATTGAAACCGACGTCTTCATGAGAGTCGCCCATGAGAATTGAGCCCTCTCCGGTCTGACGTAGATAGGTCGTTGGTAGGTTAAGCAGTGGCCGCATTCGTTCAGTAACCAGGATTTCACCTCGATTAGGTATTAATGGTGCATCTAGCCCTACCTGTGGAGCTAGTTCTCGGTTGCCAAGCCCTGCAGCCAAAATGACACGGCTCGCCGTAATGGTTTGATGATTGCTCTCGATCACATAACTCTCCCCATTACGCCGAATCTCCTTTACCTTGCCAACAGCAAGGAAGCGGCCTCCATGGCAACGAATGCCAGCATGTAGCGCTCGAAGCAGATAAAGAGGATTAGCGTGCCCATCCCAGCTTGACCATGAAGCGCCCGTTACGCTTTCGCCAATTTCAGGAATCAAGTCATGTAACTCGCTATGGTTCAGCATTTTGAACGAAAACTGGCGATCCGTTGCTTGAGAAAGTGCATCAAGATCTACTTCGCGACTCGCCAATTCCGCTTCGCTATAGCAAAGATGGACTCCCCCCGGGTTGTGGTGCTGAGTTGCGACCCCAGTCAACTCAAAGAGCTCTTGAGAAAGTGCCGACCACTTGGATGCAGAACGCATACTCCATTGGGAATAACGCGGTATTTCCTGCCCCTTTCCTTGAACCCAAACCAATCCAAAATTACCTCGCGACGCACGATAGGCCACATCACCTTCATCTAGTACGCTAACTTGGTGACCTTGGCTGGCTAGGCCATAAGCAATTGCACTACCTACTAATCCCCCACCAATGACGGCGAAATCACACTGCTGCATAGTCGGCTCCTTAACCTTTACCGATAAGAACTTTGTCAATTCCATAGAGCCGGTCGAGCAGCACCATAAATAGCACCGTCAAAACGATTAACACCGTAGAAACAGAGGCAATTAATGGATCGACGGTATGAGCAATATGGTTGTACATCTGAACAGGCAGCGTTGTTGTGCTGGGTGAGGCCACGAAAATGGTCATCGACAACTCATCAAAGCTGGTAGTAAACGCTAAGATCCAGCCACCGGCGACTCCTGGGAGAATCATCGGTATGGTGATGCGCCGAAACATCGTCCACTGGGAAGCACCTAGTGATAAAGCAGCCTTTTCCGCACTACGATCCATGCCAAATACAGATGCCATCACCAAGCGCATGGTATAGGGCATAACGATAATCACATGAGCTGCAATGAGTGCCCAAAAGCTACCGTAAATGCCTATTTGAGAGAAGAAACTGAGGAATGCTACCCCAAGTACAACATGAGGAATCATTAGCGGTGATAAAAACAAACCCACTAATGCATCACGACCACGGAAACTATAGCGGACAATAGCTAGCGCTGCCGGCACCGCTAACAGGGCCGAAATACTGGCAGCAGCAACGCCAAGATAAAGGCTATTCCAGAAAGCACGGATAAAAGCAGGGTACTCAAATATTGCCACGAACCAGCGAAGAGAAAATCCATTTGTCGGGTAAGAGATATAGCCATTCGGTGTAAAAGCTACCAGAATTACCACTACTAAGGGAGCAAGTAGAAAAACGACAAATAACGAGTGAAACGTAAGGGCAAGTTTACTGTTATGTAGCATTCGGGAGTCTCCTAGCCCAGGGTGCGACGAAAACGCCGCTCCATCATGCGGTTATAACTCATCACCACGACAACATTGGCCACCAGCAGCACAATGGCTATTGCAGCCCCCATAGGCCAATTCATAGTGTTGAGATACTCATCGTAAGCAGCAGTAGCCGCTACCTTTAGACGGCGCCCACCAATAATGGCTGGGGTGGCAAAAGCACTGGCTGATAAGGCAAATACAATCAAGCTGCCGGAAAGGATACCGGGCAATATTTGAGGAATTACTACGCGTCGAAAAACTGTCCCGTGGCTAGCGCCTAACGACAAACCAGCATGTTCTACCGCAGGATCAAGCTTCTGAAGAGCGGCCCAAACCGAGATCACCATCAATGGAACTAAAACATGTACCAGCGCAAGAATTACGCCGGTGTGAGTGTACATCAAGTTACCTGCACTAGACTCAGCAATACCAATCCCTTCCAAAAACTTACCCAGTAAGCCATTACCACCAATCAGCAATACCCAACCAAGTGTTCGCACTACTACTGAGATTAATAATGGTGCCAAAGTAACGACTAGAAATAACGAACGCCATGGATTACGCATTCTTGAAAGAATATAAGCTTCTGGTACGCCTATAAGAATACAGAGAATGACTACTGCTATACTAATACCATAGGTACGCAGAAATATTTCGTGGAAGTAACTATCTCGAAGAACTTCATAATAGTTTTCAAGGCCAAATGAAGAAACAATACCAATCGAATAATCAAAGCTATTAAAACTAAGTATCAGCGTCATTATTAGTGGCATGCCCAATAGGGCAAGAAAAAAAATAGCACCTGGCGCACTCAGTAACCACGGCACCGGATTAATTGTACGAGTACGCGACACAGAAGGAGATAGGCTAGAGGTGAGCTCAGTCATGTGCTTGCTCCCCCAGAATACGTACAGCTCCTTCCTGCCAGCTAATTCCTACATCATCGCCAACTGCGGCCCCCTGCACTCCTAAATTAGGTTGAGTAATTAATAGCTCGCCGATACTACTATCCACTTGGTATAACCAGTGATTCCCTAGAAATAACCTTGTACGAACACGTCCGTTTAGTTGGCCAGCACCTTGATGTGTTAGCTCTAATTTTTCTGGACGGATTGATAATTGAACCTGATCACCTTGAATATCGTTAGGCACGGAGATTTCAAGCTGATAATCACCTAGTTTGACCTGAGCTTGGCTACCGATTTGCTGATCTATGTGGCAAGCAAATAAATTGGTCTTTCCAACAAAAGATGAAACAAAGTTATTTTTAGGATTTTCATAAGCTGAAAATGGCTCATCAACTTGTACTACCTTGCCCTCATTCATAACCACAACACGATCACTAAGTGAAAGTGCTTCCGATTGATCATGTGTAACCATCAGGGTTGTAGTGCCAACCTGCTGCTGAATATTCCGCAGCTCAATCTGCATGTTTTCTCTTAATTGTGCATCAAGGTTTGAAAGAGGCTCATCAAGTAGCAACAGCGGCGGACGAATTACGAGAGCACGAGCCAGAGCGACACGTTGGCGTTGCCCGCCAGATAGTTCGCGAGGATACCGATCTTCCAGATGATCAAGACGAACCAGTTCCAACGCTTCCCGTACTTGTTGGCGACTTTCACTGATCGGAACTTTGCGCATTTCCAGACCAAATCGAACATTTTCTGCGACGGTCATATGGGGAAAAAGGGCGTAGCTTTGAAACACAATTCCTATTCCCCGCTGATTGGGTTTACAGGACGTAATATCATCGCCGTTCATCCAGATGCGCCCGCGAGAAGGCTCAACAAAACCAGCAATCATTTGCAATGTAGTTGTCTTCCCACACCCCGATGGGCCAAGCAGGGAGACAAACTCGCCTTGGGCAATATCAAGCGTCATATCTTGCACAGCTACGTTATTGCCATAACGCTTAGTCAATGACTCTAAATGCAGAAAACTCATGGTATAGGACTCCCACACACCCTTACCTATCATGTTGAAAGCAAGGGTGTGTTGTCTTAAGTGTTATCAACAAAGAAAGAGATTAAGCGCAGGATTAGCGCTCAACCTGACGGTTCCATCGATTAGTCCACTCAAGACGGTTGGGATTGATAACATCCCAATCCACAGTCACTAGCTGGTCGACCTTTTCCCCATAAGGAAGGATTTCCGCTAAATCATCGGATAGTTCTGCATTCCTCTGCGCAGGTCCCCAACCTTGCGTATCAGCCAACAATTCTTGAGACTCAGGGGTCAGCAAATGTTCAACAAATGCTTCGGCTAACTCGCGTTCTTCGCTACCTTCTATTACACAGCCAGCAACCATCAAAGCAACGGCGCCTTCTTCAGGATATGCAAAGGCGCCAGGGAAACCGGTATTAGCAAGCGCGCGTAAACGCCCGCTACCCCAAACTGATAAAGCAATTTCCTCATTTTGGAAAAGTTCTGACATTTTGCCTGCAGAAGGCTCAAAAGAGAGAATATTGGGCGCGGCTTCTTCTTGCATAAAGATGAAGCCAGGATCGATATCGCTTTCCCCCCCACCGTTGAGTCGTGCCGCCATCACCAAGGCATGCACGCCATACGTATTGCTAATGGAAGGAACGACCAACTTGTCGGCAAATTTTTCATCGGCCAGATCATTCCAAGATGAAGGTGGCTCCCATCCATTACGCTCAAACATTTCGGCATTGTATGCAAAACCAGAAGCGACTAAGCCAACACCAACAGCCTTGTCGTCAGGGAAGCGAGCGATGTCGTAGACATCGTCCAACATAGCGGTATTTTGCATCGGTGAGCAGAAGCCAAGATTAATAGCTTGGTACATCGGGCCATCATCCATCAGCACTACATCAAGCTCTTGGTTTCCACGCTGGGCTTGCAGCTTAGCCAAGGTATCGGTTGAGTTTCCTGCTACATAGATGATTTCCGCCTCATGCTCCTCAAGGAAAGCTGGAATGATTTCATCACGCATAGCTTGTTCGGTAGAACCACCATAGGAACCCACGTATAGCGGTTCAGCAAGGGCGGTATTCATCCCAAGAAATACCAGTCCTGCCATTGCGGTCGTTTGCTTATTCAGTCTTTTCATATTTGCAGTGTCCTGTCATTGATGTTGGTGTTTTGCTTGTTGTTATCAATGGCCGCCACCGCTTCTGGTATTGCTAGAAAACGGTCAGAAGGCGTGGGCAGTGCGACCTCCAATGAAGCTAGCACTGCTTCAGGCATCAGGACTAATGCCTTTTGTTAGACACCCTATTCGCTAATGTTATGGGTTAACCAAAAAAGGGGTTATCAAGCTGATTAGCCAGATAAACTTTTACTTCATCCAGAAATTCCAAAACTAGACGTGATGGAGGTCGAAATGCAGGAAGAACAGCACTGTAATGGAAAGGTATTTTGGGTGAAAAAGGACGTATAACTAGGCCGCGCGAGGCATAGCTACCTGCTGTAATAGGATCTATTAATGAAACACCTGCACCCGACAAAACGAGTTCACAAGCAACGCTCGATAATTGAGTTTCGATGCGCATACGCCGCGCAACACCTGCTTGCTGGAAAACATGGTCAATAAGAGGTCTGACATCCTGAGTCTGACCCAGTGAAACAAACGGCTCGCCTTCTAAATCTCCTGCAATAATAGCTGCCTGCTGCGCAAATCTATGCTCAGGCAACATTACTAAGCACAACTCACCGCTAGCAATAGGGAGTACGGTGACAGCGGGATCCTCCAAATGCATGCCTATTAAACCAGCATCACACTGCTGAGTTGCCACCCACTCTAATACTCGTTGCGAGCTATGTGCTTGTAATGAGACCGTTATTCCCGGATGACGTGATGTGAAGGAGTGGATGATAGGAGGTAATGCACTAAGCGCGAGAGCTGGCATGCAACTTAAGAAAAGTCTACCCGTTCGAAATTCTCTAATTTCTTTAGCAGTATCGGTAATTTTATCAAGCCCTACAAATGCTCTATCAACATCCTCATATAGCGCTAAGGCTTCAGGTGTTGGAATTAAGCGCCCCTTGCTTCGCTGAAATAATGAAAACCCTACGTAATACTCTAAGTCATTTATCAAACGGCTTACTGCAGGTTGTGAAACATGCAGAGTCTGTGCTGCTCTAGTAACGGTTTTATGTATCATCACCGCACGAAAGGCCTCTATCTGCCTGAGATTAATCATGCGCTATCTGTCCAAGTTGAAAATACTGATGCTTGTTTGAAATGCTCTCTAAACAGAATAATAAAATCCTTTGCAAGCTGAGATGTAGGTTGATCTCGTGTTGTTAACAGCGCAAAATTTTCACTCAGGGCTGGATTGAAGGGGCGCAAAATTAGCTCTTCTCCTTCAAAAGCTTTTGCGCTGATTGGATCAATAATCGCAATTCCAACACCTTGTCGGACCAATCGAACAGCTTGAAGAGCGAGAGAAACCTCCAAGTAACTTTTGGGTTTGATACAACGAGTTTCCATGAGTTTTTCCAGATCAAGTCGCAAAGGATCCTGAGGTTCAAAACTGATTAGCGTCTGGTTATCTAAATCATCTACTTCTATTATTTCATGGCCTGCCAAAGGATGGTGACGAGGTAAAGCGCATAGGCTACCAAGGCTAAATACCTCGCTATCCACTCGATCATCGGCTTCAGCAACAATAGCAAAGCCCATATCACAACGTTGTGTAATCACATCCTCAATGACTTGCTCCGAACGAAAAGTAGCCAGTTCAAGTCGTGCATCAGGGTGCTGAGGGGCAAAAGCCGCCAACACATCAGGTAAAAAAGTAATCCCCAACAAGGGCATAGCACTAATACGCAATCCACCCACTTCTCTTCCGCTAATACGGCGTGCGGTCTCGCGGAGATGTTCCATTCCACTCCACATTCGCTGCACCTCGCGATGAAATAGGCGTGCTTCAGGTGTCGGCACCAAGCGCCCCCGTACACGTTCGAATAACGTAAAACCCACATCATGCTCCAGTTGCTTTAACAAACGCGTAACACCTGGTTGGGCGATCAGCATACGTCGTGCTGCACCGGATACAGTGCCAATTTCCATGACATGCTTAAATGCAAGGACTTGACGGTCGCGCAGATGAAGAGAGGGAGTAGTCATAACTTTTACACATAAGGTGGCCAATCATTGGTATTGGATCGTATAGCCTATACCTACCTATAGTCGAGCTTACTTTAAACTTGATTGAGCAAGCGGCATGCAATTTGACTTCTTGATTATTGGTGGTGGCGTAGTAGGCATGGCTGTTGCATATGGCCTACTGCGCAGAGGTCAAAAAGTTATCATGCTGGACGAAGGAGATGATGTTTTACGCGCATCACGAGGCAATGCCGGACTAACGTGGGTGCAGGGAAAAGGCGTGGGCATGCCTCGTTATGCAGAGCTGAGTCTACAGTCAAGCGATGCATGGCCTTTCTTTGCTAGTGAGCTTAGCGAGCGCAGTGGTGTACCACTTGAGTACTCTCGCCAGGGCGGCATTGATATTTGCTTTGACGTTCAGGAAGCCGAGGCACGTGTGGCCAACTATCGTAAACTTCAGGCTTCATCACCCTATCTCGCACGCTATTTTCAATGGGAATACTTAGATAGACAGGCTCTATTAACCCATCTCCCTGGCTTAGGTGAAAGCATTCACGGGGGTACTTGGTCTCCCCATGATGGTCATTGTAATCCGCTACTGCTTCTGCGCGCACTTTTAACAGCCAGCCTTAAGATGGGTCTTAGCTATCATCCAGGCTGCTCGGTTCAGCGCCTCGAATCAAATATAGTCGGCTTCACTGCCAATACTCTAGGCGGTAACTTTTCAGCCGAGCGTATTATCGTAGCTGCAGGCCTAGGAGCGAAGCACCTCTCCCCTATGTTGGGTCTGAGCGGAGATGTATTCCCATTGCGAGGGCAGATCCTCGTAACGGAAAAAATGCCTCTTATATCGCAACTTCCTACACCTCAGATAAGGCAAACGGATAACGGTAGCTACTTAATCGGTGACACACATGAACATGCAGGCCTAAACAGGGATGCGACTACCAGCATCATGGCGAAATTAGCTGCTCGAGGAGTGCGTATTTACCCGCACCTGAAGAACGCCAAAATAGTGCGTGCTTGGGGTGCGTTAAGAGTTATGACACCTGATGGGTTTCCACTTTATGAATCGTCCAAAGCCTACCCAGGTGCCTATAACATCAATTGTCATAGCGGAATTAGTTTAGCTGCTTTCCACGCCGAAGAGCTGGCTCAAGCCCTGCTGCATGACCGATTGAGCTATGAATTTAGCGAATTTTCTAGTGCCCGCTTTAGCAAGATTAACTAACAAAAACTTTATACCGAGAGTACGACGCCTCACACAACCATCGATAAAACCAAGAGGAATGCGAAATGCGTCAAGCTACCTGCTGCTTACTTTTCACGACAGTACTGATCGGCGGCCTAGCCCATGCTGATAGTAAGCCACTACGTATTGGGGTCGATGTTCCCTATGCGCCTTATCAGTATAAAGAACCTGATGGCACCATCACAGGGTTTGAAGTTGAATTAGTCAATGCTGCTTGTGAACGCATGCAGCGCGAGTGCGAATGGGTAGAACAAGGTTGGGATGGAATTATTCCTGGGTTAATGGCGCGCAAATACGACCTTATAGCGTCAGCAATGAACATCACGGAAGAGCGTTCACGGCAAGTTAGCTTCTCGGCTCCCTACTACCAAGTACCATCCGTTTGGGTTAAAAACATAAATAATGAGTACGACCTAGAAGGTGACTTGACAGGTGTAGCAATCGGCGTGCAGCAGGCCACTATTCAAGATGAATATGTTACTACCTACTATCCTGATGCGGATATTCATCGATATGGTGATTCAGGCTCTGTAGTTGCCGACATGCATGCTGAGCGCCTTGATCTGGTTTTCACCGCCTATTCTCTTGCTCAAGAAACGATGCTCCAGGACGAGCGTTTTATACAAACGGGGGACTTAATTACCGGCCCAGAGTCGATTTATGGCCCCGGTATTGGTGCTGCTTTCCGCCCACGAGATGAAGTACTAATAGAAGCATTTGATAAGGCGATGCAAGAAATTAAAGAAGATGGAACATTCGACAATATTTATAACGATTATTTTAAAGATCAGTAACCTAATGGTTATTTATATTCTTTCCTAGGCACAACGCAACAAGCCGACCCAAGGGTCGGCTTGTTGCTTACTAACAGACGGCAACGCGGGCAAAGCGCTTAGAGCGCCAGGTCGTACTCAACGATTAGCGGTGCGAACTCGGAGAAGGTCGCATCGTAATCGATCCACGCGTCGACCACGTGGCGGCGGAAGTTGGGGCCGACTAACTGATAGTCGATCCGCCAGCCTTCCTGGCGCTCACGGGGCACGTCTTGGTCAAGCTTCGGCCACCAGGTATATTCCCCTGCATCGCGGTTAATTTCGCGGAAGGTGTCGATAAACCCGGTGGGGCCAAGCACCTGATCCATCCAGGCGCGCTCTTCCGGGCGGAAGCCTGAGGTCAGTTGATTATCCGACCAGTTAGCCAAATCGACGGTTTTATGGGCAATATGCCAAGTACCGCAGAGGATGTATTCGCGGCGTTTGCGCGACATCTTCGTCAGGTACTCTTGATACTGCTCCATAAACGCCTGTTTGGCTTTTTGGTCACTTCCGTCAGGCATCAGGAAGGAGACGATACTGAAGCGTTCATAATCCGCCTGCAGAAAACGCCCTTCATGATCACACTGTGGAAACCCAAGGCCATACATAATCGCCTTGGGAATTTTGCGGCAATAGAGTGCCACACCGGAGAAACCGTCCTCTTCGGCATCCAGGAAATAGCCTTCATAGCCTTCCGGATACAGAATGTGGTCACCCAGTTCAAAACTTTTTGCCTTGATGTTCTGCACGCAGACCACGTCGACATCCTGCTGAGCCAGCCAGTCCAGGAAGCCACGATCGACGGCATCACGAATACCATTGACATTGATGCTGGCAATTTTCATAAATCGTCCCTTTTGCGTCGCTGCTGTATGATACCCGACGTTTAGACGTTTGGGTAAAGGCAGCTAGTAAAACTTGCCATTTACCCCACTTTTATTGTTGCTTTCGTACTGATTTAAACCTACCGCCTAGTGAGGAATGCCGTGGCCACCACTCTACAACCCTACCAGCGCGATTTCATTGCCTTTGCCATTGAGCAAGGCGTGCTTAAGTTTGGCGAGTTTACGCTTAAATCTGGCCGCGTTAGCCCCTACTTTTTCAACGCTGGGCTGTTTCAAACTGGGCGCGCGCTGGCCAAGCTCGGGCGTTTTTACGCCCAGGCGATTGTCGATAGCGGCTTAAACGCCGATGTGCTGTTTGGCCCGGCGTACAAAGGTATCCCACTGGCGGCAGTCACCGCGGCAGCACTGGCCGATCATCACGACCGAGATATGCCCTACGCCTTCAACCGCAAAGAGGCTAAAACCCACGGCGAAGGCGGCAATATCGTGGGCGCACCGCTTGCGGGCGATATTTTGATCATTGATGACGTGATTACCGCGGGCACCGCGATTCGTGAAGTGATGAGCCTGATCGAACAGAGCGGTGCCCACGCCGCCGGGGTAATTATCGCACTCGACCGTCAAGAGCGCGGCCAGGGCGAGCAGAGCGCGATTCAGGAAGTGCAGGCTCAGTACGGTATGCCAGTGGTTAGTATCGTCACCCTGGAGCAAGTGCTCACTTACCTTGAAGAGCATGCCGGTGGGGAAATGGTCGCCTACGCTGAAGCGATCAGGGCTTATCGTGACCGCTATGGGATTACGAGCTGATTAGACTTGCAGCGCGCCAGCGAACCCTTGCTGGCGCCACGCTTCGTAGCTCACAATAGCCACGGCGTTGGAAAGATTCAGGCTACGGTTGTTGGGCTGCATGGGCAGGCGCAATTTATGCTCCGAAGTTAGCGCTTCATGCACCTGGGGTGAGAGCCCAGCGGTTTCAGAGCCAAACAGCAGTACATCGCCTGGGGCAAAGTCCGCATCGCTGTAGATGCGCGTGCCTTTGGTAGTGATCGCCCAGATGCGCCGCCCCTGCATGGTTTGCTGAAAGGCGCTAAAATCGGCGTGACGAGTGACGTTGTCGAGGTCGCGGTAATCCAGCCCGGCGCGACGCAGCTTTTTCTCTTCTAGGTCGAAGCCAAGCGGCTCAATCAGGTGTAATCGGCAGCCATTGTTGGCCACCAAGCGCATGATATTGCCAGTATTGGGCGCCATACGCGGTTCAAAAAGCGCTACTTCAAACATCTCCACCTGCCTGTTTATTATGCATTCGCCAAGCGGACGATTGTACTTGAAACCGTACTTGAAACCGTACTTGAAATCGTAATCGAAACTGTACTTGAAACCGCCTGCAACTCTCGTAGAGGACGACCGACGCCATGACGCCTGCAACGCCCAAGAGCATTCTTAGCCGCATCAAAGGGCTAAACCCGCGCCAGCAGGAAGCCGTGCGCTATATTGATGGCCCTTGCCTGGTGTTGGCGGGTGCAGGTTCCGGTAAAACCAGCGTTATCACCACTAAAATTGCCTATTTGGTGCAAGAGTGTGGGATGAGCGCGCGCAGGATCGCCGCGGTGACCTTTACCAATAAAGCCGCCCGAGAGATGAAAGAGCGTGTGGGCCAGATGCTCCACGGCAAAGAGGGCCACGGGCTGACGGTCTCTACCTTTCACACCCTGGGGCTGAATATTATCCGTGGTGAGCTTAAAACCCTGGGCTATAAACCGGGCTTTTCGCTATTTGACCCGGAAGACGCCAAAGCACTGCTGCGCGATTTGATGAATAAAGATGCTCAGGTGGACGCCGAGCAGATCAATGCCGTGCAGAGCAAAATTTCCACCTGGAAGAACGACTTGGTTCTGCCCAGCGATGCGCTCTCGTTTGCGGCTGATGACGATGAACAGTTTGCCGCCCGATTATACGAAGCTTACGTACGCCACCTTAAAGCCTACAACGCGGTCGATTTTGACGATCTGATTCTGCTGCCGGTGGTACTACTGCAACGTGACCCTGAAGCGCTGGAGCGTTGGCGGCGCAAAATCCACTACATGCTGGTCGATGAGTACCAGGACACCAACGTCTCCCAGTACCTGCTGGTGAAACTGCTCATGGCGGAGCGCTCCACGTTCACCGTGGTGGGTGATGATGATCAGTCGATCTACGCCTGGCGCGGCGCACGCCCTGAAAACCTGATTACCCTGGGTGAAGATTTCCCGCGTCTGAAAGTGATCAAATTGGAGCAAAACTACCGCTCTACCGCCACGATACTGCGCGCCGCCAACACACTGATCGCCAATAACCCCCACGTTTACGAGAAGACGCTATGGTCCGATATGGGCGACGGCGCACCTATTCGAGTAATCGTGAATCGCCATGAAGAGGCGGAGTCTGAGCGGGTCGCCAGCGAAATGCTCACCCGGCGTATCAAGGAAAAGGCCGAGTGGCGGGACTTTGCGGTGCTTTATCGGGGGAATTTCCAGGCCCGCTTGTTAGAGCTTAAACTCCAGCACTACCAAATTCCTTACAAGCTCTCCGGTGGTACGTCGTTTTTCTCGCGCAACGAGATTAAAGACACCATGGCTTACCTGCGCCTGTTGATTAATCCCGCCGACGATAACGCCTTTTTACGCATCGTGAACGTACCGCGCCGCGAAGTAGGCCCAGGCACGGTAGAGAAACTCGCCAACTACGCGACGGAGCGCTCAATTTCGTTGTTCGCCGCCTGCCATGAGCTTGGGTTGGAGCAAGTATTGCCGACCCGAGCAGTGGAGCGGCTGTCGCGCTTTACCTACTTTATCGACGGCGTGCGCAAGCGCATGGATCAAGGCGATGCCATTGCCGCCATTCGCGACATGCTGCGAGATATGGATTACGAAGCCTGGCTATATCAAAACGCCAGCGCGCCCACCGTCGCCGAACGCCGCATGGCCAACGTGTGGATTCTAATCGACCAGTTGGAAAAATCACTCAACCGCGACCCAGAGGACGATACCGATTCCACCGAGACCGAAACCGACGGCGTAGAAGCGGCTATTTCACGTTTGGTACTGCGCGATATTCTGGAGCAGCAGGCGGAAGAGGATGACTCGGATAGAGTGCAGCTACTCACCATGCACGCTTCTAAAGGCCTGGAATTCCCCCACGTCTATTTAATGGGCTTAGAGGAGGATCTGCTACCCCACCGCAACGCCATCGAAGTAGGCACCGTGGAGGAGGAGCGGCGGCTGGCCTATGTGGGCATTACCCGGGCGCGGCGCACGCTAACGTTGACACTTGCCCGCCAGCGCAAAGCCTACGGTGAACTGATGGATTGTGCGCCTAGCCGCTTTTTAGACGAGCTGCCCGGGGAGGATTTGGAGTGGGAAGGTCGTGCCGATAAAGAGGATCCGGATAAGAAACAGGCCCGTGGCAAAGACGCTATTGCCGGGCTGCGTTCGCTGCTGGGGTGATAAAGCGGGAGTTATAAAACTAGGGCTTTTAAATAAAGAATATCCACAGGGCGGCGATTCAAACACCCTGTGGATAAATTTACCAAGCTAAATCATTGCTGCTTACTTTACTGGGCTTCAGCCATTAAATAATCGACAACGGCCATCACTTCTTCATCGGAAAGGTTGGGGTTGCCGCCTTTGGCTGGCATAGCGCCGATACCGTTAAGGGCGCTGGCGTAGAGCTCATCAGCCCCCTTCTCTAAACGCGCCGCCCAAGCTTCTGAATCGCCTGTGGTCGGTGCGCCAGCAACGCCGTTATCGTGACATGCCACACAGCCAGAGCTTGCGTAGAGGGCTTCACCGTCTAAATCGCTACCGCCGCTCGCTTCTTCAGATGCGGCCGCGTCTTCCTCACTTGCTGCATCGTCATTAGCAGCCACCTCTTCTTCAGTTGCCGCTTCTTCACCTTCCGCAGCTTCCTCTTCGGATGCAGCTTCGTCGCCACCGCCTAATTCAGGCACGTCCATAACGGGCTCGACCATATAGGCAGTCGCCGCTTCCATCTCCGCATCAGAAAGGTTGGGGTTGCCACCGCGAGCAGGCATAGCACCAATACCGTTAATCGAGTGTTCTAGCAGCGTGGCGAAACCTTGTTCGGTACGTTCAGCCCAAGCCTCTTCATCGCCACGGATAGGTGCGCCTGCAGCACCCGATTCGTGACAAGCGCTACACACATTGCCATAGATGCCCTCGCCATCGACATCACCGCCACTGCTGCTATCGCTAGGAGGTGCCGCTGCGGTACCACAGTCTTGGCCTTGTAAACAGAGTTGACCCACCGGCGCCAAACGCTCGGCAATCGCATCACGTGCGGCGTCATCTTGGGCATAAACACTGGATGTGCCCGCCATGAAGCCGAGGGCCGCCAGCCCGCTCATGATCAGCTTAGCTTTCACTCTCACCACCTCTTGAGTATTGTCATCAAACTTTTATCCTCAACCCCTGTGCGTGGCAGCGCCAATATTGACGGTGCGCAGCTGAGACGCCAAGACGTGCATATAGGACTAGTATAACGGCAACGCAAAGCGCAAGAAAATGCTACTAAGAGCGCCTATTCAACCGTTGACGACTATTGGCAGCTTAATTTGGCAAACCCTTCCTCTCACCACTGCCTTTCCAGGCGAATAAACGTTGCTGCGCATAGCGTATGAAACCCGCCTGCTGGTAAAGCCGTTTAGCCGGTAAATTGACATCATCTACCGCCAGCATGACCTCCTGCACGCCAGCCTGTTGGGCAAGCTCGAGGCCTTTATTTAACAACGAGCGCCCCAAGCCTTTACCACGCCAATTCGGTGTTATTCCCATTAACATTAGCTCCCAGCGGCCTAGCGCAGGGCGCGGCGCAAGCAATAGCACACCCACCACGGCTTCGTGATAGCCCACAGCGTACCAGTGCTGTGGCGCTTGGGGGTCCTGCTGATAAAACCCATTCAATAACTCTTCCACTGAGAGTACGTCGCGCAAGGGTCGGCTATCCAGCGAATCTTGCCCCACTGCGGCCAGCAGGCTCAGCTGTTCCGCCAAAGAAAACTCGCAAAGCGGCTGCAGTAAAAGCGGCAGCGTTTCATTCATCGCTAAGCGGTAGCGGCTACTGCCGGTTAAATGCTCCAAGCAAGCCAAACGCTGCATGCCATGCTCACGTAACAGTGCTTCTGATACGGGCGCCTGGGGTGACAGCTCTAAGTGGCACAAGCGAATATTGTGGGCTTTTACCCATGCATTGGCCGCACGCAATAGCGCGCTAGTATGCACACCCTGCTCGCTGGGCAATTGCTTGGGTAACCATAGCTGCGCCATATTCATGGGCAGCGGTTGTACCCAGATGGCGCTCATTAACTGGCCTGCCTTAATAGTTATCCATAGCCCATCCCACTGGGCATCTGGCTGATTGTACATTGCCTTCACAGCCGCGCTCAGTGCCGCTTGCTGTTCAGGGTCATGAGCAGCAGCCAACTGCAGCAGTGCCTCGCGCCGCCGGGAGGGTGGGCACTGCACGGTCTGAAGAGGCGTTACCTGCGCGGAGGTCATCGATGCGTTACCTGTCCATTGCTCGGTCAAACCGGGGATAAATATTTACCCAGCTTAAGTTTTCGTTAAGTTATCCCGCCCAGAGTGTCGGAAAACACGATGGAGATTATCCGATGGCTCGCCTACGTTCACTCCCCACTGCGCGGACAAGGCTGAATTGGCACGAGGCCCTTAATTGGCAGGAGCAAGCGGCGCTTCAGCAACTGATTCAGCAACGCTTCGCCCAGCAGCACAGCGCTCATATCCAGCATTTCCTGCCGCGCCTGTTTGGGCTGTGGCAAGCGGAACAGCCGCAAGCGGCAGTGGGATTGCGCCTTGCCAGCAGCGGACCGCTCTTTCTGGAGCGCTACCTGGATGGCAAGGCCGAACAGGTTATTAACCATGGGTTTCAGCAGACACTTGCCCGCCGGGATATTGCCGAAATAGGCAACTTGGCTAGCCTGCGCCCTGGCTTGCAGCGCCAACTGTTTATTTACCTGGCCCATCAATTGGCGGCTGATGGCATCGCCTGGCTACTGTTTACCGCCACTCCCGAGGTTGCCAACGGCTTGCGCCGTCTAGGGTTGTCCCCACAGCCTATCACCCCTGCCGACCCTAACCGACTGGGCGAAGAGTCGCATCTCTGGGGGCGCTATTACCAGCATCGCCCATGGGTCATGGCAGGCGATCTACGCAGCGCCATGCAGACGCTTCAAGCGCAGCCCATCCTGGCTGAAATGGGTGCGGCCGAGGTGATGCATGCACGACTTGCCTAATGCGCTGATGGCACGCCTCGACCACCACGCCAACCATGCTCCCCAGCGTACCGCACTTAGCGATGGCGAACAGCGTCTCTCGTATACCGCGGTCATTCAACACATCGCTCAGCGACGCCAACGGCTACGCACGGCTGGCGCACGACGCGTTGCACTGACGCTGGATAATGGGCTGGAGTGGGCCCTATGGGACCTGGCCCTGATGATGGAAGTGTGTGTCGCGGTGCCTATTCCTGACTTCTTCAGCGATCGGCAGCGCCGCCATATCGTTGAGCAGGCAGGACTGGACAGTTGGATTGGCCACGGTGGCGAGGCCTACGGCTTTCAGACCATCGGTGATGCGGTTATCACACAGCGCCAGATCGAACTGCCACCCGAGTTACCTACGGGCACCACGCGGATCACATTTACTTCCGGTACCAGCGGCTCCCCCAGGGGTGTGTGCCTGGATAATGCTGCGCTGCTAACTGTAACCGAGAGCTTGGCGGCGGTGGTCGAACCGCTCGCCATACGCCGCCACCTGGCCATGCTGCCGCTCGCGACCCTGCTGGAAAACATCGGCGGGCTCTATCTACCACTGTGGTTAGGTGCGTGCAGCGTGCTGCCCAGCTTGACCATGCTGGGCTGGCAGGGCGCCAGCAGTTTCAGCGCTCCTCTCGCCCTGGAATCTATCGCCCGCTACCGGCCGCACAGCATGATTCTGGTGCCACAGTTGCTGCAGGCATTGGTTAGCCATGCTCCGACCTCCACTCATAGCCTGCGCTTTGTCGCGGTGGGCGGGGCACCGGTAGCCACCACCCTGCTCACCCGTGCCCAGGGTGGCGGTTGGCCGGTGTTTGAAGGCTACGGTTTGTCGGAGTGCTCCTCGGTGGTGTGCCTTAATCGTCCCGGAGAGCCAGTCTGCGGCGTTGGCCGACCACTGCCCCATGCCCAGGTACGTATTGATCAAGACGGCCAGCTACACGTGAGTGGTGCCCTGATGTTGGGCTATCTCGGTGAGCCTCCCAGCGGCGATTGGCACGCCACCGGAGATACCGGCCAGTGGCAGGGCGATACCATCATCCTCAATGGTCGTCAGCGGGAAGTGTTCATTACGGCCTATGGCCGAAACGTCAATCCCCAGTGGGTAGAGGGAGAGCTCTGCACCCAGCCTGCCATTGCCCAGGCCATGGTATACGGCGAGGCCCTGCCTGCTAACCGGGCGCTGATCGTACCCGCCGCGGCCCAGCTGACCGATACCCAGATCGACGCTGCCATCCAGGCAGTAAACCTCACGCTGCCCGACTACGCCCAGGTACATGAGTGGCAACGTGTGTCCCCCTTTACCCCCAATAACCAGCAAGTTACGGCCAATGGCCGCCTGCGTCGCGAGACCTTGCTAGCTGCTTATGGCCACTGGCTAACGGCCGCGTCGACTCACTCACAAGAAGGAGCACTATCATGACCGCTTACCAACAGCTGCAAGACGCTACCCAGGGAGCACGCACCTGGCTCCTGACGACACCCATCGTCAACCGTGCCTTGTCGGGCCGTGTCACTCTGGAGGAGTATCTTGCTTTTCTCGGCCAGGCCTATCATCACGTCCGTTTTACTGTGCCGCTAATGATGGCCTGCGGCGCACGGCTACCCGACCGACTCGACTGGCTGCGCACCGCGCTGGTGGAGTACATCGAAGAGGAGCACGGCCACGAGCAGTGGATTCTGGACGATATCCGCGCTGCGGGCGGTGATGCTGAGGCCGTAGCCGTTGCCACGCCAGACCCGGCCACGCGATTGATGGTGGCCTGGATTCGTGACGCAGTCGAGCACGGCAATCCGGTGGCGTTCTTCGGCATGGTACAGGTACTGGAAGGCACCAGCACAGCACTTGCCACCCAGGCCGCCGAGCACCTCCAGGCCAGCCTGTCGCTGCCTAACAGCGCCGTGCGCTACCTTACCTCCCACGGCAGCCTGGATATTGGTCATCTGGCCTTTTTTGAAGAGCAGATAAATCAGCTAGGAGATGATGATCTCGCCGTGGTAATTGATAGCGCCAACATGTTCTATCGCCTGTATGGCGCGATGTTTAGAGGTATAGAAGCGCATTGCTCAGGCCGCAGTGCGGTGGAGGAACTTAGCCATGCACTGGCCTAGCAAGCGAGTTTTTCCTGGCGGGTGGGCGGAACAGCGAGTACTGATCACCGGCGCCAGCGGCGGCATCGGTTATGCTCTTGCTGAAGCCTTGGCCCAACGCGGCGCGCAGTTGCTGGTCAGTGGGCGGAAGCAAGAGGTGCTGGTCACTCTGGCCGACCGTTTTCCCGACCGTATCACGGCCGTTAGCGCCGATTTGACCAACGCAGACGACCGTAGTCGCCTGATCGATGCAGCCCGGATAGCGGGCTGCAATATGCTGATTAATGCCGCCGGCAGCAATCAGCAGGGCTTCTTCGATTCCACCAGCGACAGTGATATCGAACAACTGGTAGCGATTAACCTGACTGCCACGCTGCAGTTGACTCGCGCGTTGCTTCCTCAACTGATGGCCTGTTCCCAGGCGACGATTATCACCATTGGCTCGACCCTTGGGCGACTGGGTTATCCAGGCCAGGTAACCTACTGCGCGACCAAGTTCGCGCTGCGCGGTTTTAGCCAGGCGTTGCGCCGTGAGCTGGCCGATACCTGCGTGCGCGTCATGTATGTCGCCCCCAGGGCAACCCGCACTGCCATGAACTCACCGCAAACCGAGGCGCTCAATGCAGCGCTGGGCAATACCGTCGACTCTCCTGACGCCGTCGCCCTGGCTATTATCAGCGCCGTGGAAAAGCAGCGCGAGGAGTTGCAGATCGGGCTGCCTGAACGCTTTTTTACCCGCCTCAATACGCTATGGCCAGGCGCTGTTGACCGGGCCCTGTTACGCCAACTGCCCGTCATTCGCCGGTTCGTTGCCACCAAGGAGTCTTCCTCATGATCATGCCAGCTTTCAAAACGCTGCGTACTACGCTACTGGCTATTGTCATTGGCTTGGCAAGCCTTCAGGGGGTCGCCAGTGAGGGCGACAGCGCGGCGGCCGCCGCATCGCTTGCCGAGTTACAGCAGCGTTGGGCGGAAATTAACTATACGCTGCCACCAGGCGAACAGGCGGCAGCCTTCAGCCGCTTGGGTGACCAAGCTGAACAGCTTGTCGAACGCTACCCGGACGCCGCCGAGCTGCATATCTGGGTCGGCATTATCCGCTCAACAGAAGCAGGTGCCAGCGGCGGGCTGGGCGCGCTGGGGCTGGTAAAACAGGCTAAAAAGGAGCTTGAAACCGCGCTGGAATTGAACCCACTGGCGCTTGATGGTTCGGCCTATACCAGTCTGGGCGCGCTCTATTATCAGGTTCCCGGCTGGNNTGGCGATGAACAAAAAGCCGAGTGGCATTTGCAAAGAGCCCTTGCGATTAACCCCGAAGGGATCGACAGTCTCTACTTCTGGGGCGACTATTTACATGAGCAGGGTCGCGATGCAGAAGCACGCCAAGCGCTGGAACGCGCCTTGATGGCAGCGCCCCGGCTAGGTCGCGAACTGGCGGACAGTGGCCGCCGTGACGACATCCGTCAATTGATGTCAGAACTTCAATAGGAAGGAGCCCTATGCGCATTTTGCTGGTAGAGGATGACCCAAGCCTAGCCTCGGGTATCCGCTTGGCCTTGAAGCCCGAGCACTACACCGTGGATCATCTGAGCGACGGAGCTACCGCGCTGAATGCGCTAAAAGAGGGAGAACCCTTTGATGCAGTGATTCTCGACCTGGGGCTGCCGCGTATGGATGGTATGGCGGTATTGAACGCTGTCAGGCGACACGGCAGCCAGGTGCCCATTCTGGTACTGACTGCCCGCGATGCGGTGGATGACCGCATCGCGGGGCTAGACGCGGGCGCCGATGACTATTTAACCAAACCTTTCGAAGTGGCGGAGCTGAAAGCCCGACTACGCGCCTTGCTAAGGCGTAGCCAGGGCCAAGTCAGCAGTATATTGAGCTGTCGTGGCATTCGTCTGGATCCCCATACCTTAACCGTTAGCTTTCAGGGGCAAGATGTAAGTTTATCGCGACGCGAACTCACGCTGTTGCAAGAGTTTATGAGCCACCCTGGCCGAGTATTTACCCGTGATACTTTAGCCCGGCTGGTCTACGGCTGGGATGAAGATGTGGAGAGCAATGCCATTGAGGTTCATATCCATCATTTACGCCGCAAGCTGTTCACCGAGGTCATTCGCACGGTGCGTGGCATTGGCTATGTCATGGATAAGCCGTCAAAGGATGACGTATGACCTCAATTAGACAACGTACCCTGGGGCTATCGCTACTGGTATTTGGCCTAAGCATGCTGGTAATCGGCTTTGTCAGCTACCGTTATGCCGCCCATGAAATAGAAGAGCTGTACGATGCCAGCTTAGCCCAGAATGCACGTCTGCTAGAAGGTTTGTTACAGGCGCCGCTGCCTGATACCAATCGCAATGTGTTAATTAACAGCTTAGAGAGCGCATTACAGCGCGCTCGCGACTCTGACAAACGCTTTGCGGGCCACCGCTACGAAAGCAAATTAGCCTTCCAACTGTGGGAAGACGATCGCCTACTGCTGCGCTCTGCGAGCGCTCCTGAAACGCCCCTTGCTCAACAGCCCATCGGCTACTCAACGCTTACCGTGGGGGTGCACGATTGGCGAGTGTATGTCCTTGAGGTGCCGGGCTCATCAAATCGTGTGGTAGTGAGCGAGCGCGAAGACGTTCGCGGGGAGCTGATCAGGGCGGTAGCATTGCGCACGCTACTGCCTGACCTGATTGGCCTGCCGCTACTCACCGCCCTGCTGTGGTGGTCGATTGGCTGGGGCTTGGTACCGCTGTCGCGCATGGCCGAGCAAATTCGCAATCGTGATCCGCATAATTTACAGCCTCTCACCCTCAGCCCACTGCCCCAGGAACTAGATACTATCGCCGGTGCACTCAACCGGCTGTTAGAGCGAATCCGCATAATGCGCGTGCGCGAAAAACGCTTTATTGCCGATGCCGCCCATGAATTACGTACACCCTTAGCAGTGCTTGATCTACACGCCCAAAATGCCCTGACTGCCGACAATATTGAAGATCGTCAGGAGGCGCTCAATCACCTTCGTGGCGGCGTTGCACGGGCCACGCGCTTGGTTACCCAACTCTTAACGCTAGCTCGCCTGGAGCCTGAAGAGGAGTCGCAGCCTGAATACCGCACTAGCCAGTTGCTTAGTGAAGTGCGTGAGACCCTGGCCAAGCTTTCGCCGCTGGCCGCCGAGCGCGAACAGCAGCTACTGTTAAATGCAGATGAGCAGGCAGATTGGTCGATATTAGAAGAGCCCGGTGCCATTGAAACCCTGGTACAGAATCTGGTCGGTAATGCCATCCAACACTCGCCTAACCAAAGTGTCATCAGCATCACCCTAGCGACGACGCCACATTGCTTTCAATTGACGGTGGATGACCAGGGGCCGGGGATACCGATTAATGAACGCAAAAAAGTGATTGAGCGTTTTCAACGCGCAGGCCCCAGCGCTGGTTCAGGATTAGGACTTTCCATCGTTGAGCGGCTGATCAAACGCCACGGCGGCACCCTTCAGCTTGATAGTGCTCCCAGTGGGGGATTGCGTGTGCGTATTGTTTTACAGCGACTAAAAGAGGAGTAACACTCTCTTTGCTTCCTAAGCTGAGTTTTATGGGTCTCTTAAGGTTGCGATAAGAATTGCGTGCAACTGTGGAGTTGCAAGGCGAGCCAGATACCCACGGCTCTCCCCTTTTCTCCACATGGAGGTACCCTGATGAACCAAGTGACATTTTCACCTAAGCCCTTAATTCAACTAGGCTCAGCACCACTGCTAGCCAAGCCAGCTGCGCAGCGGCTACTGCCTACTAGCCCAGCGATGACGGTACTGACTGACTTTTCCCAAGTCATGCCTCAATCCGTTGATGCCGACACGCCCATCGACGAGGCGCACCTTAAGATGCGTTATAGCGGCGTAAGACTACTGTTCGTGATGGATCACCAAGCGCACTGCATCGGCATTATTAACTCAAAAGAAGTGATTGGCACCCGGCGTATCAACATCGCCATGCAGCAGCGTAATCTCAGCCGCGAAGAAGTGACCGCTGAAATGATCATGACCCCTTGGCACAAGCTTAGCGCCATGCCCATCGCCCAGTTGGCATCACTGACAATTGAGGATCTGGTGCTGTCAATGGAAGCCGTGACTGATCAACAACACCTGTTAATCACTGAGCAAAACGATGACCACCACATTAGAATTCGCGGCCTTATCTCAGCCAGCGATATACAGAGTGCGGTGGGGAAAGAGATCAACCCGGTGCCTATGGCAAAAAGCTTCGCTGATATTTGCCAAGTCATTACCGGCCATGACCTGTAACACGTCGCCGCTGATCATCTTTAAGTTAATCACCTTTAATTCCTGAATCCAGAGACAACAACGCCCTTCACCGATTCCTCGATGAAGGGCGTTTCACGTTTTAACGCACCTTAGAACAAAGCGGCATTGATCCAAAGATGCGTCGCAATGCTGGCGGCATAGCCCAGCAATATTGCCGGTACCCAGCGAAGGTGTACGGCAAAGGTATAAATACCTCGCGCCTGGCCCATAAGGGCGACTCCCGCGGCAGAGCCCATAGAGAGCAAACTACCCCCCACGCCTGCGGTTAAGGTAATCAACAGCCAATTACCCTCCGTCATATCCGGGGCCATGGAAAGTACCGCGAACATCACCGGGATGTTGTCCACGACTGCCGAGATAAGCCCCAGCACCACGTTCGCCCACACCGGGTTCCAACTGCCGTAGAGCGTTTCGGAAAGCAGGCTGAGATAGCCCATAAAGCCAAGGCCACCCACGCACATCACCACCCCATAGAAGAACAGCAGCGTATCCCACTCGGAACGGGCGATACGGCTGAAAATATCGAAGGGTACCACGCTTCCCAGCTGCTCCAGCTTCTTCCAATCGCCCCGGCGGGAATAGCGTTCACGCTTGCGTTCAAGCGAACGCGGCAGGCTGCGGCGCAGGTAGTAACCAAAGAACTGCAGTAGGCCTAAACCAAACATCATGCCCATGGCAGGCGGTAAGTAGAGGATAGAATGGCACAGAACCGAGATGGCCACGGTAATCAAAAACAGTACGATAATTCGCCGCGCGCCGCGCTTGAGCCAAACATTCTCTTTAAGCGAGGCTGGCTGGCGATTAACGATGAAGAAATTCATGATAACCGCAGGTACCATGAAATTAACCACCGCGGGAAGCAGCAGCGCGAAGAATCCTTCAAACGGCACTTGGCCCGCCTGCCACACCATCAGTGTGGTGATGTCGCCAAATGGGCTAAAGGCACCGCCCGCGTTGGAAGCCACTACTACGTTGACACAGCAAAGGCCGATAAACTTATTATCTCCCTCGGCCACTTTGAGTACCACGGCGCACATCAGCATGGCGGTGGTCATATTGTTGGCGATCGCCGAAATACCGAATGCCATGACACCGGTAATCCAGAACAAGGAGCGATAGCTGAAGCCTTTACGCACTAGCCAAGAACGTAGCGCATCAAATACCCGACGCTCTTCCATGGCATTGATATAGGTCATTGCCACCAGCAAAAACAGCAATAGCTCAGCGTATTCAAGTAGTGTTTCACGGAAGGCGGTTTCCGCCTCTTCCGGCATCCCCGCTTGTACATAGACCCAGGCCACTAGCGCCCAGATAAGCCCTGCCGCAACCAGCACCGGCTTAGACTTACGCATATGCAGTAGCTCTTCACTCATCACCAACGCATAGGCGAGCACGAAGATCACGACAGAAGAGATACCGGCAAGCGAAAGAGTAAGATCTAGGGGCCCGGCGGCGGCATAAGAGAGAGAAGGAAAGACAAAAAGCGTGCAGGCGAGCAACAACCAAGTGACCCGGCTAGCATAATGCCGGGTTACGTGGACGTTTGGTGGTTTCATGGCGATATTATCCAATCAGAAGGGAAAAAGACCGCCACGATCATAAGCACCCTAATGACATGCTGCAACGCAACGGTTGCGCATAAGATGCGACTTATTGCCGCATCTTGTAAAGCGTTTTTATTGGCTTAACTAAATATAAAGTCTGAGGTCTAAATCACTCCACCGTCACGCTTTTAGCCAGGTTACGGGGCTGGTCTACATCGGTGCCTTTGAGTACGGCCACGTGGTAGCTCAATAGCTGTAGCGGCAGGGTATACAGTAGCGGCGCCAGCGCTTCGTGCACGTGTGGCAGGGTCAGCACACGTATATCTTCCTGGGCGTCGATACCCACGCTTTCATCAGCGAACACAAACAGTTGACCGCCGCGGGCACGGACTTCCTGAAGGTTGGATTTTAGCTTTTCAAGCAGGTCATCGTTGGGGGCGACCGAGATTACTGGCATTTCGCTGTCCACCAGCGCCAGCGGGCCATGCTTTAACTCCCCTGCTGGATACGCCTCGGCATGAATATAGGAAATTTCTTTGAGCTTTAACGCCCCTTCAAGGGCAATCGGATAGTGAGCCCCGCGCCCCAAGAAGAGCGCATGATGTTTCTCTGCAAACGCTTGGGAAAGTATTTCGATCTGGCTATCCAACGCCAGCACCCGCTGACACACCTCCGGCAACGTGCGCAGCGCAGCGATTATATCCGGATACTCAACCTGATTTTTAGCTTTACTGACCGAAAGCGTCAGCAGCATTAACGCCACTAACTGGGTGGTAAAGGCTTTGGTGGAGGCCACGCCAATTTCAGGGCCCGCGCGGGTCATAAGGGTAATGTCTGACTCACGCACCAGCGAACTACCGGGCACGTTACAAATCGCCAGCGAGCCCACATAGTTGAGGGTTTTAGCAAAACGTAACGCGGCCAGGGTGTCGGCGGTTTCGCCGGACTGGGAGAGGGTGACAAACAGCGTGCCTTCGGGCACGACCGGGTGGCGGTAGCGATATTCAGAGGCCACCTCGACCTGCACCGGCACCCCCGCATAGCGCTCCAACCAATAACGCGCCACCAGCCCCGCATGGTAGCTGGTGCCGCAGGCAATGATATGCACGTGGCGAGTGCGCTGGAAAAGCGCCAGCGCATCGGGGCCAAAACTCTCTACTAACACGCTTTGAGCGCTCAGTCGCCCCTCTAATGCCGCCTCAATCACCGTTGGCTGCTCGAAGATCTCTTTGAGCATATAGTGGCGGTAATCGCCCTTACTGGCCGCGCCATCGCCGTGTTCAAAGGTATGGATAGGGCGCACGACGTCGTTACCGTGGCGATCCACTATGCGAATGGCCCCCTGAACGCGCAGCTCAACCAAATCGCCCTCTTCCAGGTAAATAAAGCGATCGGTAACCGGCAGCAGTGCCAGCGGGTCAGAGGCTAAAAAGGCCTCATTAATCCCCACACCGACCACCAGCGGGCTACCCTGGCGTGCGCCAACCACGACTCCAGGCTCTTTAACGCTCATTACCCCCAAGGCGTAGGCGCCGCCTAAGCCGTTAACGATCTGCTGGGTAGCATCAAACAGGGTGAGCCCATCAGCCAGCTTTTCGGAGAGTAAGTGAGCAATTACTTCGGTATCGGTTTCTGAGCTAAACGCATAGCCACTGCGCTGGAGGCTCTCTTTTATAGCCTCGTAGTTCTCAATGATCCCGTTATGCACAACGGCAACCTGATCGCTACTGTGGTGCGGGTGCGCATTGGCCTCAGAGGGTTTACCGTGGGTTGCCCAGCGGGTATGCGCGATACCCGAAAAACCCGGCAGTGCGGCCGCATCCAATTGGGCGGTAAGCGCCGCCACTTTTCCAAGCGCACGATGGCGGGTTAATACACCGTCGTTGAACACCGTCATACCGGCTGAATCGTAGCCGCGGTATTCCAGGCGTTTTAGTCCTTCTAATAGAATTTCTTGGACGTTGCGCTGGGCAACGGCGGCCACAATGCCACACATAGTGATTCTCCTAGGTTTGAACCAGAGCGCTTCAAAAGCGACTCAACCAGTCCGCAGAACTGTAAAACGACGACTAATGATTATGAATACGGCTTTTTAATGATTCTTAGCACCATTTTAAAAACGATATTAAGTGCTGTTTTAAGAACTGACTCAAGAGCCCTCTTTAATAATTGCTTCCTTCCAGCCCTAAGGCTTTGTCACTTTACTGGGACGCAGCCAATCAATTTTTTCTAGCTGACGGCCTCGCGTAACGGCCAACGCGTAGTCGGTGACATCTTTAGCAATCGTAGACCCAGCCCCTATGGTAGCGCCTTTGCCTACCGAAACAGGTGCGACCAAGGCAGTGTTCGAACCGATGAAGGCGTTATCACCAATGTCGGTGTGGTGCTTGTTAGCGCCGTCGTAGTTACAGGTGATCGTGCCAGCCCCCACGTTCACGTCACGCCCCAATCGGGCATCACCGACGTAGCTTAAGTGATTAATCTTACTGCCCTCACCCACATCGGCGTTTTTGGTTTCAACGAAATTGCCCACCTTGGCTTTTACCGCCAACCGCGTCCCTGGGCGTAGCCGTGCAAAGGGGCCAACCTGGTTCAGGCCAGCTGCCACGGTACCGTCTATCACGCTGTGGGTCTCTATCACGCTCTCTGCACCAATAGTGCTGTTTTTGATCACGCAGTAGGGGCCAATGCGCACGCCCTCGCCTAGTTCAACCTCGCCTTCAAAGACACAACCCACGTCGATAAACACATCGTGACCGCAGGTCAAACGCCCGCGCACATCGAGCCGTTCGGGGTCGGCAAGAGCCACTCCTTGTGCCATTAAATTATCGGCCAACTGGCGTTGATAAACGCGCTCCAAGCGGGCCATTTGCGCTCGATTATTAACCCCTTCCACTTCAACGGCGGAGGCCGGTTGGGCAGTGCATACCTTGATGCCTTCCTCTGCGGCCATGGCAATTACATCGGTCAGGTAGTACTCACCCTGGGCATTTTCTGCGGAGAGCTGCGGTAACCAGCGTTTAATCTGGGCACTCGTCATGGCCATAATGCCGGTATTGCATTCGGTGATCGCAAGTTCGGCGCTGCTGGCATCTTTTTGCTCAACGATCGCCACTGCTTCGCCTGCGTCGTCGCGCACAATTCGTCCATAGCCCGTGGGATCCGCTAGCGCTACCGTCAACAGCCCCATGTGCTGTTCATCTACATAGGCCAACAGCTCGCTCAGGGATTCCCGTTGCAGCAACGGTACATCACCGTAAAGGACTAACACCTTGCCGTTCCCTAACTGCTCGAGCGCTTGCGCAACCGCGTGTCCGGTGCCCTTCTGCTCGGCCTGCACGGCAAACTGCACAGTATGTTCTGCCAACGCTTCACGCAGCNNGCAGCTGTTCAGCGCCATGACCAATCACGACATGGGTGCGATCCGGCTGCAATCCTGAAGCGGTATCCAGCACGTGTTGCACCATAGGCTTACCCGCCAAGGTGTGAAGCACTTTAGGTATTTGTGAACGCATCCGCGTGCCTTTACCCGCGGCGAGAATGACAATATCCAGTTCTTGCATACTATTCACCTATTACTGATGGGTCAGCGGGCGCTGGGCTGTCTGTGGCGGGGCTGTTGGTCGCTGGGGTTCGTCGTTGTTCAATGCCCAACTCATTAACCAGTGTTTCCCCAAAATAATTAACAAATTCCGGGCTAGCAATGCTGAGCCACTGCTCGCCATCACGCACGAGCAAAAGCACTTTGAGGTTATTCTCAATGGCCAGTTGCATCGCCTCCTTTTCGCCAACCACCAGTAGCGCCGTCGCCCAGGCATCCGCCCAGGCATTGGAGGGATGAAAAACCGACACCGAGGCAAGCTGGTGGGTCACTGGTCGACCCGTGCGCGGATCGATGGTGTGGGAAAAGCGATGGCCATCTGCTTCAAAATAGTTACGGTAATCACCTGAGGTGGCCACCGACATACTCTCTAGTGGGATAATATGCTGAGCACGCTGCTGGCCATTTTCAGGTACCTCAATACCAATCTGCCAGGGCGTTTGTTCTTCCTCATCACGCAGTCCGCGGGCGATCAGTTCTCCACCAATATTGACTAAGTAGTGCTCAAGCCCCTGCTGCTCCAGGTAAGCAGCTACCCGGTCAGTTCCATGGCCTTTAGCCACGCCAGAAAGGTCGACAAACACATCGCGGATACGCCGTGCCTGCATATTTTGAGTATCGACCTCTAACGCGTCAAAGCCTACCTGGGCCAACTGCTCGGCGAGAACATCGTCGGCGGGCACCTCTTCTGGCCGCGCACCGGGGCCGAAGCTCCACAAATTGACCAGGTCGCCCACCGTAATATCAAAGGCGCCGTGACTGGCTTCAGCGACGGATTGGCTAATCGCCAATACCTCAATGAGCTCATTGGAGAGCGGCTGCCACTCCTCCAGCGGAGCCTCGTTAAAAGCAATCAGTTCGGCATCTTCACGATAGGTGGACATAGCCTGATCAACACTCTCAAGCTCTGCTTTAAAGCCCTCTTCCAACTCAAGAGACTCGCCCTGAGTAAGCGGATCCATAATGGTCACCTGGTAGAAGGTGCCGAAAATATTGCCATCAAAGCGTACCGGTGGTTCCAGCGGTCGATCGCTCTCTGAGCAGCCTGCCACGCCTAACCCCAAGCCCAGCAGTGAGCCCGTTACGATAAGAGCACGTCCCCACCTTGCTGTGCGTTCAACAGCCTTTTTCATCGTTGCTTTATCCTAAAAATAAAAGAACCACAGCAGCCAGGCGCCGAACAGCACGCGATAAATCACAAAGGGCTGCATTCCTAATTTTTTTATAACCACCAGAAAGTAGTGAATACACAAATACGCGCTTAATCCCGATAACAGGGTGCCCGCCAACATCGCGATCCAATCAATCGACTGTGGAGCGTTAAACAGCCCCACTGCTTCTAGGCCACCTGCCAGCACAATCACCGGGATTGATAATAAGAAAGAGAAGCGCGAGGCGCCTTCTCGGCTCATGCCCACCAACAGCGCCGCGGTAATGGTAATTCCCGAGCGTGAGGTGCCTGGGATGAGTGCTAGCGCCTGGGCACCACCAATAATCAGCACATCCTTCAAACGTAGTTGGTACTCATTGCGCGTCCCCTCTTTACGCCAATCGGCATACCCCAACAATAGCCCGAAAACAATTAAACTGAAGCCGATAATCAGTGTAGAGCGCATAAAATGAGAAATAACATCGTGCAGTAGTAAACCAATAAGCCCCACAGGAATGGTCGCTAACGTCACCCATAAAGCCAGTCGTGCATCTTCGTTCACTCCTTTGCCGCTGAGCGCAGCCAAGCTGCTAATGACCATCTGCCAAATTTCCTGACGGAAATAGATAATCACCGCGGAGAGGCTGCCTAAATGCAGAGCAACATCAAAGGCTAGCCCTTGATCTTGCCACTCGGTCAGCACAGGCACCAAGATTAGGTGGGCAGAGCTTGAAACGGGTAAAAACTCTGACACTCCCTGAACAACCGCTAACACCACCACCTGGAGCCAATCCATAAAAAAAATCCTGTGTATAGAAACAATTTAATGGTTTGCAATGGCGTTTAAGGATACACATCCACCTATTCGTTGTCCGCATTGCCTTTGCTGACACTAGCCGCCACTGACACACAAAGGTATCGTTTTCACAGCCTGGAAGCAGTGGAGCCTATAGAGGATATAAGGAGTGCGCTACAATAGGCATCTATTGAATGCGTGCGTCCTTGCAAGGTACCCATGACTCAGACCATCGAAACGCCAGTGGTTCACGATCAAGCGCGACTTAGCCAAGAGGCCAAACGTGTTACCTATATCGGTGCGTGGCTGGATGCCCTGTTAAGCATCGTCAAAGTCGTGATCGGTTTTATGGTCGGTTCAGCGGCGTTGATTGCCGACGGCATTCACTCCCTATCTGATTTAGTCACCGATGGCTTTGTCCTGGCGGCCATTCACTATGGGCGTCAGGAGCCCGATAAAGACCACCATTACGGCCACGGCCGTATCGAAACCCTGACGACCCTGCTGCTGGGAAGCGTGCTAATTTTCGTGGCTGGCGCGATTGCCTGGTCGAGCCTGGATCGCCTGTTTAGCGGCGCCGACGTTAACGCCCCTGGCGCGCTGGCAATCGTGATTACCGTCATCGCGCTGTTTAGCAAAGAGTGGATTTTTCGTTACACCATGCGGGTTGCCAAGCGGGTAAAATCAAAGTTACTCGAAGCCAATGCTTGGCACTCGCGCAGTGATGCCTTATCCACTGCCGTGGTGTTGGTAGCCTTGGTGGGTGCCCAGTTTGGCTTGGGCTGGCTGGATGCCGTGGCCGCCATCATTGTGGGCCTGTTGGTGGGTAAAGTAGGTTTGGATCTGCTATGGGAGTCGGCTCGTGAGTTGGTGGATACAGCGCTGCCGGTGGATGTGCAGGATCAGATGCACGATGTGGCCTGCAGCGTACCAGGTGTGGATAGCGTCCATGACCTGCGTACTCGCCAATCCGCCGGCTGGGTGATGGTCGATCTGCACGTGGTGGTGGGGCCTAAGATTACCGTGTCGGAAGCCCATGAAATCGGTAACGAAGTCAGCCGCCGCCTGCGCCACGAGTTCCCCGCACTGACCGACGTGATCTTCCATGTCGACCCCGAAGACGACGCCGGTGCAGGAGATCCTAGCCGCCTTCCCGGCCTTCCGCTCCGCCCTGAAGTAGAGGCTGCCCTGGATGCACGCTGGTACAAGCACCCTGTGTGGCGCACCCTGAACGAGCTCCAGTTGCACTACTTGGACGATAAGGTGTCGGTATCATTGATCATTGACGACGCCGTGCATCAGCCGCCCCAGTGCCTCGCTAGCCAACTAAAAGCGCTGGCTAGCGATATCGAGTGGCTCGGCCACGTCGAGGTGCTGTTTATCACCCGCGCCGCCAGTAGCTCGATGCGCTAGAGCCACTACCCACTGGTTGTTTCTTCTTATAACCCCGTCAACAGTAGTGTGGCGATGCTGAAGTAGATCACCACCCCAGAGGCATCAATCAAGGTGGTGACCAGCGGCGCCGATGCCGTGGCAGGGTCGACCTTAAAGCGCTCGAGTACGAACGGCAGGCACATCCCCAACAGGCTACCAAACAGCACGATGGTCACCATGCTCAAGGCGACCACCATTGCCAACGCTTCTCCCCCGCGCATAATGCCAATAGGCGTTACCGCGATGGCCATGGTGATACCCAGTGACCCGGCGACAAGTAGCTCACGGCCCAGTAGTTTGCCCCAATCTTTGACGCCAACGTCACCGGTCGCCATGCCGCGCACCATCAACGTAGCTGCCTGAGCCCCGGCGTTACCGCCACTACCGATCAATAACGGTAAAAAGAATACCAGCGCTACCTGGGCGGCAATGGTCTCCTCAAAATAGGCAATCCCGGCCCCCGAAAACAGATTGGCAAAGACCAGCAGTACCAGCCAGAACACGCGCTTACGGTATAGGCTCCAGAGCTTCACCCGGCTTACGCCATCTTCCAGCTGGCCGATCGACATCCCCTTGTGGAAATCCTCTGTCGCCTCGGATTCAGCGACATCCATCGCGTCATCGTGGGTCACAATACCGACCATGCGTTCATCGGCATCGATCACTGGCAGCGCCAACAAGTCGTACTTCGCCACAATACGGGCGACATCTTCCTGGGCACTATCAACCCGTGTACTGATGACATCCTTGATCATAATGTCATCAACAATAGCGCCGGGGCGTGCCACCATAAGCTGACGCAGCGACATGGTACCGATCAGTTGTCCATCGCTATCCAGGATATACAGCTGATAGACCGTTTCCGCATCGGGAGCGGTCTGGCGTACCCTCATCATCGCCTGCGACACCGTCATGCCACTGGCTATGGAGACATAGTCAGAGGTCATGATGGCGCCGGCGGTACCCTCTTCGTAGCTGGCAAGCCGCTTCAGGTCTTCTCGCTCGCGGTGAGCCATGCGTCGCAGCAGTGCCTCACGACGGTCTTCATTGAGAAGATTGAACAGATCGGCGCGTTCGTCCGACCCCATCTCTTCGAGCAGCTTGAGAACCTGGCTGTCATCCAGCTTCCCTACCACTTCGAGCTGGCTCTCACCGGGCAGATAGCCCAGCACATTGGCTGCCCGTTCCGCAGAAAGAATATCCAGTAGAGCGAGCGCCGCAGGCAGCTCTTCATCATCCTCGATCATCTCTTCGAGCACTTCACCGATATCCGCGGAGCGGGTTTCGGCCAAACGCAAAGAGAGCACCGATTTACTGGGCACTTCCTTGGCCAACTCGTCGAGCAGTTCGGCTTTTAATTCCTGTAGGCTTTCATCATTCAGTGCCATGACTCTCTCCCCTTGCGCTTACAAGCGTCGTGCTGCCGAGCTAATCCATCACCCAGCCCATCCTACTGGCAAAGCTCATCATACTTACTTATTTTGCCAAACAAAAAAAACGCCCCTTAAACCCTGGTAGCGGGTTTAAGGGGCGTTGGACACACGCCAAGTGCGTGAGAGTTAGCCTTTACCCGCCTTTTTACGCAGCTGCTGAATCGTTCGCAGCTGTGCAACGGCTTCGGCAAGTTCAGCGGCAGCGCGAGTATAATCGAGCTCCGATGACTTCTCATTAAAGGCTTTCAGCGCCTGCTGACGTGCTTCTTCGGCAGCGGCCTCGTTGAGGTCGCTGGCACGCGATGCAGAGTCGGCCAGAATCGTCACGACATCCGGCTGGACTTCCATGAAGCCCCCCGAGACAAAGAAGTTCTCTTCCTTGCCGCCATCGTGAATCACGCGTACCGGACCCGGCTGAAGCTCGGTCAGCAGCGGGGCGTGACCCGGCAAAACGCCCAGGTCACCCATCATCCCGGAAGCAATCACCTGCTCAACAGTACCTGAGAAGATCGATGCTTCAGCGCTGACGATATTGCAAGTAAAGCTATTCGCCATAGCGAATCCCCCTAATGGACGGGATTACTTCTTCATCTGGTTGGCTTTCTCGACGGCTTCGTCGATGGAGCCGACCATATAGAAGGCCTGTTCCGGCATATCGTCGTATTCGCCAGCGAGAATGCCCTGGAAGCCACTGATGGTGTCTTTCAGCGAGACATACTTACCTGGTGAACCGGTAAATACTTCGGCCACAAAGAACGGCTGCGACAAGAAGCGCTGGATTTTACGCGCCCGGGAAACGGCCAACTTGTCTTCGTCAGACAGCTCGTCCATACCCAGAATGGCAATAATATCCTTAAGCTCTTTGTAGCGTTGAAGAACATTCTGCACACCACGAGCAGTGGCGTAGTGCTCTTCACCGACGACCAACGGATCCAACTGACGTGAGGTGGAGTCCAACGGGTCGATCGCCGGATAGATACCCAGCTCGGCGATAGAACGTGCCAATACCACGG
>LGOV01019805.1_pt1 | contig 44332 bp, 62 predicted proteins | sample 469881 | NCBI WGS metagenome assembly LGOV01 (sample SAMN03857199, study PRJNA290197) | marine sediment metagenome | biome: marine cold seep biome; feature: cold seep; material: marine sediment; isolation source: sample #5579, elevator 3A push core 41 containing 12 cm of sediment... ...
ACCTAAGACCCCCTATAGATACAGTGGTAGCAAGGGTTCATAACAATAATGTTTGTATATGTAGTATTCATGCATATCGAATCCGTTATTGATAATAGAATCTAATTACAACTTGGTTATTAGATTCTATTATCAACTATATGTGTACATGGATTACAAATAAGGTCATCAGCAGATACAATATACAGGGGGATACATTGTATACGTGTATACATGTATACAATGTAAGAGGGGAAGCGATTAGCATTCTCGGTAAAAGATTCAGAGTTAGCCTTTATGATCCCCGAGTAATGACGATAACCTCACGCTATCAGCCCCGCGTACATCCCTGCATGCACCCTACACGGGGTATACGGTTGAGCTAATAACCGGGTACAAATTTCTAGTATATCGCACTGAAAAATGCCTACCCGACTAATACCTACATTATCTAATCCGAGTCCATTAACGCCACAATGTTACGCAAGCTAATCTCGATTTCGTCAAATCTCTCAGGCTCAATATTAGCAAGGTTATGTATCTGAGTGATCTCGCAAAGCCGGACGCTTATACGGTGCGACATGCACGATAGCAGTGCCAACCGTGTATGCGCTTCATTCTCACCCGGCAATAAAGTTATATCCAAGGCGCTACCAAAAAAAATATTCCCAATCAATTTCCATCTAAGAGACAACCATATCATATTGTCCCTAAAAGCATTCAATACCATTACCACCCTCCTTACCAAATTAACGTTTGCTTTGCCCAGTCATTTAGATCTGCCAGCGCTACGATGCTGCGCAATCCTATCTCAATCTCTTTGAATTCGAATTCACAAAGCTCGTAACCCCGAACAAGATCGTAAGCCTGAGCAACGTTCTGAAGTTGAAGGCTTACACGATACGACATATGTGATAGCAGTATTAACTCCGTACACACTTCATTCCGGCCAAGTAACATAGCAACGTTAAATACAGCATCAAGGGTATCCCCCATTAATTCCCATTGCCCAGATAATCGCGCAATGCTGTCCCTAGAAGCATTCTCAGTTATCATAACCTACCTCCGTTATTCATCATATTCCAATTCAATCCAGTCAATATTACCAAGAGTTGACTGCTTGAACTTGTCAACAATGTCTAGCTCTGGTTGCTCTGGATTTTTATATCTGCCGTGTCTGCGCTTTCGGATTTCACAGAAACAATCAACATCCGGCCACATTATCTCGCCCGAGTCTTTGTCCTTATAGATACGAGACTTACAGTAACGACACACTCCTATTACCACGAGTTTATTTCTTCTTGATTTCATCGAGCTTTCCTCCGTACTCACCATGTTCACTGAAAGCTGTTAACAGTATGTCAACTTCCTCCTGGATGATATTCATAATCTGGCTTTGATCCTTTCCCACCAGCAAGGGCGAGAGCCTTGACCTGAACAGGTTCAATCCGTTCTTTACAATGTTGATGCGCTCCACCATCGCTCTCTCGAAATCAGTCCATGACAGCAATGATCCTTTTACTTGTTCAAGGATAATTTCCTCGCGCTTAGCCCGAACTTTCTCCCTATTCGCGCGAGCCGTTTTGTAAATAATATCAATTTCCTCTATACTCCCAGACGCCGTTGACTTTAAACCCTTTTGATATTTCTTCGACCAGCGATCCAGTTCAGTAGATGTTAAGTGTCCATCAACATCTCTATTGATATTACCTTGTGTCACATGATAGGATAGCTTTTGTTTTGTGATTCCCAGGTATCTTGCCGCCGCCGTATCCTTCACGAAGACTTGAATATCATCAGGCGTACCCGAGCTATCGAGATCCTTTTCCCTTGCATCCAGGGATTGCAGGGCCTCTCTCGATGCGTCTCCCTCATCCCTGACACGGGAAATTGCTGCCTGGTAATCCGCAACCTTGCCTTTCAGATCACCGGTATCTAATTTATCCCTACCCCCGGTATTTTTTTTGCTACCATGTTTATTCATAGTGCCAAACCCTTTTTTTCGTAATACTCGATAATCGCTTCCTCGCACTCTTTGACTTCAGCTCTCAATCTTTTCTTTTCTTCGTTATCAGATGAAAAAGAGATGATTGCCTCTTTAATCTCGACCCGTAGTAGGCAGGATCGAACTTCGTGACTTATACTTAACCACGGAATATATTTGCTGTCTTCACCGAATGGATTTGTTAAACACGGATTGATATTTTTTTCGTTATCAGATTTCTGCTTAAATACTTTCCATGGTTCCATGGCAAAACTCTTTATACTCATAACTGTACCCCTATAGACTTTACCGCCGCCTTCGCTTTATTTTTTCGCTTGAAATTCTTTCTCGGAACGATGAAGTGTTCTTTATCATGCTGGGTCGCATCCTGCACTTGATAAGAAGTTAGCTTATTGATGTTGCGCCCATCGTTAATGATTACCCGCCTTTGACCCGTTCCATTCTTGATACGAAACGCTTCGTACAGCACTCCCGGCTGAAGCGTCGTCTGACACAATATCGAGTCACCGACCTCTCTTTTCTTGCTCGGAACCAATTTATTCTTTTTCGGGAAAAAGGAAATAATCTCAGCGACCCAAGCACTGCCATCAGATCGAAAACTAAAGGTTTTGGGTTTGATATCCTCAGGTCTCATCATTACAGCATCCTTTCCTTTTGTATCATATATTTGTTGCAATACTTGCAATATACATCGTCATCATTAAGATGCGTCATAACTCGAAGGGAAAACGGATAGGTAAATATGTACTCCCCTTGAAACTTTTGATTTTTCATGTGCCCAACTGCGAAGCCGTCGTTGACAATGGTCGGGGTCATGGGGTCCACGTGATACCATAGATTCCTGTAAAGTATCTCGATCCATGCATGACGGTATCTACGTGGACCAGGCAACTCGTTACCTATTACTATAATTGTCTTTCTGTTTGCCATGGAATCTTTTTCTGCGAGCAGTGAAGCGTAGAGAAAGCACTTATGTACACAACAAAAATGCTTGAGATTATACTGTAATTTCTTCACCACTCGCAGGTTGTCAGGATTCGGAATATATCTCGTTAACCCGTAATCAACTATAGTTACCATCGGACTGTTTCCTTATCGGTCACCCTGTCGTCTGTACCCGCAAGCGTTTTTTGGTATTCAATGAGGAACGCAAGTTCCGTGAATGCTGCGGATAAATGCAATGTACCCCCGTTATTGCGCACAAGATCTGTGCACCGGGGATCTTTATGTGAATCGATATCTATTTCCTCACCGTTATACCAATCAATCAGGTGCCCGATAACTGCGCGATAGACCCGGCTCCACGACATTCCCCTTTCCCAGTTCCGGTCACTGTACTCCGTAACACCATACGTAAGGCGAGCCGCCAATGATTTGATCACAGAGGTTGGAATCAAGTCATATCGAAGCTTATCCTTATCGTGCTTTACACCTGGTTCCTGCTTAAGTTGCGAAGTCAAGGGAAACATGCGTGCTGTTTCCGCGCTTGGTCTGCTTTCATTCTCATATATCTCATCCCGCTTTAAACCCATAATTTATACCCCCATTGTCCCTAGAAATCGTAATCACATACCTTATTACCGGTGTAGCCGTAGTTTGCTTTGCGTTCAATATCCGAGGATCTTGAATTGAATTTATTGATAACTGATTCTTGAATATCCGGCCTCATTATCGCTGTCAAGATGCTCTTGGAAAACATTCTTGCCATGGCGTGTGTAATAATATTCATTCCGTATTCAATATCCTGTCTGTTTAATTCGTTTTGCTCATCTTCTCTTTCCTGTTTCAATTCATCTTCTAGTATACTCACAATACTCTCCTTTTTACTTGCTGAAACACTTTAAGTTCAATTCAACTTGACTCAGGATGTTTATTCTTTACCATGATTTTCGTTTCCACGAACAAACCACGCTATTTTTTCTTGGTTTGCTTTTGCTGTCCAATGCGTACCTTCCCACTGGGCGCTACACCCTTGAACCGCCGACAGGATTCCAGGTACGCACAACTCTCAAACATTGCCCCGGCATGGCCCGCATTCCTGAATTGCGCAGATGGATTCATGTACATTTTGCATACCTGTGATCCAAATTTGTGCACCTGAATTATTTTGTCGCAATTAGCTGCCCTGCACTGCTCGGTTATCTCCCTCATCCCAATACCCCCCCCCTTTTTTTGTGTTTTGTGTTTTATAGTGTTAAGATTCGATTGAATTGCCTGATTATATCCGCAATTTCGCAATTTATACCAGTCGTAATTTCGATTACTCCCCCCTTTTGATTAATAATTCTGATACTGTAACGTATTGATACCAGTTCACTGCATTCAATTTTCCCTATTGGAAAAATCTCAACGTGTATTGTCTGATTATTATCGATATGCGAATGTGCCGATACAGTTTCTTCGATACTTGCTTCATCAAAACAGTTCACTTCCTCATTATTATGGCGAAACCGACCGTACCAACCTTTGTCGCTACACGCTTCCCCTCGCATTGACCTGGCTGTTATGTGTTGCAAGCAATGCATGGCGTTACTCATAAGTGCACGCAGATGACCAAGATCTTCTTTGTGCACTATGTAAACAGCGAAAACCCGACTGCCTTCCTCTGTATCAACAACAATACGTGACCTGTAAAAATCGGGATAAAGGTAATCCAACTGCTTAGTTGTGTCTATCGAAACGGTGATTTTTTGTACAAAATTCCCTTCAATATTATTCATAAGACCTTGAGATACATATGTACATTCATGTTCATGATAATCCGATATAAAATTCATTCAATCCCCCTTTCTCTCCTTTACGGCTTCATTGTAACTAGGTGTGGCAACTCAAGTTTTTCGGACGGCTCAGACTTAAGTTCTTCAGGCGGTTTGATACCCGACTTAATCTCAACGATCTTGGTGCCTATATCGATTAACGCCGTTACACTTTTCTCATGCACTTTTGTTCGCATTTCGTGCAAGAGATTAGTATCCTTGACCGCTTTCCTAGCTTCGTTTAAGCTTCTCTGGGAATCGATAACCGCAGTCCTTGACGCATCAAACATCCTAGTTGCAACAATCAACTTCTCAACCAAATGCTCCATCTTGGTTTCATCCATTTTCCAGTCTCCTTGTTTTATTTTATTAATTTATGGTTAACAACTAATTACAACTAATCACTACGTGCAAAACAATGGAAATGTAAACGTCCGCCCATGCTCAGGATGGGTTATCCAACCAGCCTGCACTGGTACCTCGTAGGGGAACGACCCTCGCATTGCATATTCATTGTAGCCAATCAGCGACCCGTTGGCGATTACCCTGCTCAACATCTTATATTGATGAAAGTGCCCCATCGCTAAGTAGTCGTACGGTATTCCCTGAGTAGTATGTGCTACCCTCTTTTTCATTTCGCCGCGTATCATAGGGGCGTCAACCCCAATAAATCCTTGACCGCCGCCGAATTCACAACCATGGGTAAGCAGGTACTGGTACCCGGCTACCTTGAAGCGCTGTGTGTATCCATCTGATACATTTATATTGACCTTGCTGCCCGCAAACACTTTTTCTATGTATTTGTAGATAAGCCAATCGTAACTTGTATAACAAAAGTTCTTCGCCGGTATCTTCGTTGTGGTTCGGGCATGGTTGCCAGCAACGCAATACACGTTAACCGCATCGAATAGCTTGGCAAGATTGGTGATAATCCATACCAAATCTTCATACGTTCGTAGCACAATTGGCATTATTGGCGAAATATTGGTCGCGGTCAATTCCTCATGAATATCACCGTTAACCATATCACCTGCCAGCAAAAGATTGAGTTCGTTATCGATTTTCGGCAAATACCGCGTAACGATCTTGTGAATATTTCCGTATAACGTTTGAACCCTTGCCGTGTAATCATCCATGGTGGTCATTTTATTCAATCCATGAATTTGATCTGGGTCAACATACTCACCGTAGTGCCAATCGGACAGCATTACAGATAGTGTGCCTGCATGCGATTCATTCTTGCTTGACAGTCCAGACCGGGCACCGTTGGTATCCATATCGTTAATGCGATCAACATCAAAAGGAAGTTTGAGTAATTCAATCGATCTCTGTAGATTCCCCTCGCTTGCAATCACCTTCTTTCGCAGAGCAGTGTTCTCTCGTTGTAGGTCGCCAATAGCTATCTTGTGGCGCGCAAGCTGAATATTATGATCCACTGCCAATATATGGATCATTTCGTCCTGTTTTTGGACCTCAGGGTTACTGCTGCCATTAACATCATCCGGTGAGCAGCTCTTCTGTTCTGTATCTGTGTTTATATCTACATCCATACTCCTTGCTGCATAGATCGCTTTTTTCCATGTCCCGAACATTCTAATGTACGTTCTGGATGTTGCTGGTTTATCACCATAGCTATCAAAGGATTTCATGGAAATCGTATTCTCAACGCTATCATGGATATGTTTTTGTAAGTATGTAAGTAAATCCTTTTCGTTACAAACAAAATTCCTCATGCCCGCCGCCCTCCTCTTTCTTTTCTTTTTTGGTTTACCATGACAATTTCATACAATTCCTTGTAATTCTTGAATACCGGAATACCACAATCCCTGGCTTCTGCTACCTCCCAACATGAATCAGAACTTGATTCCCAATCGGGAAGAACAACAACAGCATCGCATCGGCGCAATAATTCCAGGCCCCCCTCTAACCAAACATAGCTGTCACAAGCCCCATCCATTAAAGCTGTGTTTTTGTGTGAACAAATCACGGTAAAGCCAGCTTTCCACAATTTTAATGCCAATGCTTCGGCGCGTCGAATATTTTGCACTACCTCATATCCAGTGCTTGCCCTGCGTGGCCCCGTTATATAAATCACGGTTTGACGCCTTGGAACCAAATTGGATATATCAATACCCTTGTTATTAATAATACTCATACCTTATACCCCCTTTACAAGCATTAGAATTTCTTGTAAAGAATATTTCGCACCATATCGCTTTTCACTCCCTTTTCCAAGGCGCCCTGAACACTTGTTTAATACTTCTGCTTTCCGAAGCAAATTTCGCAAACATCCTTACTCCCCAGTATACCCAACTTGCTCGCAACTTAGACATACCGTCTTCAATACATATCCTTTTTAACTCAATATCAGCCTGCTTACGTGCTGATTTCGGTAAACATCCATTGCGAATTAATTGGTATAATGCATCATGAACTAGCGATCCTCGCATAAAATTCTTGGTGTCAATCGTTGGGCCGCTGGGACCATCCCAGGCATATCCCTTGAAGATTGTTAAGATTCCATCATCCATTAACGACAAGTAACTATCATACCAATAAATATTTGTACCCTTAATGCCTATCTTAATGACACAATGTTCTATTAATTGATACCCGTACCCCTTCTTATAATAAATACAATCATTCATTTGCTTACCGGTCCCCCCTTTTTTTTATTATAATCTCTCAACATCCAAGCTCTCCAGGAAACCCCTTGAAAACAATTTGCGCTTTCGGGATATCAATTGACAAGCTTGACGATCCATAATGTACGTAACGCAACTATCATCCATGCTTCTCATGCCTCGCCCGGCCATCTGCTCGATTTCCTGAGCGGTTATTGATTTGTACCAATATGAACCAATATTTTCAGAGTACAATCTCTGCTTAATTAACTTGGATGCCAATGACTTATACGGCGCTTTTGCTACTATCGAAAAGCGACATGAATCATAAGGCAAATCCAGGCCCCTTCCAGAAGAAGGCGACACGAAGACTAGGGGTTCATTAGAATACTGAAATTTATTAAGTACATCATACTTGTTAGCTGCTTCATGGGTAATCAATCTCTTGTCCCCGATACTCATAATAGCTTGATTCAGCTTGTACGATACTGAATGTATGATCCCTTTTTGTTTTTTATGGCGCGTAAGGATCTTTTTTATATCCCGTAATAACTTTGGGGTCTCTTTATCCAGTTCCGTATAAACCATGTTCGCTGAATTTGTTAATATCACAGGTCTCTGCTCTGCGGGAAAAGGCGTTTCGATTTCACCCAAAGTTATCTGACTCGAAGTGAGACCGAGTGTGTGAGTTAACACCTTTATCGTTGGAAAGGTTGCGGATAACAATAAGAATTGCTCAGCGTGATCCCAGAATAACATTTTTGTTATTGTCGGGTTTAGCCAAACTGGCTGAAATGTCATTCCGGTTTGATTGCGTTCGTATATCCAATTCTCATCCACTATTTCGAGAAAAAGATTAATTTTTCCGAGAATACTACGCAGATACTTTTCTCGTTTCAGTAACTGTATATCAGTTGACCCCTTGGCCCGAGCCACTGCATGAGAATGGGCCGGTGTAATAGTTGCCTTGACGTTCTCTGCCCATTCCAGCCATGGATTTATCCCCTGTTTCGAGGTAGCCGTTTTTCGTGCGGGATCGCTAAGCTTAAACTGTGAAATAATTGATTGTGAAAATTTCAATGATAAATACGAATACAGCATTTCTTCAAGTTGATCTGCTTCATCAGCGATAATCGTTTGTGTTTTTAGCTTTCCGATGTTGTTAACTTCACCTAAGAAATACGGATAGTTGGTTAACTTGTAGGGATTGTTGAAAAATTTATTACGTTCTTTTTGATAAACACAATCCTGTTTTATTTTGCATTGCATAACCCCCGGAGGACAATCATCGCAATTTAAACCAGGGTACCGGATACACGGATAGTTTGACTTACCCTTAATAGTTGAGATTTCCGGAAAACTTTCAACCATTTGATCTTGAAGGTATTTTGTGCCAACTAAATACAGGAACCTGGAGCTCTGAATCCCGTAGCAAGTACCAATTAACGACTTTCCAACTCCGGTCCCGGCCCGCAAGATCTTGATTGATGTCTCAGCTTTGTCGAGAAAATCAAGTGCCGCGTCTTGTTGGGGTCGCAATTCCTTGTCTGAAAATTTACTGAAATGATTTTTATAATCGATAAACATAATTTGATTCCATACTTAAGACTGTTTGTCTTATTGGTTACGAATGTTTATTTATTACGTCAATGAGTTTCAGAACCCATGCAATTCCATTGTAATCACGAATATCGATAAGATGCTTAGCGATTGCATCAATGTGGTAGAATACATCGTTGTCGCAATTACAATCAAAATTGCTTTGAACGGTAAAGCCAAAATTCTCGATTGCCTTAACCTCTGTGTCCGTAACTATAATCATTGCGTGCGCTTTCCAGTTGTCAAAAAATGAATCTATGATTTCCGTACTTCTTTCCTCACTCCATCCCGTAGCCGTTGAGAGCTGCTTGATGTTTTGAGATTTTTCACCAAAAGGACACCTTATAATACAAGCGTTTTTCATTTTAACCTCCTCCTTATAATATTGATTTGTGACTCTTTCTCTGAACTTAAAACTTGTTATTGTATGATGCTAGCAAGCACAAAATCGCCTTGATTCCATTGTAATCCTTGATATCAACAAGGTGCTTGATGATTGTATCGATATGGCGAAGTACAGCATCTGGGCTCAGGGATTCATCACTTGGTTGTTTTGGATCAACGGTATCAGTGGTGATATTAGTAGTGGCATCAGTAGCGATATCAACGATCTCAACAGTATCGGCGATTTCAAGGGCCTCAATAATCTCAGGAGCATCAGTGGTCTCGACGATATCAGTTACAATATCTGTGTTGTTAATATCTTCTTTTATACAACACTCATACTTGATGATTCTGACTTTGAAGCCGTTTGCAGCTATACCTATGAGTTCCTCCGTTGTAACATCCACATACGCTTTGTAATAATACATTACTTGATCGATAATTATTGTACTTCTCTCCTCGTTCCAACCCGTAGCAATTGCCAGGTGATCGATATTTCGAGACCTTTCCGGGAAAGGACATTCGGAAATACAAACATTTTTCATGTTATCACCCTCCTTACCAAGATAGTCTTCTTGGATAACGAAACCGTGATCTTTCAGCGACAGGACATTCAAATCGGTAACATTCATAGTCGCCTCTCCATGCTCGTCTATCCGGTCAACAATTCTCTTGCTTTCCATTAAACTCAAATCCATAGCCAATCTCAACTGTTTGATGTTTTCAATCTTTTGATCCTTGTAAGGACATTTTGTGATGTAAACATTTTTCATTTTACCGATTCCCTCCTTGAAAATTTAATCAGGTACCACTAATTGCAAGTAAGCGCGAACCAGATGACCGGCTATAGTAATCTGCCAGTGAGCAGGAAATTCCATTCTACTGGGAATAAATCCCTCCGGCCAATGTCCTGTGGTACTCAAATGTTTATACGCCTGAAGATGTTCAATGTCATGCACGTCGAACCATTCTGTTATTTTTTCCATAATATTCACAGTTCCTTTTTTTGAATTATTTACAAATGCAGTATGTTCACGAACATCCATCCTACTCTTATTACTATGAATCTCATTTTAATTCATAGTTTCAAATGGATTCGCTTGCAGCATTCTTTCTCACGTATCAACTAGTATGATAAGGCTCTGCTTAGATTGGATAGCAACTCCAATCACTTGTAAATAATAACAACTTTTTTTTGTACAACTTGAATAACCAATATGTAACACAATTCTAAACCTGAGAAAAAAAAATCTAAACTAATTGTCATTTTTTTTAATCATTTTTTTGGTACATAATTTGCAATCCTTATATAGATCCTCGTATCGCAAATATATTATCAAAACTCACGAACAACCTGAATCGAAATTACATTAATCATCAAATCGAAAATCAACAAAAAGGGGAACCAGGAAACTCGAATCAAAAATCGATAAATTATGATTCGAGTTTTTCAGTTTCAACTTGATACTTTTTTCATACTAAAAACAAAAAAATCAAACTCCCTCTAATCGTTTTAAGAGCACGAAGTATCTATACCGTATACAATGGTATTAAAAACTTAAATAAATCGATTCTACCCTATCATGCTTTGCGATTTTACGTCATTTTTAATGAGATTCGTAATCCAGATATCAAAAATATGATTCAAAAGTGCTAAAAATTAGCAAAACAGTTTCAAATCACCCCCCTTGGAACCCCCCTTCTTAATACGCGCACGTGTATACACACTTTACCCCTACGTGTATACAGTACTGAAGTAAAGGCGAAAAAAAGAGAAGAAAAACAATACGTTAGATTAGTGAAAAGTACTTAAAAAAATTGAAATAACATGGTATTGTGAAATGATTTCACAAAGTTTTACATGCGTTAAGTAGTTGATATTATGTATAGTTTACGGTGAGCAAGTATACTACACGTTTTGGGATAACTATAACTACGGTCCTTTATTACGAAATTTCACTTTTTTGCCCAAAACGTTTCATATTGGTACACTTTTATGAGTAAAAAAAATGCAAAAAACGCTCAAAAAAAACCCTCTTATCCCAGGACTTATCCCCGGTTTCAGACCATGTTTGCAAAATATCAATAACAAGTAATAGTTTTACTTATTATTTTTGGGTTTCGGGGCAGAGTTTCAACCAATAGTTAAAGTAACACTTTAACTTTGACCAGGGATATTTAATACGATAATGTATTTTTTTTTGATATGATATAAAATATTATGCTATGTTTCGGACATTCGACGGGAATCCTTATTATCAATATTACTTTTTCGGAAAAGGAATTACGCTTATGAATTTAAAGCGAAGTGCCGGCATAGGCGCGAAGACAAGCAAGACGCAATCACAAAACAGTAACGAATCTACCCCTATAATCGTTACAAACAAATCATTGTACCCGATAGACACCATTAAGATACCAGATGGATTTAAACTGATTGTTGACCCGAATGAACAGCAACCATTATTTTCCGAAAAATTAACACCGGGCATCCCGCTTGCGAAACATGTTTTAAGAACCGGCGATTATTCCATTGATGGCTTTGTCGAGCGCTATACAATCGAACGAAAGAAAATCTCAGACCTTTATACGCTTGTAGTTGATAAGAATCATACTATTGATAAAATTGATGAAATGGCTAATCATTGCTTTGCATGCTTATTGATAGAAGCATCTGAGGATGATATCATGCACGGTTCCCGATACACTAGAATTAAACCTGCCTGTGTGTATGGTTTCCTTATGAGTCTACAAACCCGTTTTGGAATCCATGTATATATCTCGAACAATAGAGATGCGTGCAGGAAATACATCCTAACAACCGCAACGAAATTTTTTAGATACAATAAATTTGATAAAAAATCTTCTCTCGAGAAATCAAAGGGGATGAAACGGAGACGAAATAAAGTTAAGGAATCTCTCGCAACTGGACGAATCAAGAAACCGAGACCCAGAATTATTACAGTATAAAATGAAAGTAATTAATAAAGAAAAAAAATGTCTTATCGAGATGTTAGGGAAGGCAAACTGGGAATCTAAAAAGTTTGGAGTAAATAAATTTGAAAAATGGTTAAAGGAATTATCAACTAATCATTTAAGTACAGAATTTATTTGCTTCCTGGAAAAACAAGCTGTTTATTATCAATCAAAAAATAAAAAGTATGCAAATTACCTCTATCAATTGATTGAACAAAGTGAAAATTATGAGTAACAATAACGAATTAGCGGATTGCTACTGCAAGTCGGTTACAGGTATGTCGGAAAAAGAATTCATGGCCCAGGTGATTGTTCTAAGCAAAATTATAAAGCAACTATATTTAATACGAAAAAGCAATAGCAACAATTAATAGATAAAAGCCTATGAAATTAATATCTAATAAAAATGATAAGGGTCAATTCACTAGCGATAAAGACAGCTCACCGATAACAATCAAGGGGTCTGCTGGTCGTCGTATTCGCTTAGATAAAACATTTGGGGCGTGGGCCTCCGAGATAGCAAAGGTTAAAATCCCTTACGCTTTTAATATTCGCAAGGGAAACAAATCATCATTAATACAATTTCGTGCCGAGGAAAGCCATTCCCGGACAGTCGAATTGCTAGCTCGACACTATGCACAGGGAAATACTAAGTCGGAAATCTTACGCGCAGCCATGGCGATAGGTTTAGGGTATATATATAGAAGGGCAGTCAGCGAAGGTGCCCTGAATGCTACGGCGAATGCTCAAGTTTGGTGTCAATTACAAGAGACACTTGAAGGTGTTACTGCCAAAGATGCTGTTAAGAAAGAAGTTTCCAAAATGTTAAGTCAAATCAAGTCCGGTGTAGATTCAAAATCTATTAACAACGATGAAGCAATTGATCACTTGAAATTGATTTGGTCTTATGCTGGTAGTATCCTTGGTGAACAACTTCAGGGAAAAATTGAAAATGATTTTAATGACAAGATAGTAAAAAAAGTTTTCCTTGAAAGTAAATCAGACTGGTAGGAATAGGGAATATGTATTATGAAATTATGTAAAAATAAAACGCTAAAGCACGGCAAAGATCAATGTATCCACAATATCAAAGCTAACGATGGGACATGTTTGTGTAGTTTAGGTGCAGAATTCTTGTGTCTTGAAAATAAAAATATCGAAGTACACAGGCTATCTATGAGTGCCATTGCTTCATGGAATTGTAAGATGAAATATTATTATAAGTATATCAGGAAATTAAGTATTCGCGATGAGTATAAGTCCCCAGCGCTAAAGGCGGGAATTATTTGGGACAATTATTGTGAGGATGTAGTTAAGGGTACTGTTGACTATAATAAATTAACTATTGCTTGTGAAAAATATAATATCCCTAAGGCTATTCATGGTAAATTATCTGCACTTGTCAGGGCCTGCATCGAGCTTGGAGTTGATAGCGCAATGACAATCAATAATAAAGAAGTCGTCACGCAATCCAAGTGTAGCGGTGAGATTGATGGATACGAAATTGTAGGTGTACTTGATCGAAAATATGATGAATACTTTGTCGAAACAAAATTGTCTTCGCGTCCATCATATTACTCAGAGAAGCAGAACATTTATAATCAGGTAGGTATTTATTTCATGCTTAACCCGGAACTTGAAAAAGTTATTATGGAAGTTACTAAGATGCCCGCTCAGAAGATAACACAGGATGAAAGTGTTGAGGAGTTTGAAGATAGAGTGTGTGCCGATATTATCAAGAGACCCTCTTTTTACTTCATCGGTATTGATCGGGCATCGGGTAGCTTTGGTACAACGTTTTACAGGCAGGAATTTAACTACGATTGGTTAAGGCAAATGATTCATAAAGTAGGGTTGGACATCAGACATACTATTGACAACGATCTCTGGTACCCGAATCACGCCATGTGTATGAATCCATTCATGTGCGATTTCTTTGATATCCATAAGACAGGCGGGATATCTGATTTAATTTTCAAGGAAAGAGATATAAAAAAATAAGGGAGGTACAAACCAATGAAAGTAGAAATTGAAAGTAGTTTTTTGTCAAAGGGTAATGAAGAAGACAAGGTAAGGGCGATAGAATGTTTTCTGGGTACAAGATTTACAATACCTGAAATTGTAAATGCGCTTAGATCGTTAACCAACAAAGATCCCGTTCTCGCCGAACTTGATGATGAGGAAATTTCAAGATTAAAGAGTGGTGGTTTCGCTATCTACGGAAAGCGATAATCGTAAACAGGGACAAGGGATCGTAAAATATTAGGAGGCAGTTAATGAAAAAAGTATCATTTGAAAAATTCAAGAAAGACGGTTCCGGTTGCTCGATTCTCGTTTACGGGAAAACCGATGTTGGGAAAACAACTAACATTTTGGCCACCTGTGAAAAACCAGTGGCTTACATCAAAACTGAACGCAGATCTCTTGGTATGACAATGGATGCGCTTGGAATTGATAATATTGATGGTAATGTATATGAATACGAAGATTGTAATTCCTTAAAAGAGTTGCTTGCGGACACAAAGGAATTTGCGGAATACAAAACAATCGTTATGGATTCCTATACATATCTGAGCACAGTTTTGCTTATCCAAGAAATCAACGAACAAGCGTATCAGGGTTATATGGACTCATCGAAGACCCAGAAAAAAGCCAAGGTTAAGAGCTTGGTCTACCAATCTAAGTCCGGTGAGGAGGGCTACGGTGCTCTTGCGTCCCAGATGATGCGTATACAGGAACTACTGACTCAATACGTTAATTCGGGCAAGACCATTGTTTGTATCTGTCTCGTTGAAACAAGACCGTCGTGGGCTCTACTTTACGATTCGGCCCCGTTACTTGGTGGACGCATGTTTCCCAAGAACGTAACCCAGTACTTTGATCTCATCGGATACGTGTTTGATAGACTTGACAAGGATGGAAACAAAAAATATCCACCATACATTTCTTTTGCTGGTGAAATGTATGATAATGATGGGGAATTAATTGATCCACCAGGAACGTTTCTAAGTAAGTACTCAGGAGTCAGAAAAAAACTGACCGGAGTTTTACATATTGAGAAGCTTGTTAATATGGCAAGAAACAAGAAAACAAAAGGGGGTGAATAAGGCACTGAAAAGATAATGATAATTTTATTAAATACGATGAATACGAATCTTGAATTAAACCATTAAAAAAGGAGCAAGGAAAATTATGATACTCAAGGGAAACGACAATGCCGATGGATACGATATGGGTTTCACCACGCCACCAGAGGGAACTTACATCTGGATGGTCAAGGAAGGTATCGATTTTATTGTAAAAGATGATGGAAGTTCTACTATTATGATTCCGATTTCCATTGTGGATGTAATCGATGGGTCTGCACAGGTTGGCGAAAGCTCCTGCATCTTTGCCGGAACGGATAACAAGTACGGTGAAAGGGTCCTGCTTGCAATCATGGATTGCACGGAAACGCTCAACAAGATTATCAAGAAACTCGGAGCCGATATCGATCCAGCAAGCGAAGAGTTTCTGCAAACCCTCCAGATCACCCTGGTTGACAAGATCTTCAAGGCTACCCACGAACTCAAGGATTTCAAGGGAAAAGAGGTTGTGAACTTCACAAACTTCAAGAGTACACGAGCCCCCAAGACTGTCGGAACCGCGAAGGCCACTGCAAGGTCTAAGGCTGCTCAGGTAACCCGGGTAAAGCCCGTCGCCGAGGTTAACGTTGTTAACGATAATAACGATGATGAAGACTGGGACTAAGGTTATAACTAGTAATTGATTACCATGATATCGAAGTATAATCAATGATAGTGCGCGCGCCATAAGCTGTAAATGTGGCGCGCGTATCTATAATAATTCTAAAGAGGAAAAATTGAATTATGAAAAAAGACAAAATAAATGAATTGAAGGTTGCTATTTTAAATGAACCGGGTAGGCCAACTGGACTTACAAGATTAAGGCAAGTCCTGGATACAATATATTACAGTGCTACTACTTTCTTCATACTGGTTATTACTATTTTTCTTATCTGTTTTGCATTTGACCGGGCTCTTGCTGTTGACATTAGTTCGTCTACACAATTCGCAGACAGCGGAAATGGATCTATTGATATCCAATCCAGTATGAATGATGTTCGTGCCATGGATGAAATCACTACTACCAAAAAATATCATCTTGACATCCGTGGTACATCAGTAGGGGGTGGAGTTTTTGAAACTCACTTCAATGAGGTATCCGCTGGAACTGATATGGTATTTGACGGTACCCCGGAGACAGATGTTACTTATACAGAGAAAGCAGAGGGTACTGTCAACTCTGCAGCCGGATTGAATTCAAGTACTGTTTTAGGTTCCGCGAGATTGAATAATGTTAAGAAGTTCAGATCTGAATACATACAGAACGGGAATGACGGACAATTCAACTTGACAAGCGAGTTCGCCAGCGGTCAAATTGGTGGTCGCTATATAGGTCAAACATCTGTCGGTAAAGATATCGTTACCAATGGTTATTCCATTGATGTAACCGGGAATATCGAAAAGTTTGACTTCGAGGTTATGGATAAGTTTCAGGCCCCCGAAAGCAACAGTGGACCATTTGACGATTTTGAGGATATGCAAGGAATCTGTCCATGGCAATCAGAATAAGGGGTTAACCATAAATAAAAGGTGGTCAAAATGAAATTATGTCAATTTGAGATTATCAAAAACATTCCATTCCGTCCAAGAGTAATGTATCGGTGTAAATTAATTAAGCCAACCTACACTGAATTATGGCGCATGTATGGCAAGGCTGACTATGTCGCCAGGGTGATTAATCAGGTTGCAGGGGACCCGATTCAAGGGATGCACTCTCAGGCATTGACCATACTTTATATTTATATACACGAAGCAATGAATTATCACCGCCTTGTATTTCTGATACAATCTACAATATATAAATTGTATCTTAAATAAAAAAGACAAACGTAAATCAACATGATATTTAAAAAAGAGGGGATGATAGTTAATGTATCGAGCCAACATTAAACTATCATCCCTTTTTTACCTTAAGGAGGTTTAAGTGAGTGATTTGTTGATAAAAAATCTTAAAACATTGAAACCGAAACCTTTTTACATTCCGTCCCGATGGTTATTTGTTAGCAAGATTTTAGCCTGCCTGGTAATTGAGTATAAGCATGATAGAATTGTTAATCATCTCATTCTGTTAGCACAAAATATACATTCGTTGCTAATACGTATTTATGGATATAGAAATGCATTACAGTGGGAGCAAGCATACGCAACGAAGGTTTCGCAGATAATGTCATGCAGGACAAATGAGAATGTTATCGATTATCTATTTGATTTTATTGATAAAAAAGAATACTGTGTAGCGTTTGAACCAACCGATCCTCATTACGATTGTGGTTTTTGTCAATTTGCTATAGCTGAAAGTGACGCTCTGATTGCGAATTTCATCCGAGCCCTAAAAGCTTCATACGTAAGTATGTATAATGATAAAGAAAATAATATAGAGGAAATTATTTTTAGTCTCATGTGAAATAATCCTTGACATATGTGTAAAAATACATATAATAGATTTAGAAAAAAAAGGGGGTGAAATTGTGGGCATAAAAATTTCAACATCAATAAAATTGAAGGGGATTAAAAGGCCGCGTGCAACTGTAGACTGGTTATATATTGTTAATGTATTACACTGTTTTATTGATAGTAGTCCAGAAGTCTATCGCGCAATGTGCTTGGCGTACAAGCTGCATAACTTTGATAACGATTGTTTTGGGCGTCTAACCGAAACCGGAAAGAAATTGGAGGTACAAACGCTTGTCAAGGATATGCTGTTAAGCGTGAAAGATTGGACAGTGTTCGCGCAACTTGAACGCCTTGCACAAATCTTTTTAGTTGACAATTATGATTTGTGTACTTATGATTATGGTCAAGATTTCTTAAGGATAATGAATTCTATTTGGATGCGGGATCACAGCAAACCGAAACTCGATTAAGGTGAATATTATGAAGGGGGTGATAACAAAAAAAGATTTTTTTAGAATTTGGAAGTATTTTGGCGTCAAAACTGCTTTTAAGCTCTTAACATCTAAGGGAAACACGGCACTAATAACTTTAATGACTTAATAAGGGAGGTTGCAAATGTCTAATTCTATCAAATTAATCTTCGTTGCATTAATCGCAGCTCTAATCTGCATGTTTGTGTTGAGCGTAAAAATTACATCCAGACACAATTCTATCGTTTCCGGTGCACATGCAAGCGAACACGTATACGCAATACCTTGTCGGTATTCGGTGTCAAAACGACTTGTATGGGATGCTAACACCGAGCAGGACCTTGCTGGATACCGAGTGCACATTAAATGGTATGGTATGATGCAAGACGATTCCCGTGTTGTGGATGTTGGCAACCGTACAACGCACATAGCTGCAGGATTGTGTTCGTGTATAACATACGAATTCGCAGTTACTGCATACGATAAGTATGGCAATGAAAGCAATTATAACGACAGACTGTATATCACTCCCGGCTCTCCAGACCTTGATGGAGACGGTGATGTAGATGGAAGTGACTTGAGTCTTTTTGCGCAATATTATTGTCGTGATAAGTAGATAAAAATAAATATAACGAGAAATTATGTTACCGAATTTTTTAATAAAAAAAGGAGGGAGTGCGTAGATGAAATATAGGATTGAAATTAAATTGAAATTAAAAAAAGATGCAATACCTGTAAGTTCCAGCATTGCTCTTGACTTGCTTAATAAATGCCTTGAAACGCATAACATATGGGCTGAAGGCCCCATGAAATATAAGGCTGAACGTATATACGGTTTTGTGTTTTGCGTATCAAATGTGAAGGATGAAAACATTCATCATCGTTGTCACGAGGTGTTCTTGATGTTGCAGAAAATTCTCAATGCAAATGTGCTGAAGTATTCATTGCAGGAATGGTAAGAAACAGGATATGCAGAAAGTGAGGTTGCCCATGAAATATAAAATTGAAATCAAGTTAGAATTAAAAAAAGATTCAGGGATAACATATGTAAATTCTGATACCATGCACAACTTATTTGATCAGTGTTTCGATACATATAATGTGCAAGTTGAAGACCTTACGCTGTACAGCTTTGAACATGTATACGGTTTTCTGTTTTACATTTCGGACTTGAACGATAAAGTTATTCAGCATCATTGTTACAAAGCTTTTTTGCGGCTTCAAGAAATTCTTAATGCAAGGATGCTGAAATATTCATTACAGGATTGGTAGGAAAAGGGATGACAGTATCACAGTATCGTATTATTAAACCTTTAACCCCAATGGAGAGATGAAATGATAGAGCAGAGAGAGTACAAAATATTATTTGCAATTACGAGTGAAAGTGGTGACGTCGCTAAAAAGGTAGTGCGAACAATCATATCGGACACCCTGGAAATTGATATGGCGGATGTAGTCGTTGTTAATATTGCAGGCAAGCTTCTTTGGGTAAGATTCATTGTGTACGGAAATTACCCCCGGCTGACAATACACGAAGTTGTAACACAGGTTAAAACTGAGCTATGCGAAATTATGAACATGGAACTGTCCGAAATCTTTGCTAATCTGTGCTAATTATAATTATGTGATTATGATTAATCAGGTGAAAGGGAGGGAATCAAACATGACCAAAGAAGATAAAGGGGAATATCTTAATCTCTTGCGCTCAACAGATCCACTCATCGCGAATATTACAAACAAGTACAATGGCAGCTTCACCGAAGATTGCATGCGGGATTGCATCATAGCCTTGTTCGAGCGAGGTGTAGACTTGCAGGATGGAATCACAAAAATCTTGGAAAATCCTACGGGTTATACCGTTGAAGTTCCTCTCCGTCAATTTCTTGACAATCAAAAATAAGGATACACAGGAGGGCACCTGATGCCGATTAAAGAATATCGATGTAAGGATTGTGGATATATCAATGAAATCTTATATCTTTCCAGTGACGATCTTCTCACGTGCCGGCGTTGCGCTGTGTGTGACAAAACAGATCTGGTGGAAGTCATATCACTATCATCTTTCCGGCTCAAGGGGAACGGCTGGTACGAAACCGATTATGGAAAAAAAAGAATAAATTAAGGGGGTAGCAATGGAAATATTAATGTTAAGAAAATGGGAATTGATTTCGTATGCGCTTTATGAATGCAAGCGCTTGCCCGCAATTCGAGACCTGATTGGTATAGCCAACAGAATTGATTCGCTTCTAGTTGATCTCGATTATGATGATTATACAGAATCATGGATAAGAGATTACGAGGAAGTGCATCAAGACATAATCACTGCAAGTACGGCTACTGAATTATTGTATATAATAGAATCCCTCGCTAACGATACAAGTTACTGTTCTGCGTGCAAAAAGCATTCTGAGTTCTGTGATAAATGTTGCTTCGGTAACCAGGGCGGTAAAAAAGCTTTTCAATCCTTTCTTTATCAATTAGAGAGGGCGATTCGCGAAGCAACCGAGATATATCAATAAATATCGAAGGGAAGTGGAGACATATCAAGGGACTTTATTTTTAAAAAAGCAAAATAACCCTTGACGGGTAGCGATATCGGTATTATATTAAAGAAGAAGACAGTGGGATGAAATAAAAAAGAGGGGGGCAAAAGGAATGATAGAAAAAACTTACCACGAAAATGGCACCTTAAAAATCAAATACCATTACAATCCGAATGGCGTTATAGGTAAGATCGAGTATTTCGATACGAATGGTGCACTAAAAAAGATTCGGCACTATATCCACGGCGTCCTCATGGCTATTGAATTTCACAATACGGACGGCACGACGAGCGAGGTTAACCTTAACAGTGGTGATATCGCAAACAATGTTCGTTATCGTCGAAACAGGTAAATATTTTCCCAGCAAGGAGGTTACCCATGAGAATCATTAATTGTATTGTAATCGCTACAGTGTTAATCATTGTCGGTTGGAATTTGCTTGATGTTGTCAATAATGAAATTTGTCGAGCCAAGAAAGCAAAGTCAACGCAAATTGAGTGGATAGACAGCATTGGTAAATAATATTAAAAGGAGAGTAAAGCATCATGAAGGAAAAAATGTTGAGGAAATGGGAGTTGATTGCACATGTACTATCAAATATTCAGGATTTACTTGGCGACGCTGAAACGATCATAGATATAGCAACTGAAATTGATTATGCGCTTATCTATTTGGGTTACGAACACCATACGGAAAGATGGCGCACTATGTATAACGAAAATTGTCGCAAGTTAAATTTACATCAACAGCAAAGAAATCTAAACGAAATACTGAATATCATTCATATCATTGCACACAAAGCCCCTTATTGCACAGCCTGTATATGTCACAAAGAAAATTGCAATCAATGTTCTTTCAATACAGAATACAACGGTCAAGCTATGTTTCGCGATTTCACCAATAGACTAAATCGCGAAATTATCAGGGGGCACGAACAAACACATGAAAGAAAATAAAGCAATCTTCAAGGTTACAAACTTTAAATACAGTCACACGGGCAGGATCATTCCCGAGCCGGGACACGTAGCCAGAGCGCTGTCAGAGCATCTTAATTTATCAAGAGAGGAAATGGTCGTCAAATATATTAAAGTGGCTACAGGGATACTCATGTACGTACAAGCTGAACCATATGGACGGGAAATAGATACGAACGAATTAATTGAATCAAGTGTCCATATTTCATTTGCAAGGTATAATCTGAAGCTTGAATTAATTTAAAAGAAACCTTTACACACAAAAAAGGAGGGGAGCTATGAATCAAGGATACAGCGAAACCCAAAAGACTTATTATGAAGATGAAACTCAAGAAGACGCTATTGATGTTGATGAGCTTTTCTCACCTGAAGAACAAGACGATCTTTTTAACAAAAAACAGGTACCTGGATTACACTTGCCTGATGATTGATTAGGGAAATCGATTCCTCGGTTCGGAAACCATGCACACATGCAAAATAGTGGAATATAACTATGAATTCAATACTCAATTTAGAAAAAAAAACCAAAGAAAACAATAGTATTGAGTTATGTCAATCTTGTGCTGCACGCATAAAATTAAATTCGAGATACCTCTTTAACTTCAGTAGGTGCAGATCATCCGGGTTAACCATTAATGTATGTACAAAATGTTACATCAGGATAATAAATACCAAATATAAAAGGGGGTTTATATCATGAAGGACAATGCTACACAGCGACTTGATGTAATTGCACGTAAAACACGTACGCTTATAACGATATGCTGTGAATGTGGAGTCATCAAATCCATCCAGGAAGTTACCTATCGATTCGCCGGGATATCCCACGGACTATGTATCGAGTGCTACAAAAAGATGAAGCCCGAAATTGAAAAGATAAAATAATCGTTTATGGAAACCGGAGGTTCAATTAATATGAAAAGATCTGAATGCATGAATGATAGTGGTGTTTGCGTTAATTTTAATTGTCGCCATAACGCAATCTGGGGATTAGTTCAGTCACCCGGGGACATTAACATTGATAATATGACTGAGCAAGAAGAAGATGAATTGATTGATCAGTGGCTACAGCTACCCCACTCCTGTACACTGGATTTTGTTGACAAATATCCGGACGGTCAAGGTCATTGGGAGAATGAGTTTGTTGAGCAAGTGAACATGAAACAAAACAAACTCAGGAGGTTATTGTTTGAATCAACGACAATCAGTAATGGTAAGAAATATCACTATGACGGTTTAATCAATAAGATTATTGATAACATGGGGCTCGACAGGGGGGATATAGCGTCCCCAAGCAGAATGCAATTGTACTGTACATTGAATTATTGTGAGATATGATTACAATGAACTGTTTACACTGCGGTGATTGTTGCCTACGAATGTCTCCATTTTCTGCCCCGGAACCATGCCCACATTTAATACAAGATGGAAGCTTTTATTTTTGCGGGATCTACAGTAACCGACCGGCGGAGTGCAGGCGGCACGAATTTTCTACCAAGTCTTGTCCCGTTGGTATGGAAAAGTTAAAGTTAAGCACTATGTTAAAAATTTCAACAAGGATTATCGAGGGAATGGAAAGAGTAAAACAGTTAACTACTTAGATTTACCTGGGGGCAAAAAATGATGTCCCTGTTAATACGGCGAGAATACCCCCGATTAATCCCGTGACAGAGGAGACGATTAATGTGTAAATTGTATTCTTGTGATTTTTAATTTCGACGTCACTGATTCTCTCGCTAATATTTAAATTATCAAACTTATTTTCCATGGCGTTGACACGCAAATGTATTAACGCATTATTCTCTTTCTGTTGTGAATAAATTGCTTGAAGCAGATCACAGATTAACATGTATCTAGTTTCGTGATCTGCTTTCAGCAATGTATCTCTATTAATATCCATGATTCTTACAATACATCATCGGCATCGATTTCCTCAAGAATATCATCAAAATCAAAATCAAAATCAAAACCAAATACGTCGGCTACGATCTGAATCAATTCCAATGCGTCATCCAGATTAATCATTCCGTCGTCAAGCTGAACACCTTCGTACCATGTCCTCACTGCCCTAAATAGCGTAGCAGCTTTCCCGAGACACCCGATAATTCCAAGCACTTTGAACATACCAATACCCTCCTTGTTATTATTTTATTTTAAAAAATTTATGATTCCCAATGACCACAATCACTCTTTGCCCCTTACTCCAATACGGAAAGCAGTCAACTGTACAATAATGATTTGATCCAAAAGTGTTATCATACCCCTTATTATCCATAATATCCCGTGCTGTCGCCAGGCACTTTAAGTAACTTTTATTATACGTGCTATCCAAGCTTGCAATCAATGTGGCGTAACGATTTCTCTTGAGCGACTTATTTGACATACCTGAAAATTGCTTCCTTTTTAAAATTACCTCTCGAATTGTCTTGCCAAACCGTTCTGGACATTCAGTTCTATTCAGGATTACATTACCGACTCCCATCATGCCTTCACGGCCTTCCCCGCGGGCCTCGACATAAATACACAGTGCCATTAATTGATCATCCGATAGCATATCAATCGATTCACATTCGGTATAAATTATACCACTTATTACGATGATAATCAAAAATACAAATAATAGGGATTGCACTATATTTTTTATTGTAATTTTAAATGATTTATTCATAATATTAAGTCCTTAGCCACGTCATATTGATTATTTGTGTGTCAATACCTTTTTCGATTAAGATATGTCGAATCCCATCGCTAGTGTATCCGTATTGCGTAGGAAGGTGCAACGTGACCGGTTGCCCAGGATGGATATCAAAACCAATCTGATGGGGAACCCTAAACTTTACAATTTCGTGCTGATTACACTGAATCGGCACATACCTATCAATTACTAACTGCGCTGTATCATTAGTTGAGCAATCAGCCAGGGACACCGTCCTGATTGCCGTTTCGCCATACCTGCCAACGGATGCCAGGCAGGCGGCATTATTACCTTGATTTACAAATTTTGATGTCCAATCAGGATTCGCATAATATTTAAACTCATATTTATTACACAGAGTTGAATGCTCAGTATACTTAAACGTTGGTGGTTCAATCAAGCTATGGGAAAAGATTGCAACCTGCACAGGTAAAGTTGTATTGTACGCAGCTAATGCAATTTTATTCCATTTAAAGAATTGAAAAATTTTACATTGAGTATAGATCCTATCCAGTAAATCAAACGATCCAGTTTCACTGTTAAGCGCTGTGCTGAATACCCAGCTAGGTAGCAGGGCCTTAACCTCTGCAAACGTTTCAGCATCCAGATCGCCAGCGACCAATCCACATTTAGTAGTTAAAATATATTCAATCTGGTCAACGGGATGATCATTTCTACTGAAAGTTGGGATCGATATCCTGGGTAGGATGTTATTATTCTCTATGAATAATTTGCACTTCCCACTATCGTAACCCTGTAGGTGACACCGTCCATGGTATAGTGGAAAATCAATAAAATCTTCGAGAAGAATACCTGGAGTATATATCCAAATAGTAACTGAAATATCTTTTTGATTAGTGGTTTGAAATTTTTCGATTACCTCATCAGTTCTCACCAGATCAATATTTACTGAATTTACCGAGGATCTAAAAAGTGAAAAACTCAAAGTATTTCGAATCTGGGGGACCGATTGTAATCCATCCCGAGCCACGATCCCCGTTGAAGTATCACTATCAATAATATCTCCACCAGCTTTGGATGTGTAATAACGCGCTATTCCGGCAAAATCGAGTTTCACCAGCCAGTACCGCGACGACGTTACCGCAAAGGCTTCAAGTAATTTATCTGGGGTTGCCATGTCTTAGTTGCTTTCCACGAGTTTAATAGATCCAGTCATCCAATTTCTTGCATGGTGATTTTGATCTACATTATTAATCATGCGAACGAGGTATGCAGCAAGCTCCTCAGGTGTATCCGGGGCCGCAACGGGGACATCATGATTGTGTCCGAATGGGATAAAACAAAACTTCTTGCCTCGCAGATAATTTGCCGTTGCGGTCAAGTTGTTTTCATCGCCATTAAGATAATCAAATGTTAACGAGAATTCCCGCCGGGGCTCGCCGTCCACAACCGGAGTATTGTTGGAACCAAGAAACGATAGATTCTGATTTAAAGTATGACTATATCCAACTTGAAATCCAATCGGCAGTATTGTAGTGTAGCCAAGCAGTGACGCTAACTGATAGTACCCGTGGGGCGTTTTTTGTGATGGAATGGCAATTCGGATATACTTACAAGGTTTCCCGACCATACCGGTAAAGGCTCTATTTTTTTCCAGCAATGTTACCGTGGTGCCAACGGCAAGGGTTAGGCTCGATGCACTGTTAAAGTATATCCATGTGCCGGTTCCATCTTGGCATTCAGTGTTATCAAGTATTTCAACAGATACACCGTTATGTACCCCGGAAGTAATCATTAAACAGTAATCAATATATTTATGATCAATCATTGTTTCATCGAATTCAATCTTGTAAGTATTAGGAGTTCCGGGGTTTCCACCATGAGCGGCGTCACTAATCACTTCACCATTGAATTTATCCATCTTTAATTCACAGGACACAACAGGATTTGACCAGTTATCAATATCATTTGCCTCGAATTTTAATGTTCGCACATTAGTATTCATCACCAATATACCATCAATATGGTATCCGTTTGCATCTAAAACAATAAATTCATCAGATTCATCAGTTGCAGATCTCCAAGGCATTTGTGGGGTTGCCTTGTAAATCGATTCACCGGTATACAAGAATTCAAATTCGATTTCAAATGTATCTCCAACAACAGCGTTACCGCCGGTCCAGTGAATTTTAACTTGTGGGTATATCGGACAAAAATCAGGGGTTCTCGATAACCAGATTTTAGTTTGACCGACTTGTAGCTGTCCATGCTTCATTTGAATGGCGTCGTTTGCAGTACCAGCATTGTAATTACAAATTATGAAATGTCCATCGCATCGGCAAGCATGCGGCCACGAAACGCCATTCACCGCATCGGAAATTATACTCACCCTGGTACTCCATGGTTGTGACGGCCATTCCTGAGTGTACCATAATGTATTTGCGTTATCGACATAAAAAAGTCCAAGGTACCCATTCCATCTCTCGACCAAGCAAGGATAGAAACAATCGCCACTTTGTATCTCATCTGTTAGCCAGCCTCCAAATACTCGCCTTGCTCGCCGTAAAGATCTAGCACTGGTTGCTATAACTTTTTGTTCATACACCACTGCTTCATTCCCGTACGTCGGATTTTCAAAAGTTTTAAATCTTACAACCGGATTATAATAATGATTATCGGAGGAGGACTCAATGGTTTCGATTGACCCCCAGCTCGCTCCCTCATCCGATGAAAATGCACAGTACAAAAAAGACGTTCCAGTTGCTTTGTTATATGTATAAACGCCGATAATATTTCCATTGTCAAGCTGCCTGAAACTATTTATGGCGTAAGCGCTACGAAGTGCCCATGTCGCGCCGTGATCTAGCGAGCGATATGTCTTTGTTACTGCGAACAATTCATTTCCCTGCGCAGCAGTTTCGATAACCGCGAGCACGTGTCCATTATTCAATAGAATCATATCTTTTGGCGTACCCTCAAGTGTCCCGAAAAAATTTGATGCAGCACTAAAATTACATTTACCCCAATCATTGCTGATTTTCTTTTTAACTATACTATCACTATTGTTTTGATATAGCGTGATCAGGTCCCCATTTGATGTCTGACAAGACACAACAGATGAGCCTTGCTTTATTGTATTGTTAACCGTAAGCCTGGAATCCCAGTTTGCTTCATTGATGTCCTTAGCGCCATAGTATGTTACTCCGTCGTCGCGCGAATACTTAAAAGCTGCGTATTCTGGACCTGTTTGCCCAGTCGAATTGCCATCAGTAATTTCAAGTTTATATTCTGATACATCCTGTATGTATGTAACTATCTCGTAAGTATCACCAATAGCTAGTACTTGAGAAAACGCAGAATCAACAACAAGCGTTCCCGTTGATAACGTATTGCTTGCTATTATTTTCTTTTCGCCATTGCAATTCCCGGATGTTATCAGAATTATTATGTCTTTTAATTGATTGTTTCCAAATGATTTCAGTCGTTCTGTATCGATGATCTGTAGGGTAGAACCGGTTGCGGTCACTATACCGGTAACCTTCTTGGTAGCATTTTCAACTACAGGGGCCGGCACATAGCTTCCGGTATTCCCAGATCCATGTCTAACGGGTAGCATATTCATACCGGAAAGCGATGATATATCCACAATACAATCATCCGGCCAAGCTGGGGATGTAATAAATTTGGTAGCCATTATATCAATATCCCTTATATCCCAACAGTATCCACTGAGGTTTGTTGAATTTCTAAATCTGTTCGATCTACGCCAATACTTGTCATGACATCAGAAAACCAGGTCTTTGCGTCCTTCGTTGTGATCACTTCAGCGTTAACAGTGTTTGATATATTGCTAACCTCATTAACAATATTGGTATGTGAGGGTGTAGTTACCTGCTCTGACAGCACACTCATTTGTTCAGCGTTTACATCCATCGCATTATCAAGACTACCAAGAACCTCAGTCACATCATCAAGCACAGGGCTCACCGTGTCAACAAGTATACTTTCCGCAACCGATGCTTGTTCGCCTGCCAGTTCAGCGTTTAATCCCAATGCAGTTTTAAAGTGTTCAAGAACATCATTCATCTCGTTAAAAACCGGTTCCATCGCAGAGATTGTCTCTCCCACAGTTGCGATTTGTGGATCAATGAGTTCCCTGAAAATTTCAGCATCAAATACACCAGTGGATAGAGATTCTGCTATCGCCGTATCGATGGAAAACAGCAATGGTTGCAAAGAATCCTGTATCATAGAGGTTTGAGAGAAGGCCATTAACACTCCATCCACTATAGAATTGTAAACAGAATCGCGCAGTGCATCACCAAATACATCGAAATCACCAGCTTTTAAACCCGTGGTAAAAGCTGCGTTTATCATTTCAGTTGATTTTAATGCGTATGCGTGCAATACCTCAAATAATTCCTGGTATTTCTGTAACGTTGTATCGTTAATTCTATCCATTACAGAAGCTACGTCTTCGTATGTATCAACATTTAACTCAATTACCTCTTGAACAAATTCCGGCAAATACTCTTGAGCTGTACCAAATCTTTCAATTTGATCCCCGATGATCGCTTCGATACCTTTGATCTCAGCGGCAGCCAACAAATCATCAGCGCTCTGCATCCACTGAGTAGTGTAATTCTTAACGATTTCACCAATGTTCATTGTGTACAATTCACCAAACTTATTTCCAACGCCTACGGAAAGGTCTGGCTGATGTGAAATATAATCAATCATCGTGGCTTCAAGGTTATCGGGAATTGTCTCCATGTAAGTAATGTAGCTATCATTGAACAGTGAGATCATTTCATGATAAGCTATGCCGAACTTTTCTACATCTTCATAGTAACCGGACGTTGCCCCCTTAAGTTCCTCAAGAGACATCGCGCCACGTTGCCCCATGATGTCTTTGGGTACAAATCCAAGTTGCTTATCAAATTCAGCGGCCAATCCAAGATCAAGACCTTCCCATGTGGATTCAGTACCAAACAATGAACTAACGAAACCTACTACGCCACCAATCAGGCCCCCAATTAGCGTTCCGATGCCAGGGACAATGAGGGTACCAACGCCTGCCCCCGCAGATGCGCCAGACAAAGCCCCGGTCAATTTATTTGGATCGTCGGAGAAGGCATTTGAAATCATATTGTATCCTCCGAGAGCTATCCCGGCGATAGGCAAGGCCTTTCCCAACACACTGCCACTTCCAAGTAGCCCCCCCAGCGAGGAACCGCTAGTAGCTTGACCGACACCTTCTACAGCCCAGTTAGCCATATCGCCGGACACTACACCGACGCCACCCCCCATGCTAGCCAACCCCGTTCCGGCTAGAGCGGCACCTCCACCAAGCAACCCGGAGATCCCCAACTTATCACCTATCCAGCCAACGCCCTCGCTCAAAATGGATGATCCTATACCACTTTGACCTTGACCGCCAAGATAGCCACCACTTTGACCGCCAAGTAAATCCGATACCAATCCAGTTGCACCACTACTACCACCAAGAAACTTAGTAACTATTGGTACAATCAATTCCTGTGTAGCTAATTGTGCTGCTAACTGTGCAATTTTCTTTAGAATTGATTGACAAAAGCTATCCCAATACTCACCAAGAGAATCAAGCTGTCCAGTCATTCCGTCATAAAATATACTCTCGAACGTTGTAGTGGCGGAGGTGAATAATGTCTCCATAGCTTGGTACCCGGCTTCACCGAAAGTCAGGAACTCATCCTGAAGTTCAATCAGCTTCGCCTTCATTCCATCAACAAATACATCCCCGGCGCGAGCTTGCTTGATCCACTCTTCCTCCATCTTCTCCATGTACCACTGCCATGCCAAGGCAGAATCCCCTAAAATCTTAACAAGGTTGTCATGCTCTGCTTTAAGCAGTTGCTTTCTCACTTCAAAGGCGTGCGCAGACTTGTTATTGATTTCAGTGTAAACCTTATCATAAGTTTGAAGCTTTATGTACGCAGCTTTAGCTACTTCTTGTTCTGCTTTGATTTCTTCTTTCTTGCGTTTCAATTCATCCTGATGCAACTTTTCCTTTTCCTTGCTGGTTATATCTGCATACTTTTGATCCAGCGCTAACTTCTGCACCATGAACACTTCATTGATCTTTGCTTCCCCCATACCAAACTTTACAGCTTGATCCCGATTACGTTTGAGTAATTCTAATTCGTAATCATATTGCTTCGAGGTTAACTTAATATGCTGCTCTGTAAATTTCTTTTCAAAAATTGCTTTTTTCTTATTGAATTCAAGGGTTTCCTGGGCTACCCGTTCCTTTTCCTCGCCTATCTTGATTTGTTTTTTGAGTTCCTCGCTATTTTTCTTGAGCTGCCCTTCTTCCTCAATGCTCTTCAGGATCAATTGTTGCCTTTGATCTATTAATCGCTTCAGCCTCTCCGCCTGAAGCTTATCTGACTGTGCAACATCTTTGGAGTAAAATGTTTTATCAAACCAATTCGTTCCCTTTTCCATGGAATCCATTATTGATCTGATTTCTTTGTCCAGTGCCTTCACAGTTCCAACATCAGGATTAAGGAGCTTATCCATAGCTGCGCTTGCAGCACCCAGTTGCTCTACTAGCGGTATGAATGCTGTTGTAAGCAATCCGCCGATAGAAGCTTTTACGTTACCGAGTGTTGCCTCAAATTCCTGGAACTTTTCTGATGCTGTTGCCGTACTGCCCCCGAGTCTTGATATCAGACTATCACCCTTGGAAACAATTTCATTGATAAATGCAAGTCTCTTTTCTTGATCAGATAATGCCGACACGGTACCGCCAACGGACTGAGCATATTTTTCATTAGCTTCCGTCACAGAAACAATGATACCAGTATTATCCAAAAGCAATCTTGACATTCTTGCCGTACCTAAACTTAAACTGTTAAATGCATCCGCTATTGTTTGTCCGGTCATACGAGCAGTAGAACGAGCAATTTCCATCAACTTAACTGTTTTTTCACCCGATACACCTAGCATGATAGCTGTACCAGCTTTCTGTATAACCTCGCTGGTACTGATTGCTTCACCGGCAGCAGTTTTCAATTGATCGATCAGGAGCGCCGAGCTGATTCCGTGTGCTGCGGTTAAGTTTTTAAATGCATCAGCTTCTTGCTGAACTTTGGCGCCGAACTTAGCCGTGTCATACAAAGCTATTGCGCTATGCAGGGAAACGTATGCACCTACAAGATTCTTAACCGTCGCAACAGAATCGCTAACAGCATTATTCATTTTCTTAGCTGAAGCGGCACCCTTACTAAATGCCTTATCTGTTTTGAGACCGAGACGAGCGAGGTCACCCTCGAATTCTTTGAGAGTGACCTCACCCTTATAATCAACGCCCAATTCAACTACAATTTTTCCAGCGTTACCCATTTATTATTTTTCCCTTGTCCCGGCTAATCTAGCAAACATTTTGTTTGATTCCTGGGTATGCAACCATTGTTCAACAACCCCAAGGTCCATCCAGTCTTCTTTCGATAAATCATTTGCGGCAAACGGGTAACCACCTTTCATAAGTAATCTGATTTGTAACAGCTTCAGGGTGTAAGGTGAAATCTCTTCGGGCTTCTTTTTCTTACAATCCTTACACGCCCATGTATATTTTGATCCAAATTCAAGCTTACACTCCTCTTCTACTTTCTCGGTACAGAGACCCTCGGACATAGCCCGAAGGTCCCTTATTAGTTTTTTGAGATGTCCTCATCATCTTCGTCGCCACCATCGTTTTCCATTCCGGTTTCATCGGCGGCTGAAACAGAGGCCTCGAAAACCGCCGCTGAAAAATACTCAACAATATCTGAAGCGTATTTCTGAAGATACTCTTTCCAGTCAGGGAGGAAAAATTCCATATTTGGATCGGATGAAATGGCAACCGTTACCCCATCAACTTCTTGCCCAAAATCATTCTCAGCAAATCCCGTTAAAAGCTTTAAGCCGTACTTCAATCTGACTGTGCTTAACTCAATTTTCACTTTTTTACCAATACGCTTGACAAGAGCATTGCTGTAATTCATTCGATCTTTGGTTGTCGGCATATCGTAATACAGTGTTACAGTAGTTTCACTTAACCTGTCCAGTACCTTTAATTCATTTTTTTGCGCGCCTAATACTCTCATAATCCTTTACCTCCATCGGTATTTTTTTTGTAGTGCCGACCCCGCATAAACACCGATGGAGTGCTCACACGAAGCCGACACGAAGTTTAACCCCCTATTCTATGCTGCGTAGGTCGCTATTTCATTCTGTACCAATACTATCGCGGAACCGTAAGTAGCATCCTCGAGAACGGACAGGTCACCAGCCTCATTTATTCTTTGACCGTCAACGGAAACCTTATTATCGAGTATCCCGCAACGAGGAAAGATCAGAGTTACGGAATAATTTTCCGTAGCGCTAATTGCCGCACCAGTTGCCACAATTTTAACGCCAAAATACTCAACAGTGTTAGCGTAATGCTTTATAATTGCGTCTCGCAACTCACGGTTTAACGTGAGTGTCTGGGTTCTTGCAGGCCGGAATATCCTGCTTGCAAAATTACCCCCAGCACCCGGGAGGAATTCAACTGCGAATCCGTTGGTTACCGTATGAGTAATATCGGAAATCTGATTACTGATAGTCTTACCACCAACAAACTCAGTACCATTCCACTTCCCGCCAAGATTAACTTCGACTTCGGAAACTCGCAAGGGACTCTCGTAAACCATATCTCTTTCCGCGGTCCACGTTTGACCACCACGAAGATAAATGATTTTGAATGTCCTGTCCTCGATGCCTGCACCACCAGCGATGATCTGAATTGTTGTATCCGAGGACGACCCGGTTACACCAATCTCACTCCACTCACCAGTACTTTCCTGCATTCGTACCTGATGAATATTATCCGCCCTGCTAGCGGAATCAGAACCGTTTATGGTTCCATCCACTACGGTCAATTCTGTGGTGTCTTCTGCATCAACTACTGTCTCCTGGTAGGAAAGTAATTCATGTTTACCAGTGCCAACAAGGCTTCCATTAACCGACACCCAATCATCCTTGCGAAATGTAGACGTTACGGATTCAACCGCCATGGATGTATACTTTGCGTAATCAATCACGTCGCCTTCTCGAAAGACTAGTGTCATTGTCGGGTTGGAGCGAAGCAGTTGCAGGTCACCGTCAATCGGTTTGATTGTGTGCAGCCTTCCTCCGCCAACCAGATCACTACTTACAATGTTACCAAAACCGTAAGCATACAAAATTGCAAAGTGTTGTGGTTGTGCTCGCTTAAACGTCCATGCCATAGCAGATGTCCCGCCGAGCGCATAGATAACATCTGCTTCCTCTTTACCAGTTAATTCATCAACATTATTTTCTCGCCGATGAGTAATATCCGCCATATCCGTTACTGCTACCATTATGGCAGTGTCGGTCACCTGGTCCACATTAATTCCTGTTTCCATTGTGTTAGCTGACACAGCTACCATATTTTTCTTTGCTCTCGCGCTTCTCATTACCTCTACCTCCTCAGGTGGATCTATGTAAATATAATAAAATTTAGTGCTTAATATATTTTTGACTCCAACATACAATTGATATCCGAAGGTGCCCATTCCCTTCGGCTCTGTGATGAGTGAAAAATCTTTTACCCACACAGTACCATTATTAGTTTTATAAATTCCATCAGTATCATTTGTAGTTCCAATAGTTGCATATAATTCATCGTCAAAAATTGCAAGCTCGTATGACGATTCACTTACAAGACCCGCCCGAACCTTGATCCACCCGGCTCCATTTGAACGATATATCTCCCCGATCCCGTTAAGGAGATATAGATACCCTTTGAATGTCTTAAGATCTGCGTATAAGGAGCCGTCATTGGGTATTGTGCTATCTTGTAATACCCAATCCGTTCCGTTGGCGGATTTATAGATTTTTGAATCAAGCGAAGCCCAGAGTTCATTATTGAACACTTCTAATGCTTTTGCTTTTCCTTCAGTAAAATCATGACAAGTACTCCACGTACCAGTAGCACCAGTTTCCGATCTTGCAAGTAATCCACTACTGCCTTCCCCGATATAAAGATGATTATTGAATTCGCAAAATCTAAATAATCTTATTGCGAGATCCATTACTTGCTCCCAGGTAATTCCATCAATTGTCCGAACCACTACACCATTGTTTTGATAGGAAGCATACAAATAATTGTTATAAACATATAAATCCCATACAACATCTTGATCAGATTTGTAAACTTCATTCCATGATATTCCGTCTGATGTCCTATATATCTCACCGTGTAGCATACTGCCAGCATAGAGATTACCCTTGAATTCACAGATAGCAGAAACACTATTGGTCTCTCCTACAATTTCAGATATATATTCCCATGCCATAATTACTTCCCTTTCTCAACTACTCAACAGTATACTATTTTATTATTTTTTACTGTTTTTTATTATATCATTATATTGAAAATTACAGTAAAAAATAAATCTATAAATCATTATTATGGTCTATTGACTTGTCTCTGATATTCGTAAACAAGAGTTTTCTGCTGTAAAACAAAATCATCGTACTGAACAGGTACACTTCCTTCTTCGCTTCGACAAAATGCTGATTCTATGTCTCCGCAATTTGCGAGTAAGTATTCATCAAGAATAGTATGTATTTCTTCAACAATACTTAACAAACCATTTTCGCTTGTCAATATATCATTTTTTGATACATCCACTGATATATATAAAATAATATCATCGGTTTCATCTAATCTGTTTCCCATGCACTCTTTTCGGGATACCGCACCATCCTTTATACCAATTGCCGGGAAAGTTATTCCGAACGGCAGGATAGCTTCATCAATAGCTATGTACGTAGAGTAATTCAACGTATCCAATCGATCCTGAATTGCAAGCATTAAGTCTCTCATGATTTATATCCTGCATACCCTTTCATTCTAAGTTCAAATTGTCTTTTCACATTGTATGCAATCTTATCATTTTTATTTCCCTGCATCACTGCACCCATGATCCATCGTCGTGGAACTTTTATACTCATTGTTGATTTACGAAGATGTATTCCTCGTCGGTGTAAAGAATTTCGATAATTTTTTGAGGGATTAAAACTGTATCCATCAGCATGGTCAAGCGCGAGGTTACGCCAATTGGTCATCTTCCATCCTTCACCCAGAAAACCGATACGAACCTTGAGCCTCTCTTTATCAACTTTATATAAAACTCCTTGATGTAAACGTAATAATGGTTTACTTGCACTTACTTGACGTTTAAATCTTTTATCCCTTTTCCTTTTACCTATAATTAATTTATTTTTATATGTAACCCGATTCCTTAAACCCAAATTACCAGATATCAATCCATCTTTTGTCTCTTTGTATATTCGATACCCTTCTTTTCGCAATCCGGTAAGAACAGCACCGGTGAGTTGTTTGTCAACGCCTTCAACAGTTTTAAGGTAACCTTTTAGAATTTTTGCTGAAAATTGTAACATTTTAATACCGATAAAAGGATTTGCTTGTATTAATAATCCACGTTCCCTGCGCAATCCCACCACGAACACCGGTCACATGGTGTACGGTGTAACCCTTTTCATAAATCTTAACCGGTTCACTATAATTATTATAAACACGTATGGCTGTGTAAAGATTGTTTTTTAATATTGCAAGCGATGATGGCTCAAAAGTTTTGTGTGTTTTACTTAATTCTTGTATCCATAACAATCCATCGCTGGTTTTAAATATTCCACCATACTCCAAAGATAATGAGTCTCCGGGAATACTACAATACAATTCGTCCTGATACATTGAAAATTGAACGTGACCAAAAGTAACATATGGTATAATCCTTGTACCGGACCCCCACGAAACACCATCACTAGATCGATAAACTGAATTAGTTTCCGTAACAAAATACAAGTATTCATTACACTCTTCTATGTCGGAAATATTCCACGCTAGATAAGATGGCGTAAAGCTCACCCCATCTAACGATCTTGCTAACATTGGTCTCGTTGCAGGAATATCACCAAGAAGGTAGTATAAATATCCTTTAAATTCCTTGATAGCTCCCCCGTCATAGCCATTGGATATATACATATGGCTTGATAACCACGTTCCCGCATCCCCGGTTGCAGATCGATACAGATTGATCTCCTGTCCTATTTGCGCAGGTGAATCGAGTGTACTCATGTACAAATATCCATCGAATTCGCAAAACCGATACCCGGAATCGAAGATACCCGGCAACCCTTGATATACGGATTCCCAATCAGTTCCATTTTCCGTTCTCAAGATTTCACCAGGAACTGACTGAGCAATATACAATGCACCCCCATACACGCACATTGCATCCGTTGATGTCTTCGCTGAATCGAAAACCGTTTCCCAGTTTATAGCATTATTTGACCTGTAAACTTTTCCATCATCAGCACTACCCGCATAAAGATAATCTTCAAACGCACACAGCGACTTAATCTCAATTTGATCCTCGATTTCTGACTTAATTTGCCAGATAGCAGATCCATCTTGCGCCGCACCAATGGAAATTGTATCACCTTTTCGAGGCTTCGCATTTAATTCAGAATACCTTATTTCAAAAATTTCAGCATCACCAATAACTTCTTCTTGTAAAGTGGGATCTTCAGATAAGACTAAGGCCCTGAGATCGATACCGGGCTTGCCCTTTGGGGTATAAACAACATTCTTTGAATATTCGCCGAGAAAACGATCTGAATACAATATATCCAATGCTTTATTGATATAGTTTCCCATAGCGATATCAGTACCCCTTAATTGATTCTTACTACAACAATCAATTTGTGTAGCTAGCACAACGTATTATCGTACTAGCTACACACTTATTTACATGCAATACTCATTATTGATTAGCTGCAACTACCCTTTGCGAGCACTGCGGGTCTATTGCACCATGGCAAAGCATTCATCTGTACGTGAATATCGTATCCACGATTAAATTTGCGCTCAACCATCTTTGCATACATGAGCTTGCCCTTAGTCCCAATAGTTTCGGTAAAGTCACCTGGAGCCACACTGGTACTCATGGCACCCGTACCTATAGGGGCAAAGCGACATGTATCTGCTGCGATAAAGGGCTTCGCAACCCCAGCAGCATTTGCTGATTCACCGACGTATTCAATGAACTTGATACCGCCAATAAATATAGCATCGTCCTCATCGGCTTGACCATAAGCCACTGCACCGGGATGATTCACAAACCATTCCTTGACCGTGGGATGCGCACGAAGCTTATCCATAAAATCGGCATCCGCGATACCCACAACGCCTGTCATGATCTCACCCTTAAGGCTCTTTTTGATATGCCGACGCACTGAACGGCAAGCGGCAGGTATATCGGTACCAGCAACGGAAAACTTGAAGTCCTGGTCGAATTCTGCGACGCCCGATTCAGTGAACAGATTGTAAATCACAGAACCGTCTGCATCAAGAATCTCGCCTGCCAGGGCACCACAACGATGATATTCAAGGGTAATCGCAAGCTTTGCCTTATACTCTGCAAGCTTGTCATTAATCACTTCGCTTACACCAGCCATGGGGGCCGCCGTACCAAACGCACGCACATTGGCATACTCTTCCGGCAGCAGGACACCCTCGTGAGGCACATGGGGGATAACAAAGCTCCTTATTTGACGTCCACCACTTGTGGTAACCGTAGGCGGTCCACCAAGAGGGGCTGTGGGCAGAATTGTAAGGACACCATTCTTCTCTTCGATAGAAATTGTTCGGGTGTACACACCTTTTTCTGGAAACAAATTCATACTTTCCATGAGGCCGTACTTGTTTTCTTGTACATTGATCGCGGCGGTCAACTCGGATACTCCGAAACCGTCGTCAATTGTAATGAATTCCGGCATTTTGAATACCTCCTTATAGTATTATTTTTTTTTGTTTTTACTTAATTATAATTTGCTTGCGTGCCTTATGCACCAACCCGAGCTATAATTCCAAGACCCTTGAGCTTTGCAATCGCCTGAACAACAAGCACGCCCGCAATCAGATCAACTGTCCCACAATCTACGCCACCAACCTTAATGGCGTCGCCATCCGCCAAATCACCCACCAGATCATACACGTGTATCACACCCGCAGCATCTCCGCCTGCCCACGTTCCAGAGGTAACAGTGATTTTGGCCGCGGTTGCCTTGTCTGCACCGACACCGATTACAAGCGCATCTGCTTCAACAATCTCTGTAGTGCCACCAGAGTCAAAAGGTATCTCAAAAACCAGACTCTTTTGATCGATGAGTGCTTCTCTAGCGACCAACACTTCGCTTGCCGCCATAAAACCACATGCATCATCGGCAGAGCTGTCATATGCTTTCACGTCATTACCATCAACCTCAACAACGGAACCCACAAGCAAGTCAGACCCAGCCTTTTCGCTTACCTCGTCACGGGAATATTTACCGTCTTCTTCCCACTTCAATACGCTTTCCAGACCTCGTTTCATTACTTTTACCATTTTAGTAACCTCCATTCCTTATTCAATTATTTTTAATTCATTCAATCCGTTACTACCAGTTTACCTACTTACCCTGCTTTCCGTATCGCTTGACCGCGTCGGCTACAAGGAAACCCTCTTTGTCTCCATCAATAAATGAAGTAGAGATATCCCCTTTATTCATGCTCTCTGCATCCGAAAGAATAGCAGTCATGGCTTCCTTATGAGACATATCAATGTACTTAGCGCAATCGGTCATATCCATACCGGCTACGGCACAAGCCTCCATAACGCTTTTCACATGACTTGCATGCCCAAGCTTATAACCAGCTACCTTGTTCTTGACCTCGCTATCCATGTTAATATTAATATCCGCAACAGCTTTCACCGAATCGGCCTTGGCGCGCTCAGCACTTATGTATCCCATGGACTCCATCACCAACGCAACATCGTCTATACTCATCTCTTTCAATGCCTTCCCAACATCCTCTTTATTCATCCCTGTACCCCCCTTTTCACTGAATAAGTCAATTATCATCCCTTCTTTGGCAAACAGTTCCTTTACATTAATAATTTCATCTGCCAACTTGTTATCAATTGCATAATGGCCATCAAAAACCTTTGCCTCGGTATCAAGCAACTCCTTAGTGGGTAGGTTACGATACTTTCCTACGCGCTCAACGAAAAGCTGTCTTATCTCATCAACTTCTTGTTGCCTATGCTGCTTGGCCTCATCACTCAACTGTTTGTACGGTGACCCTTCAACCTTATTCTTTCCCGATGAGATAATCGTTACATCACGACCCTCTTTTTCGAGACTTTTTTCAATGCTGGTATGTATAATTGCAGCACCTATACTTCCAACTCTTGATGTTTCTGAAATATATACCCTGCTTGTAGCTGAAGCAATCAGGTATGCCGCCGACGTGGCTTGATCATCCACAACACTCACGATCTCAATATCATTACGTAAATTGTAAATTGCTTCAGCTGTATCGAATACACCAGCAACTCCACCACCCGGAGAGCCAATTCTTAGCAAAATTTTTGTAAATCCTTCTTCAATCGCACTGGTAATATTACCCAGAACCTCTCCGTAAGTAGTACCCCAGCCAGTATTTAACAGTACGCCACGAATATTTACAATTTTTACATCTTCGTGGCTAACTATCTTGTCCTCTTTTTCCTGAAATAAATCAAAAATATTGAAAGCAACAAGATCATCAGGGTCAATCATAGCCACTTTTCCATCAAATATTTTCTTGATCATCTTGTCATTAACATTGTTAACATTATTCTTACTCATCGTCCTTGTCTCCCTCTGCTTCAGCTTTTTCGTATTCCGATAATTGACCATACTGAGTTGCCTGTTTCGCATTACTATCATATACCAATCCAAGCTCGCTTGACCTGTCTTGCAGCTTAGCATTCTCACTATCAATCATACTACTATCATATCCACCAGGCATCGTGGCAAGTGCGGTGTCACGAGTCGCGAGCCCAGCCCTGATTGCCGTGACCTTTGTCGCTATATCTTCAGTTGGCTTAATATAATCCCAAGCGTCTGCTTGCCAACGAATTGTTCTGTATTTCCGGGTACTCATATCTTTTTCTGATACGTTCAATAAATCAAATTTTACTCCCATTTCAAACTTGCGAGTAACTGTTGGCCGGCAAAATTGATGAATAATGTTCTGTGTCTGATACGTTCTGTACAATCTTCTGATATTTTGCAGAGCAGTCCTTACCGACGAAAAAGTAACTCCACTGTAATCACCAGTCAATACTTCTTTGAGCACATTTAGTCCCCGTGCCAGGTCTCCGTGCTGAGTGGACATCCAGTCATTATACGACCCGGAAACATCCTTAGGTGAGGACAGTGTAACTCTCTGCCCAGGATCAAGCTCGACAAAGGTAGCTGGTTCCATCGCAATCATATTGTTATCGGGGTCCTTAATCCCCGGGGGTTTGCTGCCAAGAAGCTTGCGATTATTTGCATTATAGTCAGATTCAATAAAACCACCAAACATTGCAGTAGTTTTGCGCCTCATCAATTCTGCATCTACAGCCTCATCGATATCCTTTGCCTTTACGATAACAGAAGCAATCAACGGGTACCCACGAATCTGTCCAGGCCTTAACGGTCTATAGATGTGAGCAACCCGTGAGGCAAGAATCCTTTCAGTAATAAGGCTATCGTGACGCTCATCGTCTTGAGGGTGAGTTTTATACATATGGTACGCCACCCGTCTGCCCCGACGATTAAATTCTATGCCCATTACTATTATGTTTCCATTGGGAAGCAACATGTTTAGGGAATCAGGTACCTGGTCGGATTCAATCAATCTAACCTTCAAAATATATTCACCGTATGGATTTTTTCCAGTATAATAAAGAACAAAGCACTCACCGGAAGTAACCATTGAACGAAATACTAGCGACTGTAAACCATAAAAATCATTTACTCCATCGTAATCACAGTCAAGTACCCATTCATTCCATTCCTCTTTTAGTTCCTCATCATTGTCAAACATTTTAAATGACGGAATAAGCCCTGAGCCAACAACATCACTTACGAGGCTGTCAAATGTACCCGAAATAATTGGATTTGATCGAATGAGCGCATGGCATCTACTCCTGAGAGCTTGCAACGAACATCGAATTAATGCATTCGGCCCAGAGGAATTGAGCCCCCAGTACCCGAGCCTGCGACCGCCAATCGCCCCGCCTTCAAATCCATACTCAGGTTCATACGCAGTCCCGTCTGCCATCAATATACCGTTATCACTATTCATTTATATTATAATCCCTTTCTCGAAGTAGCAAGCATAAATTGCTTTCTGTTCGGTAAGGTGGCAACTGTTACATCCCCGGCTATTACCTCGCGAATATTTTTCAATTCAGCAAGTTCAACTGAAGCGAAGGACGTTGTCTTGCCTGCTACGGTAATACTTACAACTCGTTCGCCTGTCGCAAGATCAAGGATTGCTTGGTTAACACTATCTAAATCGGCCTGAGTAAACATAATAGTCTCCTTGTAAATAAAAAGCTAATAAATTATACCATAAAACTATAGGTAAAAAAAAATCCATTGAGTATATTCATAAATAATATGTGAATATACTCAATGGATTCAAATCAAGTTCTTAATATTAATTATTAATTACTAATTACTCATTACTAATTACTCATTACTCACATTACTCATCTACCCTTACTCATCCATTTGCTCTGCACAGACCGGTATCGTCCTCTTTGACCATCTTGATCTACAATATCCGTACTGCGACGCTCGGTGTCATCAGCTACAAGATGGACCCCTCCTCCCGGACAATCCGGTTCGGCCAAAGTTAAAGCAATACAATCCGCATCAAAATAATGATTATCCTTTTTAAATGCATGCCATACGATCTTACCCTTTTTCTTTACCTTTTGCTCTGCCCGAATTTGCGAAAAATAATCTTTACCTGTTTTTTTGTGGAAGTACGCGGCTTTAGTTCCATCACATATTGCTTGAGTAACAGAATAGTGATACGCATCCTTAGCCTTGTTGGTATCGATAAGCAGTAATCTCATACCTCCTTGCAATGGCTTCCCTGATGGAGTCTCATCCAATACCTTTCCAATCTTCATGCGCCCCTGTAATGCATTACTTGATCCCTTAACGGGAAAAAGTGCACATCCGCGCCCCATGTTATTTCTAATCCAAAAATATACCTCCTCCGTCATAGTTACAGATTCATTTAACCTTGTACCACCAGTATCTAATCCGACTCTCCATATTCCGATATCTATACCGGAACCCACTTTGCCAACAGGATAGCGAGTATTGAATAATAAATCCTCCACTCCAATCCAAGAATCCAGATACCCGTAATGAATTAAAAAAGATGTATAATCACGAAACCAGGCCCTAACACAAAAGTACCTCCCATATTTCTGATTATCGATACCGCATGTAAGTGCGATTGTACCTTCCGGCGCTACCTGTGGATCGAGACTGTGACGCTTAGCCTGTTCAAGCACCGACTCACTGATTTTCAGCACAACCTCTTTATATGATTGAGCAAGAGTTGAATTCTCGAATCCCTGCCGCTTACCGGGATCGTTGAATGAATTCTTGTAATTATTCACAATTTTAGAAATTGACCCAGATTTTCCAAGTAAAGAGTAAAGTCTATTCACACTCAATCCCTTTTTGCGAGGTTTATCGATTAATTGTGTTCGAGGAACTTCTATTCCTTTTTCAACGGCATCGTTTTTCTGGATTGTTGACCATAACTTCCCGCACGTCCCACACGTGTACCCAGCGGCCATAATTTGATCTTGCGTTGCATTGCGTCCGCCTTGCCAGGTAATTTGCCCAACGTTATGCATCTCCCCGTCCAGTCCCCTGTATGCATTATCCTTGAATTCCTCGCAACGCCCAAATCTTAACGGTTGCTTGATACCACAATGCGGACAGGGTACATGCCAATCATAAACTGCATCACAGGACCCCATTTCGACATCCATGTTGCTATCTGGTATCGTTGGCGTCGAAGTCAAGATCACTTTGAATTCATAATACGATTCTGTTCGTTCTCGCATAAGTGAAATTGGGGAGGCCTCCTTACTTTTCACATAATAACCGGGCTTGCAGATTTCGTCACCTATCACAATCTTGCAATCCCTGGACCCGAGACCGGAAACGGAAGATGCCCAAGCCATTAACACGTGTGACCCATTAACAAAGGAAATTTCTTCATCACTCGCCCCGCGTGGTAGGATTTCCTGAGATGACATTTTGAAAATACGGTCCTTAGCGATATACTTGGACGTTTTTTGATCGGCAAGTACGAATAGGACTGTGCACTGACTTTGAAAGGTATGGTAAAGCGATGCAATCACTAAGAAAGTTGTCCCGGCTACTTGCGCAGATTTATTTAGGACTATTGTCTCAGTATCCATTTCTGTGGCCCAGTCAAAAAGCGGTCTCAAGTAAGGCGTCCTCTTGACCCTCCAGGCCCCCTGTTCGGCAGATGAACCGCTTAACTTGATATACTTCTCACCCCATTGGATCATATCTAATTTTTCCGTAGGTGCCCACGCCTTTTTCTCGGATGATCGCCAAGATAAATCTATGATATCATTATTCTTTTTTCTACTCATGAGTTTAATACCGTTTAGTTGCATTCATATAATTTATTACAATCCACTGTAATTTACTCTTCGATTATAATTTTATTGTATACCACACTTTCAAATTGAGCACAAAAAAAATATTATAATAAAATTAACACTTTACACTTAGCATCAATTCATTTGTTTATAAAAATTATATTTCCATAACGCAATCATTCATAAAAGTGTCCGGGATTACAT
>LGOV01010078.1_pt1 | contig 44038 bp, 21 predicted proteins | sample 469881 | NCBI WGS metagenome assembly LGOV01 (sample SAMN03857199, study PRJNA290197) | marine sediment metagenome | biome: marine cold seep biome; feature: cold seep; material: marine sediment; isolation source: sample #5579, elevator 3A push core 41 containing 12 cm of sediment... ...
AATTGTAGAGGTACACTACCCAATATTCCACCACTCCATTATTCCATTATTCCAATTGGGGCGAAGCCCCTAAGAGTTCATTAAGGAATACTATCTGTGAATGTCTAAAAAAACTAAGCAAAAAGCAAGTTATTTACGAGGTCTGTACTATCAGAAATCCGAAATAAAGGATCCTTGGTAAAGACCTGACTCCAGCTCAAACAATATTTAGGAAATCTCTCGCATAGACTCGGGTCTTAACAATCATGACAGGCAGATGGCTCAGCGATAATTATTTTAAACACTTAACAAAAGAAGGGGTACATTATGAAATTTATGGTAATCAACAAACCCACTGGTCATGAGGTAACTCACGAGGCATTTACTCACGAAGATCCTGAAGTTGTGAAGCAAAATAAACTCAAGGCCATAGCGCAACTCAAGGAGCTGTTGGATAATGGCACGTTAGAAGTGTGTTATATGTTAATCTCCGGCGGTCACATGTTTGTAATAGATGCCAAGGACACTGAAGAGTTGGCGGTAAAAGTGCGGTATAATCCGCTTTTCAAAAAGAGTCACACAGAGATTATTCCTATCGCAAATGCCGTCGAGTACCTGGAGGGCGCTATGGAGCATAGGGAACGTATTGGTATATAAGTAAAAGCAGATGCCGTAGATTATCGTTGTTGCCGAGTTAACTGCCTGTATTTTCTCGACCCGCTCCCCGCAAGCCTCGTCCTTTAGGGCGGGGCCAAGGGGAGCGATACAATTGTGTCCGGATTGAACTGAAACACTATACTTGGCGTATGAGCAAAACCATGCCTTTCTTCACCTTTCTGGTCACAATAAAGATACGCCGCACAATTGGTATTTTGGTTGCAATCGACTTGTTTGCGCTTGTATGCTGGCTGGCCAGCCTGGCCGGCCCTGCTGCGGCCCAGCAGGACTACAACTCGAGTTTTTTACCAGACCTATCCATCCTGGCCCCTTCGCTGGACCAGGAAGTAGTCCCCCCGCCGGCCTCGCTTAAAAACGAAGGTAAAAAGGCCATAGTACCGGGAGGCAAGGTCCTTGACCTCATTGAGCTGGTGGACTTGGCCCTGAGTTACAACCCCACCCTGCGCGAGTCCTGGGCCGAGGCCAAGGCCGCGGCCCAGGAAGTGGGCAAGGCCCTGGCCGCCTACTACCCATCTCTGTCTTGCAACTTCAAGTACTTCAGGTCCCGCACCGGCGAGGAGTTCTCCGGCGGTGATGCCTACAAACAAAGGGGGTCGAGCGAATCCTTGGAGCTTACCTATTTGCTGTTGGATATGAGCGGCAGAAAGAGCACTGCCCGGTCGGCGCGCAGTAAGCTGAAGGCGGCCAACTATTCCTATAACCAAGCCGTTTTGGACCTTGTTCTCAAGGTGCAGAAGGCCTATTACAGCTACTACGCCGCCCTCAAAACAATTGAGGCCAAAAAGGCTGATTTAAATGCCTCCATATCGAGCCAGGAGGAGGCCGAACTTAAATATAAAGTGGGCGTGGCCACAAAGTCGGATGTGCTGGAGGCCCGGACCAACACCGCCGAGATGCGGTACAAACTTGTCTCGGCCCAGGGTGGTGCCAGCATCGCCTGGGTGAATCTGGCCCTTTTGTGCGGGATGCCCACCTCCCCGCGCATCAAGGTGGCCAACCCTGCGCCCGTGGACACCAGCCTGGTATCACGTAAGATGGATGATCTGGTTAAGCTGGCCCAGGCCATGAACCCGGGCATACAGGCACTCGAGGCCGACATCCGGGCCGACAAGAGCGCCATCAAGGCGGCCAACTCCAAGCTTTGGCCCTATCTTAAATTAGAGGCCAATATTTCCCGCAAGGACGTGCAGGATGACCCCCTGAAATATGAAAGCGAGGGTATGCTGACTTTACAGTACGTCTTCTTCAGTGGTTTCGCTGACTCCTACGAAAAGAGAAAGGCCCTGGCCGGGCTCTCTGCCGCCCGGGGCAAGCTGGCCACTCAAAGGCTTTCCCTCAGCGACAACCTGCGCCAGTATTACCAAAAATATCGTACCGCGGTGAGTGAGGTGGAGGCCTGCCAGACCTATCTGGCCGATGCTGAGAACACCTTCCGCATGCAGTTAGAAATGTACAAGGTTGGTATGGGCATCATGGTGAATGTGACCACTGCCATGAGCAAGCTTTCAGAGGCCCGCATCGAATTAATCAACGCCCGGACCAATTTGTACCTTTCCGTGGCCAATATGGCCCACGCCTGCGGCGACTTTGAAAAACTAGGCGTTAAGCGACCTACCTGGAAAGGACTGAACGAACAATGACGTCAACAAAAAAGAAAGTCTGTCGCTTGGTTGCCACAGCCATATTGATGGTGGGCCTGTTCTGTTCCGCGCATTTACCTGCCCTGGCGGCCGAGAATGCGGCGCGGGTGTTGGTGGCGGAGGTGGAGAGACAAAACGTGCTCATTCATCTTGATCGTATCGGCACTCTCAAGGCCTCCGCAGTGGTCGAACTATGCCCCCGTGTATCCGGCCAGCTCAAGGCAGTGCACTTTCAAGAAGGCCAGGAGGTTAAGCTGGGAGACCTGTTATTCTCGGTTGACCCCGCTCTTTATCAGGCCGAACTCAACCAGGCCGAGGCCAAACTTGCCGCCGCCCGGGCGCAGCTCTGGGATGAGCGTAGAAAAGTGAAGCGGTTAAAGGCCCTGCGCAAGAAGGACTTCGTGAGCCAGCAGAACCTGGAGGACTTGGAGAGCCAGACCAAAACGACCGCAGCCAATCTCAGGGCCTTGCAGGCCGTTGTTGAAGAGGCCGGCCTGAAGCTTGGGTATTGCGACGTCAAGGCTCCTATCACAGGCCGCACCGGAATCATCAATGTCAAGCCGGGCAACCTGGTGGGCCCCGACATAACCTCCACCGGTGTTGGCAGCCTGGTGGTCATCTACCAGACCAAACCGATGTACGTGGATTTCAGCATGCCTGAAGTCATCCTGCCCGAGATCAGAAACCGCGTGACAGGAGAGGGGTTGACGGTTCTGGTCACCCCGGAGGGCAGGGATGCCTCTTACCGGGGACGCACTTACTTCATCAGCCCTGCGGTAGACGACGAAAGCGGAACCATCATGGTGCGGGGCGTGTTAGCCAACAAGAAGGGGGCGCTGTGGCCGGGCCGTTTCGTTCATGTGCGCCTTGTCGTCAAGGAAATCCAAAATGCCTTGGTGGCGCCCCAGCGGGCTGTCGGTATGAACCAGGATGGCCATTACGTTTATGTGGTGGACGCCCATGACAAGGCCATTTTCCGCAAAGTCGAGGTGGGTGAGCAGTACCGGGAAATGCGTATCGTGACACGGGGTCTCGAAGTAGGCGAGAAGGTGGTCACCTTTGGACAGCTCAACCTCAGGCCCGGGATGTCGGTGAAAGTAGTTAAGGGGATCGTTCCCGGCCAAAAGTCCCATGAGGGGACAAAGTGAGTATTTCCGACACAACTATTCGCCGCCCGGTCATGGCCACCCTGCTGGCTTTGGCCGTGTGCGTGTTTGGCTATTTCGCTTACCAGGCTCTGCCGGTCAGTGATATGCCCAATGTCTATTTCCCGTCCATCTGTGTGGAGTGCGACTATCCGGGTGCGAGCCCCTTGACCATGGCCTCGGCAGTAGCTTCCCCCCTGGAACGGCAGTTCCAAAGCCTGGAGGGCCTGGAGAGGTTATACTCCAAGAGCAAGCCCGGGTATACCGTATTGGAGCTAACGTTCAACCTGGACCGCAACCTCGATAACGCCGCCGCAGACGTGCAGGCCGCCATAAACAGGGCCATGACCGATCTGCCCTCCGATCTGCCCTCCATACCCACCTGGTCCAAGATCAACCCTGCCGACGCCCCCATACTCTATCTCGTGGTCAGCTCCGAGACGCTTACTCCCAGTCAACTTTACTCACTGGGTGGAAACCGGGTGGTCAAGAGTCTGATGCGCATTGAGGGAGTGGCCAATGTCACGTTATTCGGTTCCAGGCCTGCGGTGCGTATCCAGGTTGATCCGAAAAAGCTGGCTTATCGCGGGCTTGAGCTTGCTGATGCGGCCTCCACCATAAGAAGCGGCAATGTAACCCTTCCCGCCGGAAACCTCGATGGTCCTCTCCAAAGCGTTTCCTTGCAGGCGCAAGGGGGGCTGCGCAAGGCCAGTGAATTCAAAAATCTGATCATCACCTATCAAAATGGCGTACCGGTCTATCTCAAAGACGTGGCCGATGTACTCGACAGCGTGGAGGAGATCGACATGAATTGCCGGCTGTGGCGCCGGGGCAAGGGTGTTGATGACAAAATAATCGGGCTGGGGGTGCAGCGCGAGCCGCACGCCAATACAGTGGAGGTCGCCCGCCGTGTTCTCCAGGCCCTGCCCGAGATACAGAAGACACTACCCGGTTCGATCGAGATGTTCGTGGCTAACAATCTGAGCGAACCCGTGCTGGCCGCCATAGGTGATGTCAAGAATACCCTCTATTTGGCATTCATCCTGGTGATCCTGGTCATATTCATATTCCTGGGCCGCGTGAGAGACACCATTATTCCTGCCGTGGCCCTGCCGATCTCCTTCATGCTCACCTTTGTGATGATGTACTTATTCGATTACAACCTGGATATGCTGTCGATGATGGCCCTGACCCTGGCGGTGGGTTTTCTGGTGGACGATGCAGTAGTGGTGCTGGAGAACATCGCCCGCCACCTGGAAATGGGAAAGAACCCGGTCCGGGCGGCCCTGGACGGCTCGAGAGAAATCACGGGTACGGTCTTGTCCATGACCCTGTCCCTGTCGGCGGTATTCATCCCCATCTGCTTCATGCCGGGCATAATTGGTCGCATGTTCAGGGAATTTGCGGTGGTCATTATGGCCGCCATCATCTGCTCGGGCCTTGTGGCTATTACCCTGTCGCCATCCATGGCCGGCCGTTTCTTGCAACGCAACGATAAGGGGCCGGGGCCATTGGAGCGCGCCAGCGGCGCCATCGTGGGATTCTTGCGCAAGGGTTACCTCAGCGCCCTCCGGTTCACTCTTCGTTTCAATTTCATTGCAATAATCATCTGGGTAGCGTGTCTGGCCGGCACCGGCTACTTCCTCAAGCACCTGCCCCAGGCCTTCATCCCCAAGGGCGACAGCGGCGCCATTGAGGGGGACATGTCGGCGCTGCACGGCACCAGTAATACCCAGATGCGCGTATTTCAACAGCAGGTGGAAGACGTCCTCAAATCTGATCCGGCCGTAAAGATGGTCTGGACGATCACTGGCATGGGCAGCTCTCAGGGCAGTAATTCAGGCTTTGTTTTTCTCACATTGGTTTCCCGTGATAAGCGCGAACCGATCGCCCTGGTCACCCAAAGGCTGACCCATAAACTCACTCAACTGCCTGGGGTGAACACCACCATTAGCCCCGTGCCTGTTCTGCAACTGGGCGGTGGCGGTGGCGGTGGTGGTGGCGGCGCCCAGTACAGTTTCATGCTGCGCAGCGACGACACCGACGAGCTCTACAAGGTTTCCCGGGTGTTCTTTGACAAGGCCAAAAAACTGCCGGGCTTTGTAGACGTACAGACCAGTCTGGATTTGGATTCGCCACAGCTCGATATCAAAATAAGGCGCGATAGAGCCCGCTCCCTGGGCATCAACGCCTCGGATATTGAAGAAACACTGCTTCTGGCATTTGCCGGGTACAAGCTCTCCACTGTGTTGGCGCCCACTGATGAATATAAGGTCATCATGGAGGTGGCGCCCAACCACAGGAAAAATGCCAACGCTCTGAACCATTTATACCTGCGTTCCAGTGGCAGCGGAGAATTTAAGTACGAAGTCGGCACGCGGCTGGTGCCGTTATCAGAGGTTAGTTATTGGGAGGAGTCTGTGGGGCCCCATGAGGTAAAGCATTACAACCAGCAAAGCGAGGTCCAGATATCGTTCAACCTGGACGCCGACACGCCATTGGGAGATGCAACCAGGCGGATGGAGGATCTGGCTGCGGTGACCGTGCCTGCCTCCATCACTGCCGAACTGACGGGAGAGGCTCAAGAGTTCAAGAAGACCATGAAGGCATTGTTTCGCCTCATAATCGTGGCATTGGTGGTGATGTACTTGATTTTGGGGGTGCTGTATGAGAGCTATGTCCACCCTATAACCGTTCTCTCCGCCCTTCCCGTCGCTGGATTCGGAGGTCTGCTTTCCCTTTGGGTGTGTGGCTCGGTGCTGTCAATATACAGCTTCATCGGTATCTTCATGCTCATGGGCATAGTCAAGAAAAACGGTATTATGATGGTGGATTTCGCCACTAAAGCCATAAACGAGCAGGGACTCAGCCCCAAAGAGGCCATATTAAAGGCCTGTGAGGAACGTTTTCGGCCAATAGTCATGACTGGAACGGCGGCCATTGCGGGCATCATGCCGGTCGCCCTGGGATTTGGCGCCGACGGCGCCTCGCGTCAGCCCCTGGGAATCACAGTGATGGGGGGACTCATTTTCAGCCAACTTATCACCCTGATCCTTACCCCGTCGTTCTACCTGTATATGGAGTGGATACAGGAGAAAATTCTCTACCGTTTCGCTTTCTTTCGCCCCCAGGATGTCGGGAAAAGGTTTCCACAACAGCGGCCGAACCATACGAAATCAAACTTATCTACGTCTGAAAGATAAGCACCGGTAGAAAGGAGATTCAAGGAGGACGCAGCAATGGAATCCAAACGCCAATACGAACGTTTGAAGGATATACATAGATCCGAACACCGCCATTTGGGCCATGAACAGCTTTCCTACGACACCATATGGCATGACGAACACAGCCTTTACGCCACCCGATACCAAAAGCTAAAACCTGATCAAAAAAGGGTTTGCGACCTCTTACATGAGCAAGATGGTCTGGAACGCGAGGAAATCGCCCGAGAACTTGATCTCCCGATAGAACGTTTAAACGGTATCCTCAAGGAACTCGAGGACGACTCTTGCATCAAACGTCAAGAAGTAGAAGGGCGTCCCCACAGGTTCAGCATCACATCAATCTTTCGTCGGCCCAAAGCCCCGCATACAGCAGAAAAATTCACAGAACTCCGAACCGTCGTACGCAAGCGGGTAGTGCATTATCTCCGTTTCCGTGTGGGGGCCATGGTCCTGGGTTATTTCATCTCAATATTGTGGGCGCATCACCTCGGGCTTAAGGACTTCGGCATCTTTTCCATCGCCCTCACCCTGGCCGGCGTGCTGAGCATTTTCATCCCCTTTGGTTTTGCTACCACCCTGATCCGCTTTCTGCCCGCATATATTGAAGAGGAAGAGTGGGGGCTTTTCCGGGGCCTCATCCGTCGTTCTTATCAAATCACAGTCCTGGCAAGTACGCTGGTTATGGTTTTGGGTGGGCTTACGGTATTGTTATGGGATATGAGCCTGTACAGAAAGTACGTTTTTCTGGTGGCTCTGCTCCTGGGGCCGTTAACGGCTCTCACAAGTCTGATTTCATCTCAGTTGGAGGGCGAAAAACGCTTTGATACATCCTTTTTTCTGGATATCTTCCTGCAACCCATCTTGATCTTGGGAGGTATATACATACTCAAGTATGTAGGAAACAGCTTCGGTGCCTTGTCGGCAATAGTGGTTACCACCGGCGCCCAGGCATTGCTGCTGATAATCATGTTCGTGATATTCTTTCAAAGCACGCCCCTCAAGTATGAGAAAGTTCCTTGCAGATACAAGCAGAAGAAGTGGCTGGAGATGGCGATTCCGGTACTGTTCATGAGCGGTTTCTTGGTTCTGATAAACAGGGCTGACCTCTTTGTCATCGAGATCTTAATAGGACATCACGCCGCAGGCGTTTATGCAGCGGTGTTATGCACCACCATGTTTCTGGCGATACCTTTCAAGGCCTTTAAAAACAGCATCAACTCTGACGTGGCTGGATTGAGCTACGCCGGTCGACTTGATATGCTTCAGCGTCTTGAAACCTACAGTACCAGGTCTTGTTTCTTACTCACCGTGGTCATGGCCATCCCTTTTTCGGTCTTCGGCAAACAGCTTCTATACTATTTTGGCGACCACGCCGGCGAAGGTTACATTCCGTTTGTAATTCTGGTGATATCGTGGGTATTCCTGGCTGCTGCGGGTTCCCCCGGTTACGTCATGCTCATGTCGGGACGGCAGAACAAATACATAAAAATCCTCATCGGAAGCACGGTTTTGGACATCATCCTGCAATTTCCTCTGGTCCACACCATGGGACTCACGGGCGCCGCTTTGGCCAGCGCCATAAGCGTCAACGTCAGCCGCGTGCTTGTGGTCTACGCGGCCCAGAAAGACTGTTCTATCCACACATCCATTCTTGGGCCCCGCTGGTGGCCAAACCTGCAAGCGGCCCAGGAGACAAATAGCACCAAAGATGACTAAATCCGTTAGCGTACAAGGATAATGAAAGGCTCATATAAGATTCGAGTGGGGATGCTTCTTGGCGAACTTGCCGGCACAGGGGGCATATTTACATCGGCCATGCGTCACATACGCCTCATGTCAGAGCAGATCACGGTGGTTCCTATTGCCTGTCAACTCTCTTTTCAGGAATCTGACTGGGGAGGTCGTGTGGAAAAAAGCAAATACTTTGGTATACCGGCCTACCGTATTTTTGCCTCTGATTTTCGAAGTGATCGAGCATTTTTGCCTGACTTTGGCGATATGTTCATAAACAGTGATCTCAGGCAAAGGGCCTATACAGACCGCCTTGAGGAGATAGTCAAAAAAGAAAATCTGCAGGCAATCCATGTTTATGGCGCGTTTGAGCTCCGTCCCTTAATCGGAGCATATGTTGCTGTTAAATGTGATATCCCTCTTATCATTACCTTCCGCGGCAGTGATCTTGAGACTCGCATATTTGGTCGAAATTTAGCGCAACTTATGGTTGCGTTAAATGTTGCCCATGCCTGCGTCTGTAACAGCCAGGCATCTTTACGCATATTAAAAGGCTTATTGCGACCGGCCTGCCCCTCTTATCTGATTTACAATCATGTGAACCCGAGAGATTTTAATGACCTGGAATCATTAAATCTTTCCATTAATCCGCCTGTGATCGGCTGTATTGGAGAATTCCGCCGTCTTATGGGGCTTGATTATCTTTTAAGCGCGTTTGAAAAAATTGCATCAAAACGCAATGCAAGCTTGATGTTGGGAGGACCATTTAGGACTTTAGAAGCCTCGTATTACACACGCCTCGTTGATTCACACCCCTTTTCACATCGTATTTTTAGGATAGGCACAATACCCCATGAGAAGATGCTTTCATATTTGACATGCTGTGATATTGTCGCGTATCCTTCCGTATCCGATAGCTGCCCCAATAAGGTTTTAGAGGCCATGCTTGCAGGTCGCGCCGTTGTCGCGTCCAACAGGGGAGGTATTCCGGATCTTATAGATGACGGTAAAGAAGGGATTCTTGTCCCGCCAAAAGAGATAGATTCAATTACCTCTGCCATTGAGCAACTGCTTGATAACCCGGAGTTACGAAGCAAACTCGGGCATAATTCACGCATCCGCGCACTTGAGCAATTCACTCCTGATTACGAGCAGGGAGAATGGATCAAGGTTTATAAAAAAATATGTTCGTAATATACTACCATAACATATTGAAAGAAAGGCCCGATATCTTCGATGGGCGGTGTTCTCGAATATCTCTCGATACATTTGCAACGCAAATTCGGTTCCTTGCGGAAAATTACAATGTCATATCTGTGCCGTCTCTGCTCGCACAAATTCAATCCGCCAATTTTGATTCGAAATCTGTGGCCATAACATTTGATGATGCTTGTTATGGTGTTTACCTCTATGCGTTTCCGCTCCTTGCTCAGTTGGATCTTCCAGCTACGGTCTTTGTTGTGAGCGATCATGTTTTCAATGGGGCTTTTTTCAATGTTTTTCATTTCGACGCTGTTGAAATTTCGTTTCGTCTATCCAGGGTGGATGCTATTAGCCTCGATTTTATGGGGAAAGATACCCAGTCCCTGAAATCTGAGCATAAACGCGTCAGGTGCATGAAAAAGGTAAAAGGGATATTAAAAACGTCGCAGGATGATAAAAGAAGAGGGTTCATTCTTGAGCTTTTTAAAAGGCTTGAAGTCAGTCATGAGCAGATCCGGCAGTATGCAGGAACCCAAGAAAAGTATCGCACCATGTCAAAAAAAGAGTTGGAAAATCTTCTAAGCGCAGGGTGGTCATTGGGTGGACATACCCGTTCTCATCGGACACTAAGCATGCTCAAGGAATCCGATCTTGAAAACGAGATACGAGGTTCGTATGGGCATCTCAAAAGAACATTCGGCTTGAAAGAGATTCCTTTTGCGTATCCGTATGGAGAAATGAGGCATATCGGCCTAAAGTCTCCTGGATTAGTGCGCAGTACAGGGTTTACAGCAGGGTTTACGGCAATTCCGAAAGTCATTACCTCTGGGGTTAATCCATATTTGATTCCAAGGATGGCTTTTTTAGATATTTGAAAGTTCTACTTGCCATCACCGGATCAATAAAGGATAGGAAATTGAAAAATGAAAAAGATGCTACTAATTTCGCCTGAATCACAAAAGATATTGGATAAATATGAATTTCGCAATAATCCATATATAGGGGGAAAAACCTTTATAACCCCGGTGCAAATAGCAACAATAGCTGCCCTTACACCTGACACTATTGAAGTGGATTTGTGGGATGAAAATGTCCATGGTGCAATTGATGATGCAACTGTATTTGATAAACAATATGATCTTGTAGGTGTTACAGGTTATATATCACATATTCAACGTGCAAAAAAAATATCCGGGATCTTCCAAAAGCAAAGAATCCCTGTTGCTGTCGGAGGCGCGGGTGTTTCATCTAATCCTGAACAATATCGTAATAATTTCGACATATTATTCATCGGAGAAGCGGAATTGACCTGGCCCCTGTTTATTTCTGATTTCTTGTCAGGTAGCTATCACAAAGAATATCGAGAAGACGCTTTCCCAGATATGGGACTTTCACCTTCCCCACGTTGGGACAGCATTGCACGCCTGATGAAGAACTCCTATCTGATGGGAGGTGTTCAAACAGCGCGTGGGTGTCCATTTTCTTGCGATTTTTGCAGAGTTTGGAAGGTTTTTGGCCGTCAGGTACGGCTTAAACCTATTGATAACGTCCTTGATGAAGTCGCTGCTCTGGAAGGTTTCGGAATAGAAAGGATACTTATCTGCTCGGACAATTTTGCCGGTAATCCTCGTTATTTAAAGGAATTGCTACGTAAGCTGATTGAACTGAACAACTCCTTTTCAAAACCATTACATTTTAGTGCAGAAATATCAATAAATATTGCGCACGATGAGGAATTGCTATCTCTTCTTGCCGATGCAAATTTCACATTTTTATTTATTGGAATAGAGTCGCCAAACAAAAATAGCTTAAAGGAAACCAATAAAATTCAAAATCTGCGTGGTGACCTTGTGGCAGATTGTAAAAAAATATTGTTTTACGGGATGTCAATCCGTGGGTCAATGATCGTGGGCTTCGATAACGACACCAAGGAGATTTTCGACCTACAGTTTGAATTTTTGCAAACGGCATGTATTCCTATTCCCGTGATGCACATGTTACAAGCCTTACCAGGAACAGAGTTATGGAATCGACTTGTCAAAGAAAGACGAGTTCTTGACTTACAATTACTATATGATGTTAATGATGATCATTATTTTGACAGTGCTTTCATAACGAATATCATTCCTAAGAGAATGACTCGCATTGACTTATTCTCCAATTATATTAATTTGTTGGAAAAAATTCTTGATTGGGAAAACTTTGCATTACGTGTGATGGGGTTTGTTTCTAATGTCAGAAAAAAGAACAATTACCACATAAGCGCCGAGCCTTCTGACAGGCTACCGCCAAAATTGGATGATCTCTTTACGTTGGATGAAAAGCGCAGTATTAATAAAATTCTTTCGCATACGCAACAGCATGCTCCATACATGATGGATAAAGCTATTGAATTGATTATCAACCACCATATATGCGTTTCTCAACTGCCATTTTTGCGTAAGAATATTTTAAAACAAATCCGGCATGAAAAATGTTTGGATATTGAGCAATTTATATTAAACCCAAATAGCAGAGCATTTACAGCATGTTGCGGTCTGATAAGTGGTCCCAAACAACGCTCGGCTACCCTACCCACTTAAGGCGGGACACTTTAGGTGACATGACGCAAATATGACGTATATGATAAATTCACGCCGTACGCATAATGGATATAACAAGCTGATTTTAAAGGCCATTTTTGGGAACTATATGCAACACCAACCTACAGGGGTGTGATGTATATTTCAAGCGTCCCGGCTTAAGTGGGTAACCATAAACCGTATGAACCTTTACCTGTTTTATTTACATATTGAATGATTTTTGGTAATTTCGGGTGCAACAAGGGTTCTCCAACTCGCCCATAAAGTGACACTTCTGTTTCTTCTAAGGGAGAGATTTCGTAATTCCACACAAGGGACATGTCAAATTACAATAATTGAGTGATTCGGGCTGAAAGTATGTTGATTGTAGTTTATTCATTTATTTAGATTTCCTTTAATATAAACAACACCCTATCGATCCCATCATATACCATTGAACTTTTTAATTCCTTCCGTTTTAACAATTGGTCAATTCTATTTTCAATTACATTAGAAGCTAATTCAGTTTCTTTGCACCATAGAATATCCGCAAACTTTGATGTAGTATTTAAAAGTATCTTTTGCTCATCCTCGAATTGATCTCGTGCAACGAATAATCCTGGTATTTTATTAGCTATAACTTCCCATAAAGTATTGTTTCCACCGAAACCAATGAAATGAGTAGCCCAAGAATAGTTTTCATGCATATCAACAGAAAATTGCACATAATTTAGATTTTCCGTTTTCCCGCGCTGTCGTTTTAATCTATCCATAGATAATTTAGGCCCACAGATTATTTTCACTTCATCTGTTGGAGACAATTTCCCTGGTATTATTTCAAGTACTCTTTTCGCTAGTTTCTCTGCTTTATACCCACTCCCAAACCCTACCAGTATTTTTTTGCCGACTTTCTCAATTATTTCCTGTTTTTGGTTGCAGGAGGGCCTAATGACAAAACCTGTATAATAAAAAGGAGGTTTAAGTATCTTGCTAAGGTGTAATTTATTATCAAAATCATAAAACTCCCGATTACCATAAATTAGAACAGCATCATAGTAGCTATTTATAAAATCACAATTCCCAGGTGACAAATTGTCGGATAACGCAATTTCTGGACTATCTACAATAGGACGCAAACCCAAAATTACTTTTGATTTAGGTTTAATCTCTTTTAATGTTTGTATCGCTTTAACCATCTCCCGTTTTTTCCCTTTTGGACAGAAATCCACAATGAGAATGTCGGGTTTATATGTTTTCACTGCAATAAGAATCGATTTCTTTCGCAGTTTAACTAATTCTTTAATGGGTAGCTCGGTATTCGCACTTTTTGTAGTAAAAACACCGTTTTCTTCAACAGTAAAATATGAAGGCAATTTGATAGTTTCACAGCCTTTTGGTGATAGTTTAACAATTTCCCTGGCACCACCAATTAAAATAACATCAACTCCTTCCCAAGCATTTTTTATACCTTCTGCAATCGCTACCGACCTAACAGTATGCCCTAGTCCGCGACCATCATGACCATAAATTAAAACTTTAATTGAAGCTCCCATGACCATAATTAATCCTTTATAGAGAATAACAACTATAGCTCAAAAATAGGCGTTGCCAGATATCCGATAGTTTGAAAAATTGAGCATGTGTAATCAAGCTGTACCTTAGGGTAAAATCGCGGAAAAAGTTTTTTCAATATCCCCTGTTCAGACTCCGGCGCTTGGGGTACCGAATCTATTTCAACAACCTCTGAAAAAAATTGCTTCACAAAATCCGTTTTCCCTATCCAGCATCCACCGCTGAGATACCTGAAATCACTGGTTTGCGCTCCGGGAATAGAATCTTCAAATTGCTTAAACTCTTTCAGGTTTGGATAATTTAGTCTGTCCGCTGCAAAGAGAAGCGCGCAATCGAAGTTATTTTCAAACCTTTCCACTATGGTATGGGGATCGCCTAACACAATGACATCCCTTGAATCCAATCCCATGACATATCTGGTGGTAATATCTTCAACTGCTTCCAATACAAGCATCGGTTTGTGTTCGCTGTTTACCCAATCAACTATTCCCTGCCCATACACTGAACAGGGGACTCCAAGGTGGTTTAGGCTTTTTTCCAGCAACCCCATAGCCTCGTGGCCATTGTTGAATGTAATGATTGATAAATCTCTAACAGAACCGATATTTTTGGATGGTGACGAAAAAAAGCGATCTTTAATCGGCTTCCAATTGGGCTTAAATTTGTGGGGGCCGTTCGCATGAACAACCAGGGGATGTGTATTGAAAAGAGTATTTTTTAGCATTAGCATCTCAGATGGAAAACTTTAAGGTTATAGGGGAAAGTCCCTTGGGTTGTGATTTACAAACCGGTTATTTGTGCGCGATAAGAACCGTTTAATAGCCTATTTTAAGACAGACACATCACACAGTTCAACCCCCAATTTAGTAATTTGACCCGCCAAATCAGGGGATGTAAGCGCTTCTAATTCCTGTTGTCGCTCTTTCACATACGTGGATTTTAGCGTAAGCTCTTCATCAGGAAAACCTGGATGGCAGACCAATTCCACGGTGTCATACCTACTCAACACCCGTTTTAGAATATCGAGAACCCGCGTTTCAGTGACTTCGCCTGACGCTATTCCGAAGTCGCAATGATCGGCGCATGGAATCTCTTTTGTTCTAAGAAATTGGGTTGCTCTGTCATTCACTGTGCGCGCAGGTACACGCAATGTTTGAGCGATTTTCCAGTATACTGAAAATACGTTCACCATTCGATGTACATGGTGATGGGTATCTATGTAGTTTGGCATAAAACCAAGACCCCGAAAGCATTCTATCTGAGCCATCCATTCGCTGTGCAACTCATTCTTATTGATTTTGCCAAGATCTCTCCACGAACGGGGAAACCTGCCGTCTTCATTGACAAGCGACGGAACAAGTTCAGGTTCAAGGCAAGGTTTTCCGTCGGTAATTTGCAAATGCAGACCGATACTTCCTTTGATTACCGGGATCCATCTTCTAATGCAATCTTTTGCTCCGTCAACACAGACCATAGCTGCAGCGCCTGTAACTATACCGCATGAAATTGCTTCAGCAATGCCTGCAGAAACTCCGTTGGTTAAACCAAGATCATCGGCGTGGACAATCAAACGTTTCATGATATGATTTTTTGTGCTTCTTTTACTAAAAATTCAGCGCTTTTTTTTGCCCCCTCCACCTGAAACGGAAGGCTACGCGGCAAATGTTCCGCTTTTAATCCACGATTTATCTGCTCTATAAGGTCGGTTTTGAAATTCGTCATCTTTTCATCTACCATCCAGACATTTGCAAGCTCTGAAAGGCGGCGCGCGCGGTAATGTTGTTCGCCTTCTGTGGAGATAAACGGCACAAAAATTATGGGCAGATCCGTCTGCACAAGGGTGTAAGCCGTGTTATACCCCACGCGGGACACGACAAGGGAGGCTTGTTGAACAGCCTCGCTTACAGAGCCTCTTTGCCGGATTTCAACATTGGTGTTATTATTATCAATCATTTTCAAGAGAGCATCAGCCTTGCCAAAAGGACCAGCTACAATGCGCAGTTTCAATCCTTTGGGAAATGCTCCCGAATTCCATGCTTCTAAAAGCACCGTGAAGAGGGCATCCCCTCCGGTTCCACCCCCTGCTAAGGCAACCAAAAGAGGGGCGGCAGACTTTAGGCGTTTCATGTTAAAAACAGGGCTTGTCACGATACCCATGAATTCGATTTTTTCAGGCATGGGAAACTTTTTATAGTACCAAAGCGTGTCGATCCAGGCAGGATCGGAATATACGATCGCGCAGTTTATTCTTTCCAATGCCTGTTTTATCTTCGGATTTTTTGGCGGATTAAGGATAGGGGAAGGGCGGTCAGGGGATACATTAATATCACGAAGGCCCCATATAAAACGCGTATTCCAATCTTCCCTGTGAGCCGCAAGCAAGGTCTTCATGAGCTCACCGCCCAGGCCAAGACCGAGGTGATCTATTACCACAACAGAGGGTTTCCATTTTCTGACGAATTCAAAAATGTGCTGGCTTCGGATCTTTATAACGTCCCCGTTTAGAGGGTCCACAGCTCTGAAACGACCGCTAATCATTTGTGCGGAAGGCAGTTTTTCTACTCGAATTCTTTCATCGAAAGAGAGACTGTCAAGGAAACGGCAACCTGTCATAATAGTGCATTCACACTGCCCATAATCAAAGACATAGCCCGCGATACGAAGACTCCGGACAATATGTCCCAGGCCAAACACATTATGACAATAGAAGAGAATTTTCATTATGATTCACATGGGTGTTGGGGTAGAGGACAATTCTATATCAAAGTTGTCAAAAACAAAACTTACTATCTCCTGGACTGAAAGATCAGAAACAAATTCTTCATCGTTTGTCAATATCAGCGTCTCAAACGGCAGCTTTTTGCTGAAATGAATGTCTATGCCTGAAAAAAGATGAAGGACATCTATGGAAGAGAGTCCCAGATCCTCCGCAATTTTCGTTTCAGCATTTATGAAATCTTCTTCCAGGCCCCAATCCTGCGTCATGTCGATAAGAATCTCTATGACGACATCCTGAACCGTTTGCAACGTTGGCTTCATTTTGATGATTCTCCTGCATTTTTAAAGATAATTTTTTATTTATTCGGGAAGATGCATACAGCGAAAAATTCTTTTTCAGTAGAGAACATTCTCACATCAAAACAGTGATTTTCATATAAGATTTGTACACTATTCCCATCATTAGAGACGTCCGTAACACGCCAATGCTTTGGATCCGTCCGAAACCCGGTGCCATAAGCCTTAGCTGCCGCTTCTTTAGCGCACCACAGGGGAAGCAGCTTATCGTATGTGTCTCCAAATGATGCAAGTTCTTCATCATCAAAAGCGCCTTTCAGCCATTCGGTATCTTTTTGATTCACAATACGTTCCAAATCAATCCCGATGGAACGTCCATCATCAATCAGGCATGATACTGCACAATCCCTGCGGTGCGTGATAGATATATCCACCAATGGGGCAACTTTTTCAAGTTCGGGGCATTTCACAACCGGCTTCCCTGACCTGTCCGGAAGGATCTCTATATTGGCGGGAAAAAGCCTGATTCCGAAACGTTTGGCCGCCCAATGTCGCAGAGCCTCTTTGGCAGATACGCGTCCTAACAGCCACTCAAGACGACGCGGGCCATTTGCGGGAAGCCTGCGCCAGAAATCTTTCTCCCCAGGTGCAAGTACCACATGGGCAAGGGCATGCTTCCAAATTCCCTGCGCACTTTCCATAAACTCCCTTGAAAGAGAATCCACCCGACGAATGACAAGGGAGGTTTCCTCAGAAAGCCATGAATTGGATATGTTCGCATCTACTTCCGGATGATTTAAGTATAAAAAAAACGCCATGGGCCACCGAAAATATCTATACCTAAACCCTTCAACACGCACAACGAGATCGCCTTCGCTATCCAAGATATCATAATTCGACTCTAAAGTTTCTCCACTGACCTTGATTTGACCGCGGCAAAGGAGTTTCCGACCGGGAACCCGGAGCTTCTTGAATTGATGGAAAGAACGGATCATAAAGGGAAACATGCCAAACGACCCAGGCACAGAGCCTCCGGATTCTCTATTTTTTTGTTCAACAAACCAGTATGCCGTTAGTTGGCTTGTGCAATCGAGCACAGAGGGAAGAACCTGAAAAACAGGATCGGTTATATCATCAAAATACCCTTCATAAGGCGGCGCTATTATTTCGGCCTCGAACCCTTCAGGTGTAATGTGAGAAAGGTGATGAATCCCCTGAAGCCTTGGGCCGTGAAACATGCATAGGTCGTAAAATTCTTCCACGCCCCATGTCGGAGGCAAGGCATCATCTCTATTACAGGGCAGCGGACGAGGAGGTTGCGTAAAACGATACGCCAGCATTACCACTCCTTCAAAAAGGAGTTCCTGCTTTTTATCAGCAGGTGAGGACTCGGCCCTGAACAGCTTTACCTCAACTTCCTTTTCACCCGCATTGGTTTTTGTGGCGAGAATATGCGCCACTATATCAATAGGCAAGGTCCCATCGTTCAGTGTCAACCAGCGGTGTCCTCGAATATCTCTCATACCGACGACATGTAGTTGGCCTTTGCATAATTTTGACGCGGCTTCTGCCAGGATCTCCATTGAGAAGGAAAACGGAACAACCGGCAAGGCCGATAGTTCCCGGCTATTGCTTGTACGGCCAAGGCAATGATCTAAAAGAAAAAGATCGCGATGAATGTCGAGGTTGCAGCGGCAATGAAGAGACTTAAGGGTTTCCTTGAAAACCGGACCCAGAAAAGGCCGGATATCTTCATCACGGACATCCTTTGGGACCACAGCAGCAGGATGATGTGAAGGCATTGCAGGTGAAGACCCAAAAGCCTGTGGTTCAAATAAGGTTGCAAATACCCTCCCCTGAGAATTAAGAAAATTACTCATAAGATCAAAGTGGGCATCCATCAATGCTTTTCTGATACTGGGATTTGCCCTTTCATCATCTTGCCTTCTCTCGCTGATTTGTTGCGTTATAGGGATTTTTGCCTTTTCAGGAGTGGGGGCATGGTTATCAGGCAACTTTCTCTCTCGATAGAGCTTCTTAGGGTCAATCGGCAAACCGCGAACAAAACACTCCGCCACAAGACGCTGAATTTGCAGGAGTCCTGGATGACCCTTCACATTGCTGGCGATGGCAAAATGTGGCTCTCCGCGGAGTATATCATCGACAAAAGCGGTTAATAAATTATTTGGGCCGACTTCAACAAAATTGTAAAAGCCGGCTTGATGAAGCGCCTCGATGGTCTCTTGGAAACGAACGCGTTGCGTCCAATGTCTGGCCGCGAGATCCCTCATTGCGCCTGGGTCATCCGGGTATTTTCTACAAGTAATGCTGCTGTAAAGAGGCGTATGCCCGGAGAGAAACTCCAGCTTTTCATAATGGGCGCGTAGTCTCTTTTCATATTTTCGAAGCAAAGAGGTGTGAAAGCCAACGTCAAAAGGAAGTGGCGTACAAATAGCGCCGGCGTGTTTCAGTTCTTCCGCTATTCGAGATGCAGCCTCTTCTTTACCAAATAAAACGGCCTGATGCGGGCAATTGTCCATTGTCCAGTATATATCAGATGAAAAATCTTCTAAGACTTTGAAGAAGGCGGCTTTATCAGTAATACTGACCGCAATGGCCGCACCTCTAACCGTACTATCTATTTGGGCATCTTTGTTTATCTTTTGAATTTCCAGAATGGAGTCCAATACACCCCTAATATCCAAAAAGAGTGTTCCCGAGGCAACAAGTGCGGTATTTTCTCCGTTGCTGTGGCCCAGCATAGCGTCGGGTTGCATGCCAAGATCACATAAAAAACCATAAAGGGCCTGACTGGCCAATATCGTGCCCAGTCCGCCTGCATCAGTCCTCTCGATATATCTCTTTACAGAGATGTTTTCATCCCGGGTAAATCCGTGGGATGGGGGAAACAGCACACTCGTTAGCCGCGGCATACCTATTTCAACGGATAATTCATCAAATGCGCCAAGCCAGTTCCTGAAATCAGTAAAGTAGATGCATAGATCAGAAAGCATTCCTGTATGTTGCGAACCCTGACCAGGAAAAAGAAAAACTGTTTTTCCCTTTTTAGCATTGGAATCTGATTCGCCAAAGTACACCCCGAGCATGATACGAAGACTTTTCTTTTTAGAAGAGGCAATTTTCTCTTCAGCAAGTTTTAATTTATTCTCAAGATCAAGGAAACTATCAGATAGAACAGCGAGTCGCGTATTCCCTGGCGCACGTGAGGCGAGTTCATAGGCCAGATGGTACGCATCATCCGGTTTATGTTCCTTAACACGATTTCTCAACTCCCTTATTCGGCGTATGAGTTTGTCTCGTGAGTCCGCTGAAACAATAAACAATTCTGTTGGCCATGAATAGTCCGAATATTCAATGAGGGTTTTTTGCTCTCCTAAATATTCCTCTACTATCATATGGCCAACGCGACTGCTTATCCCTGCGCGTCTCGGAATATTCTCTTTGCTTCGAAACCAGGGACGCGGAACATTTGTAGCAAAAAACGGGGTATCGTTTGTGGCAGACAGGGAATCGTCCCAGGCGCTTGCCGGAAGTAGCTCGTTGGAGAGTGCAAGCGTGCCCATTATAATGCCGGAGGCATCCACCCTGGATAAGGATGGAAGGCCTTCTAAATCCTGTACATTACACATAAAGGGCCGGGAGAAACCCTTTCTTGTACCAAAAAATTGTTTTAGCGCCTGAATTTCTATAGTGGCCCCCTGGGTCACGAGCAAGGAAACAGACTCAGCGTCAATATCCCATTCTTTGTAAAACCTTTGAATCAGATTAAATAAACAATCTGCGTCTGAGAGGCTATCCCGGCTTACGCCGGTGATGCATTGAAGAACCGCACGGACCCTGTTATTAGCTCTTACTGCATTTTGGACCCGTTGAAGCACAACCACGGCGCCACAGACATGCATTTGAGGGGGCCCGCAATCCATATCTCCATGAGATGCTGTGCAGCTTCTCTCTTCATCATAAATCGTATGTATGCCGCCAGCAATAATCAGATCAAGAGGGGGGTCTACCTTTAGTCTCCGCACAGAATATTCTATAGCTGAAAAAGATGAAGCATGAACCTCTTCCAGGACGACGATCTGTTGTGGGAAGAGATCCTTGACCGCATCAAGAACGCCTTGTTCGCCTGCCAGGGCAATTCCTATCTTATTAAGGTCTTTGAGTGGATTGCCTTCATATCCCGCATCGTGGAAAGCTTCGCGTATCAGTCGAACAGCCAATGCAACTGCTTCTTCATGCGTGTGACCCGCATTACCTGTTTCCCATTTCGTGGATGGCGTAACAGCATTTCTTAAATCCCGCAGATTCCGAATCCTACCGCACGATATAGCCATGCCGGTGATGGCGATATTTAATCTGTCTTTTTTCATTTTTGCCCATTACTCACATAATGTTGATATAATCGGGACGTATCAGAAAGGAGGATATCAAGATCAGAAAAAGGATTAATCACTTCTTGCACGCCGCTGTCCCAGGGGCCTTTACCCGCAATGACTTCACTCGGGCCACCATCGCTGAAATGTATCTCATCCATAAAAAAACGGCAACCGGTTTCTGGTTGAATGGGAACAATTCCCATCTCTACAAAACGTTTGTTAATCTTATCCGAGGCCATGCCGGGATGGTCCCATGGTCCCCAGTTAATTGATCTGACCTTGACATTGGGCCATTGCTTACGCATCCACCATGCAAAACGGTTTATGACTTCATTTGCCGCACTATAGTCTGACTGCCCACGATTGCCAAACCTGCCGGCAGTGGAGCTAAAGAATATAAACAGCTTTAATGAATCCGGTTGAAGATGTTTTGCGAGAACAAACGTGCTGTCGGCCTTGGTGTCAAAAACCCGGTCAAATGAGTCAAAGTCCTTTTCCACAATAAGTTTGTCTGAAATGATGCCTGCGCCATGAATGACCGCGTCCAGACGCCCGTATTTGGAGTATATATCCTGAATCAGCTTTCCGAATTCTTGCTCGTCCATAACATCCACTGCATGATATTCCACAAATGCACCGGCTTCAGAAAATGAAGAAACATTGCTCAGCCTATCTCTGTTTTGTAAAATCTTGTTAAGGTTTGCCTCAATCTGAGCAGGGGTTTTGGATAGTTTCTCGCGAATATTTTGCTCCACCAAATGCCTTCGCAAAGCAGATGCTGATTGTAATGTCGATATTTCAGGGGGTTCAGTTTGAACCTCGGGAGATTTTCCCACCACTATCAACCGCATTCCTGGTACAATCAAAGACCGTGTAATAAGCGATGTTATGCCCCTGGCGCCCCCTGTTGCCAGCACTACCCAGTCCTTTTCAGGAATCAATTTGTTTTCTCCATTCGTTGAATCCACAGGCATGGAACTCACTGTAAAAACCGTTCTTTTCCCTTTAGGATAACCTACTTCCACCTCACCCCCGGGCAAGAGTGTCTCATTAACAATGATTTCAGCTATTTCAGATGGTTTGAGCTTATTGTCTATATCTATTGCCTTAGGATGCACACGCGGCCATTCCAAATAGAGGGTCTTTATAAGTCCCTGGCATCCGCCTCCCGAGGGGAGCCCTGGTCCCACCTGACCATTACGTCCAAAAAAACCTCCCATAAGGCTCGCGGCAATAACCCTGCCCATCCTGAAATCATCCGCTTGAAGATCGTCTGAACAAATCTGCATAAGCTGAAACAGGCTCTTTACATCTCTTTGTGTACAATATTTCCAGTCTTCAATAGATGTAGGCATATCCAAAACGGATAGAGGAGCGAGGTGTATGAGGCCTCTGACGTGAGACCCATGTTTTTTGCGAGCTTGTAATACTCTGTTTTTAATCTCCTCTTGCGAGGTAAGAGCTGTTTGAGGCAAAATTTCTGCCTGAGCACCGTGTTTCAATAATGTTTCACCAACAAGCTGTGCAACGGAGAGCGAGTCCTCGGTTATGAGAAAAAGGCCCTTATATGTGCTGAAATCAAACTTGGGAAGGACCCCTGGCAAGGCATGCATAATATACCGGGGGCATACTTGATCCTCAGACATCCGGGGTTTGCCGGAATCGGTGTGATGCGATTGTACCCGTACGGGCGAATCATCCCGCTCCGTTTTTAGAGGGACAGATTCTTTGAAATCGCTTTCTTCGGCATCTGAATTGTAGACATCGGGACATAACATATCCGCAAGGGTATTGAGCGTTCGAACACGGGTCAATTCATCCATCCGCTCCCGCAATACCCGGGCATCTAATTCAGGCAACATGCCCAGAAAAGATTCCAGAATTTCCATTCGCTTGATGGAATCGATGCCCAGTTCAGACTCCATATCCATATCAGGCCCCAGCATATCAGTAGGATAGCCGGTACGTTCACTGATCATCCGCTGCAATTTATCTAAAAGAAACGCCTTGTTGGACAGAATACCCGCCTCTTTTTTCAAATCCCTGTCATCTTTTGTAGCGCCCTCCGGGATTGCTTCTTCTGGAACATCATCAGTCGCCTCTTCTCGTAATGGCTGGATAGGTTCTTGAGGAGCAACCCGGAATGCTTCTTTATCTGAAAAAAAAGGCTGAGCAACTTTAAGGGCATCTTCATTAGGGATACTGCCTCCTAAAAATCCATGAACGACCTTTTCCTGCAAGGCCAAAAACTGCTGCATGGTCTCCTGATACCGCTTGTAGGCATGAAAGGCATCGCTCTTTTGTCCAAAAGGCATCATTTGTTCCGACGGTGCACTTTCCCGAGGGGATTCTTTGACTAACGCTGTTTCCATGGTAAAAGGCGGTGTTGTGCCCCAGTAACCGGCGGACATACCTTTTGGTCTACTGTTGCAACCGTTAATGATCCATGCTGAATCAGGGGGTTCAGGACGGCATGTTGTTTCCGCCAATCGCTGAATATTCTGTTGTGTTACATCCCGCCCGTCAAATAAATTTCTAATGTCAATCGCTGCACCAGCAACAATAAGCTTCCCCAGCATAATCAGCAGACCCCTAATGCCTCCGCCATATCCGTCAATTGTCACTGTTATATGTTCTCGTCCGGCAAGGATCTGTTCAACAAGGCCGGACAAAATACCTTTTGGACCGAGTTCCACGAAAATGCGGGCGCCGTCATGATACATATTCTCGATCTGTTTGACGAATTCGACCTTGTGCCTCAGATGCCCTTGAAGCTGCGATTGAACAGCCTCCGGATCATTTGGATAAGGCATGGCAGTCATATTGGAATATACAGGAATCCTGGGAGTTTTAAAATCAAGTGATGCAATAGCAACAGAGAGCGGGGTTTGAACACCTTTCATCAATGCTGAATGAAAGGCCCCGGCCACAGGCAAGAGTGAACAGTAAATGCCATCCTCTCTGAATCGCTCCATAATCTTTTGAATCGACTGCTCTTTCCCTGAGATGACGACTTGCTGAGGGGCATTATCGTTCGCCAATACAATCCCGTCGAATTCAGACAACAGGGCTTCCACACGCTCACGGGCGCCCCTGACAGCAGCCATAGCGCCTAAGTGCTTACAGGCATTCGCCATTAACTTCCCTCTCTTTTCAGAAAGAGCAAGGATCTGATCCAATGAAAGGACATCTGCGGCATACAGGGCCGAGTATTCTCCGAGACTGTGCCCGCAAACCATTTCAGGTCGTAAACCGAGCCGTGTAACCACATTCATAAAACCCGCTGAAATTGCAACAATAGAAGGTTGCGCAACATGTGAATCTTGCAGGTCTTTCTCGTGGCTTTTCTTTTCCTCCTCGGAAAAAGGACCCGGGGGGAAAATATATTGATGAAGTATTTTGGGGTATTCTTTGGCCAAAAGAGAATCGGCCCTCTCTAAAACATCTCTCATCTCCTGAAAATATAAAGAAACTTCCCTTCCCATATTTGGATATTGCGCCCCCTGACCCGGGAAAAGGAAAGCGATACGTCCCGCATTGTCGGACCTGATCTTATTGCGTATGATTTCAGGAGGCAGAGAAAGACTCTCCGGATCATCAAAATGGACTAAACAGAGACGAATAAGGGACTTCAGATGAACCAGATCCCTGGCAACCACGCCAAGAAAATGCCTTTCACTTTTTGAATCTTCAAAATCCCTGGCATATGTGTAGGCCAGATCTCTCAGCCTTGGTTCAGCGCCTTTTTCCAGAGAATCGAGCAACCCCGCGACTTTGTTGCGAAGCCGACTGCGATCTTTGGCCTGAAAAACGAAGAGCTCAGAAGGCCATGGGTCGCCTCCTGGTGCGCATGATCGATAACTCGATGTATATTCTTCCAGAACAGCATGAGAATTAGTTCCGCCAAAGCCAAATGAACTTATACCACATCTCCGCGGATATTCTGAAGATCTCAACCAGGGTATAGCCTCTTTATACATGGCAACAGGACTATTGGGATCAGAAACAGGGTCAAGTGGATTGTCTAATAAACCTTGAGGCGCCAAGACACAGTGAGACAAACTCATAACAGACTTCACAAGCGAGACAAGTCCCGCAGCGATTTTTGTATGTCCCATCAATGCTTTGCCAGCACCGATAGAACAGGCTTTCGGAGCGGTCTTTTGCGCGTTCAAGAAATCAACAATTGTTTCCATTTCCGCTTTGTCTCCCACTGGGGTGCCTGTTCCGTGGGCTTCATAAAATCCTATAGTCCTGGGAGAGAAACCAGCCTTCGTATACGCTCGCTTCAATGCCCTTATTTGCCCCTTTGGCAGAGGAGCAGTCAGCGCCATGGCCTTCCCGTCACTCGACCCTCCTACCGCCTTAATAACAGAATAGATCTTATCACCGTCCCGTTCAGCATCTGCAAGGCGCTTTAAGATAACAGCAACTACTCCTTCAGATAGGACTATGCCGTCTGCTGCCTTGTCAAAGACCTTTGCATGACCAGTAGCTGAAAGGGCTTGAATCCTGCTGAAGCCAATATAGGAAAACGGGTTTTGACCAAACTCTGCACATCCTACAACAACCTTGTTGCTGCGCCCACTCTCAAGCTCTCTCACCCCTAGATCCAGTGCCGTCAGAGAAGAGGCGCACGCGGCGTCTAATACAAAATTTGGCCCTCCAAGATTAAGACGGTTGGCAATCCTGCCGGCCATAATGTTGGGAAGCACCCCGGTCAAGGACTCCTCGTTCCATCCAGCAAGACGATCATAAACGGCATCAAACGGCGGCTCTACAAAAAATGGAAGATATGAACGGAACATTAATTGATGCCCTACAAAGCCTCCATAGTCTGCATTGGAAACGATAATCGCTGTATTCTCACTGTCAGCATCGTTAGATTCATATCCTGCATCTCGTAATGCACGCTGTACTACTTCAAGCATTATGAGTTGCATCGTGCTGATGGAGCCTACATATTTCGGAGGAATGCCATATTCAAGCGGGTTAAATACTATTTCGTCAATAAAGCCCCCCCATTTAGAGTAAGACTTGTCGCTCTTTTTTTGATCAGGATCATAAACGAGATGCATATCCCAATACTCTTTGGGTATTTCCCTGATAACTTCCTTTTTTCTTAGGATATTTCGCCAGTATGTATCCATATCGCTTGCACCGGGCAACAAAAAAGAGATCCCGATAATAGCAATATTCGACGGAGTCCGGTCCGAGGTTGTATATGGATTCGAAGACTTAAGTGAATCAGATGCCTTCTGTAATATTTCCGAGCCGGATAAGGATACATCCTTATGAAAATCTCGAATGCTGCATACCCGTGTTCGCATTGTGGACAATTGTCCCATTAAAAACATGCCGTCCTGATTCTGCTGTTTGGAAGAAGCAGAACTGAGATCTCCATCACTGGTCCTTGCAATCCCCTTTGTTGCAATTTGCAAACATCCCTGACAAACTCCTTCGAGTTTTTCTAACATGAGGTCGGATGCAATTTTTTCTTTCAAAAGATCACGTCTGACAACACTAAATTTATCGGCAAAGGGACCCGGGGCGCAACGATTGGCATGCCCCAGTCCCATCTCAAGGGTTACAGTTTTTTCACAGGACAATACTCTATCCTGAAAATTTTTAACAAGAGCGCCGGATTCTACTACCTCTTTTGTGCAAAGATATGCTGTTCCCATTTGAATACCGACTTTCATCCCTTGCTCATAGAGAGGCGCAGCAGCGGCGGCAACCATAGCCGCAGAAAGGGCGTCATGTATTCCCCCTGCAAAAAGGACATGAATCTCATCTTTATATTCTGCTGGAACAATTTCCAAAAGCTTGGAAATCATAGATTCCCATAAGGGAAAGCTGCCCAACGGGCCAACATGTCCCCCGCATTCCCGGCCTTCAAAAACAAAGCGCCTCACTCCCTGCTTGAAAAATGGTTCGAGCAAACCTGGCACAGGCACATGGAGATATGTTGGAATGCCCTGACCTTCAAAAAGGGAAACCTGATCAGGGCGGCCTCCGGCAATTAAGGCAAACGGTGGTTTTACCTTCATGATTTGCTCTATTTGTTCCTTCTGCAGTCCTGCAGGGAGAAAACCCGAAAATCCAACTCCCCAGGGACGGTCTTGAAAGGCCTTCTTTACTGCCGACAAAAGTCTGCCGGCTTCCTCGCCGCGCATTGTGCTCAAAGCCAGGAAAGGTAAGGCCCCTGATTCAGACACTGCGTTCAAGAACTCCGGTCGATCGCTTACTTGGGCCATTGGGCCCTGGACAATAGGATATTCACTTCCGTGGGAAATTGCCAGACCAGATCCTGGGCCAAGAATGTCTGTTTTTCCGGCCAATCTGACATGCTCCCCACTTTCCCTCTGAACGGCCTGCACGAAACGGCCGGTGGTAGGATACCGCTTAGCAAAATAGTTTGCATGCATAACAGCCTGCCCAACAGGCCATGCCGATTCCTCCGGACTCCCCCAGCCCATTAAAGAGGAAACCTTCTGTTCCCATCTGTCTGCTATTTTATCTCGTGGATCGTCAGAGGCCTCTAATTCCGCCTCAAATTCCACAATCCTTTTGGCTGCAGCAAGTCGGGGAAGCACTAAGATTCGGCAACCAGCCCCAATCCTCGTCCCTAACAAAAGAGGTTCCTGTCCGCTCAAATTTTCGAGTTCTCTTTTCCAGGCAGGAAGTATCGGAGATTCAGGCATTAACAGAAGCTGGTCATCCAAAACAACTCCTGCGGCCCCTCCTGCGCGGCATGCTCCTGCTGTATGCAAGCCTATTCCGCCTCTGATATAAACTGGAATATTTGTGGATCGGAGCAGTTTCTGAGCAGATATAAATGCCGAGTCCTCTCCTGTAAATCCACCAGATTCACTGCCACAAGCTATCAGCCCGTCAATTTGCAGACCCGACTCCAAAATTTCAGGCAGATGTTCTGCTTCTGTTATCTCCAACAGCAACTTTCCTTTTTGGGAGTAAAGAAGATATTTTCTCAACCTGTTAAGATCCTTGACAGTAACTCCACAAAGGATAAGCCAATGGGGTCTTTGGGCCAATATCTCTAAGAGGTCCTTACAAACGGGAAGTTGTTGCACGTTTAATCGAAGCCCTATCGTCTGGGCTGGTTTAACTAAATCAAGAAGGCTGTTTATGTTTAACCTGGCCTGTTCAAGCTGTAATGAATTGCAAAATTCTATATCAAGAATGCCTGTTGCTCCGGCCCTCGCCCCTGCCACTGCTAAACCAGGGTGTGACAGGTACCCCGGAGAAAAGGTAATAACATGAAAGTTCTGATAGAAATTTCCCATATTTCCTCCATTAATGAACTTAGTCCGTTTCATTTACAAAAATGATAAAATCCCTTTTAAAATCAACATTCCGATATTTCGCCACGTTCCATCATGCCATGTTTAGGGCAAAAACTCCGTCCTCCAAAAACAACTCATAGTTGCAGCAACTTGAAGAATTTCCGAGACGTATAGACTTTCACATATTNNACGCCGACGACCGATAACGCTGTGAAATTTAATATGTGAAAGTCTATAGGATTAGAAATGTTGTAACCGAGATAACATGCCAATCTTACCAGAACCTTTCTGCAGCATTACAATCTTGTAATCTCAGAAACATCACTGCCCTTTACCAACGCTGAATTCAGTCCGTTTGTGTCGTTGGGTCCGTGCCGAATCCACCATGCCGGCATCTTCAGATGCTCGCCCGATCTATACATTCGCGGAGCCTATCGGCCAGTTCGCGTACGTGAGGTTCGGAGAGCATGGTGAGGTGAGTTCCTGGAACTTCAACGATTTCGACCGGGCGGGCGGTAAACCTGTTCCAGCCAAGCGCCGGATCCGCGATTTTAGCTTGCTCCCTGAGTTCCGGATCATCCTCCCCCGCTCTGAACAGAGTAAGTCCGACAGGGGACGGGAGGGCATAGGGCTGATAGCCGGCAACGGCCTTTGCATTTGCCTTGTATACCTCTATGAACCTGCCAAAATGAGCCTTGTTGAGACCGGCAGGAAGTATCCCGGTCGAGATCAGCTGGTCGATAAAGTACTCGATCTGCTCAGTGTAGCTCTTTTTCGCGAAATCGCCGTTCTGGAGATTTAGGTTGGTTTTGTATAGTTTCCCTATCCGGATTGCTATGTGCATCAGCCATTCGCTATGGCTCCGACATGAATAAAGTTCTCCTGGGGTACTGCCGGGGGCGGCGTTGTCAAGCACACCGAGGAAAACGACTTTCTCCCCATACTCCAAAAGCTGTCTGGCCATTTCAAAGGCGGTAAAGGCCCCGAATGAATGTCCGATGAGAAAATAAGGCCCCTCGGCTTGAACCTCCTTCCGTATGACGTCGACATAATGGGAGGCGTTCTCCTCGATTCGGACCGGAATCCTCTCGTTTTCACCCAGGCCAAGCGCTTGTAAAGCCCAGAATGGTTGATCGGGGCCGAGGCTGCGGGCCAGATCGCAAAAATACAATACATTGCCCCCGGCGCCTGGCAGGCAAAAAAGCTTTGGTTTGGAGCCACTGGCCTGGATAGGAATGAGGACCGGATTGTCCAGCGTGTCGGGATCAGAGCGAAGAACGTCGGCCAGTTTTTCGATCGTGGGGCTCGTAAAGAGCGCCGCTAATGAAATCCTCCGTTTAAATTGCTCATAAATGCGGCCTGTGAGACGCAAAGCGAGGAGTGAGTGCCCACCCAGTCGAAAGAAATCGTCTTGGACTCCTACATTCGGCACACCAAGCACCTCTGACCAAATCTGGCTCAATTTGAGCTCCAGGAGATCGCGAGGTAAACTAAGGCCTGGCTCTCGCGCCGGGCTGCCGCCCAATTGCCGCAAGGCCCGGAAATCGACCTTGCCGTTCGGCGTGAGAGGCATTTCCCCTAAAAGGACAATACCGCTGGGGACCATATACCCGGGCAGTCTTTGTTCAAGGTGGTGACGCAGGTGAACTTTGAGCCGTTTGTCACTCAACGCTTCCTCGCCCGCCTTTTTGCCGGGAACGACATAAGCCAGGAGATATTCGGCCTGACCCCCGTCTTTATCCGTGAGAACAGCACATTGTTGCACATATGGATTTTCACGCAGGGAAGATTCCACCTGATCCAGCTCGATACGATAGCCCCTGAGATTGATTTCTCGATCCTCCCTTCCAAGGACCTCTATGTCGCCGTTTGAGAACCGGCGAGCCAGATCTCCTGTCTTGTAGACCGCGGACCTCCGGCGCCACCGCGATTCCCCGGCCAGAGGGTATGTGATGAAGCGCTCCCTTGTGAGATCCGGGTCGTTGATATAGCCCCTCGCCAGGCATTCTCCGCCGATATACATCTCACCGGCGATACCTGGAGGGACGGGATTCAGGTGTCGATCAAGCAGGAAAATCTCGGTGTTGGCGACCGCCTTTCTCAACGGCAGGGTCGGCGAACGCAGGGGAAAATCGTCCTGATCAACCCTGTAGGTTAGAACACCGACGGTGGCTTCGGTAGGACCGTAGTGGTTGAAGAAAAGAGAGTTCGGAGCCAGGGATTGAAGGCGCTCCACCCATCGGGAAGAAGACGCCTCTCCACCCAGGATCACGGCCTTTTCGGGCAAAACCGGTTTACTCGAAAAATCCAGCAGCGCCGCGAGATGCGAGGGCACGATCTTTAGATAGTCAATACGATTCAACCGAATATAATCCGCGAAGGCCTTGCCGTCGAGACGCGTCTCCTCCGGGACGATATGAAGACAGCCACAGGTGCACAAGGAAGGAAAAATGGCGGTGTTTCCTAAATCAGCGTTCAAGGTAGACACAAAGGCAAAGCTGCTTCTCTCTGTGATGTCGAGATCCTGGAGAATGCTGACGACATAATTGGAGAGACTGCAATGCTCTATGCCGACACCCTTGGGCTTTCCTGTCGATCCCGAGGTGTACATCACATAGGCCAGGTTATCAAGGCCGACAAAGGCCTCGGGATTCTGTTTGGATCGGGAACCGGGCTTTGTAAAAAACGCATCCATGCAGATGACCTGCGCGTCGTGATCCGGCAATGATTTATGCAGCGTGCTCTGGGTAAGTATGACGGCGACTCCCGCATGGACGATCATGTACTCGAGAAGATCCTTTGGATAGCCAGGGTCTAGGGGCACATAAGCGCCTCCGGCCTTAAGAACGGCCAGAATCGCAATCAAAAACTCAACCGACCGCTCTGTACACACAGCAACAATCGTCTCTGGTTCAACGCCAAGCTTTTGCAGGTGAAGAGCCAGCCCGTTTGCTCTTTCGTTGAGTTCCGAGTAAGTCAGGGCCATTCCTCCCGCTCTTACAGCAATCTCGTCCAGGTTCGCGGCAACCTGCTCTTCAAAGAGGCGATGGACCAGGTGTCTCGCCTCCAAATCAATTCGAGGCCCTTTCATGGCGGGCGGGAGGATTTCGCCATTCACCCTTTGCAGCGGAATACTCTCAAGATTCTGATCGGGGTTGTCGACTATGCCTTCTAAGATCGTTGTAAAACACTCAGAGACTTGAACAATGGTCTCTTTATTGAAAAGGTCCGTGTTATAGCCAAAAGACCCGGTTATCGAGGACTTCCCCTCCAGCACATTCAGTGTGAGGTCGAACTTTCCGTGGGCCTGAGGAATGTCAAAGACGTCGAGCTTCATAACGTCAGAGTTGTCTTCAGGCGCATGACGGGTCAAGTAGTTGATAGTGACATCGGAAACGGGAGAGCGGTTCGGATTCCGTTCGAGTTGCAATTTTTCAACGAGCAATGCAAACGGAAAGTCGCAATGTTCCAAAGCCCGACGAGCCGTGCATCGGATATTGCCTAAGAATTCCCTGAAGCTCTCTTCGCCCAAAAACCTGCCCCGAATCACCACCGGATCGACAAAGTAGCCAACGATAGGCGCAAATTCAGCGCGGCTTCTTCCGGATGAGGGAGAGCCTATCAATATATCGTTCTGGCCCGTGTAGCGGTACAGCAGGACGAGGAACACTGTCATGAAGAATACGTATAACGTTGCCCCTTCTTCACCGGCCAACTTCCTGAGTTCCAGGCTGAGGTTTTTCGACAACGTGAAGGCGCAGGAATCGCCATTGTATGTCTGGATTGACGGTCGAGGACGGTCAGTGGGTAGATCCAATACAGGTAAAGGCCCGGAAAGTTCCTCTTTCCAGAATTTCCACAAACGTTCCCCCTCAGGCCCCTGCAACATCTCCATCTGCCAGCGGACATAGTCGTGATAGGTATAATCCTGCGACCACGGCGGCACATCGGCGCCGCTTGTAAGCATCTCATAGAGATAGAGTAACTCCCTGTGCATGATTTCAAGTGACCAGCCATCGCAAACGATGTGGTGCATGGTAATCAACAGCACATGTTCCTCCTCGGAACAGTGGTACCAGCGGAACCGCACCACCGGCCCCTTGTCCAGGTCAAATGGTTCCTTATGGGCACCGACCATCTCGGCTAAAAGCCTTGCTTTGCTCCATGCGGACGCATCCAACCTTGTCCAATCAATATCACCGGTGGGGTTGACCTGCTGAATCGGTTCATGGATCCTCTTTGGGAAAGCGGTCCGCAGCATGGGGTGCCGTTTCACCAATAACCTGCAGACTTCAAACCATGCATCACATTCCACTTTATAGTGAATCCGGATGGGCAATGATTGGTTGTAGGCACTGCTTTGCGGCGACAACTTCCAAAGAAACCACAACGCACGCTGGCCGTAGGATAGCGGGCATATATGGAATTTTCCCGGACAATTACCGAGCAAATAAATGATCTCGGACTTGCAATCCCTGAGCTGTGAGAGCAATGATTCATTCACAGCGTTCTTTGGCGCGCGATATTTGAGCCGCCCATCCTCTATCCAGAAGCGCCAGTTAAACAACACAAGATCCCGCAGAAGGTCGATGACGTTCATAGTTCCCCCTCGACCCACTCAATGTTCTCCTCGCCCGGCGGAGAGATCTTTCCGGTTTTCCCCCGCCCTGCTCCGCCATCGTCACTCTGCTCGGATATTTGACTTAGAATAGTCTCGGCCAGCCTGGCGATGGTTTGATCCTCCATGAGTTTCATCACCGGTATATCAACACCGAAATCGGTTTGCAGCTGGTTGCGTAAGTAAAGGGCCATGATTGAGTCGAAACACATCTGCCTGAAGGTCTGATCGATTTCCAGGACTTTCCCTCGGGGGAGGCGCAGAATCTTGCAGGAAATCCGTTTCAGGTATTTGAGAACTGTTTTGTTTTGTTCGGCAGAGGGAGTTTCTCGGAGTTCCTCCAGTGCGCGCGAACCTTTTGCAAAGGGCTCTCCCTCTCCCCTGCCATCGTTCAGGTCCGGTTGCGCCTGTGTGTAAAGGATCCCTTCAATTTCGGCGATGATTCTCATGCTGTCTCTATCCAAGAGAGTGACCGTTGCGCGAATGTTTTCTCCCCTCTCTCCTGGCGGCTCGCATGAAGCAATGGCATACAAGTGGTGTGCGGGACCTCCGTAAAGTTCGAAACTCTCTATCCCCTTCACAATATAAACCCCTCGGTTCTGAAACAGCGCAGCCCCCAGCGCCTGGAAGCAACCATCCAGCATTGCCGGGTGCAACTGATATTCATCTCCTTGCTCGGCAAAAACGCTGGGCAACGTAATGAGGCCCAGAGCACGGTATTCTCCCACCCACAAATTCTCGATTACCTTGAAACTCTCGCCATAATCGAAGCCCATCTGCCGGCATGTTTCGTAGAAGTGATCCCGTTTGAAATTCAGAAACCCCTCCCCACGGAATCGATTCAAGTCGTCGCTGAAAGGATCATTTCGCGCTATTGTCTTGCGAATCAGTGATTCGACATGAAGCTCCCAGGCAGCCCCCGCCCCATCGTTCTGCGTGTGCAGGCTGTAGATCCGGCACCCGTAGCCGCCACCCTCCCGCGGAGTAAGCACGGTCTGGATCGTCGTCGGTCTCTTGTAATTGATAAAGAGCGGATGGTGCACCTCAAATTCTTCGATTGCGAGGCTGCCGGTGGGATTTAGCTCTCTACCGGCACTCAGCGTCATCGCAAGAAAGGCGGATATCGGCATAGGTTTTCTGCCAAAAATTCGATAATCTCGCAGAAACTCGATCCTTGTGGTCGAGACGTGTGACTCGAATCGTTTTTCGTGATCAAGACCGGGTAGGTCCAATCTGTCGCCGAGCAGTCCACGACTTTCCTTTGCAGGCAAACGATATGGAAGTTGCTTTTCGCCACAGAAGTCCGGTTCTATCCAAAAAGGTTCCCGCTGGAATGGATATGTAGGCATGCGGACTTTGCAATGGTTCCGGCCGTCGTGCAAACCCGCCCAGTCTATGTTCATTCCCGCAACATAGAGTTTTCCAAGACTCTCCAGGATCTGCTGCTGCTCAGGCACGGGAGGATGGAGGCTTGCCAACCAGGGTCCTGTCTTTTTGGGAATACAATCCTGCCCCATGCCTGCAATCACAGGTTTCGGACCGATTTCCAGGAAAATATCGCAACCTTCTTCCTGCAAGGCATGCATGCCGTCCGCGAATCTCACGGTTTGCCGCAGTTGGCGCACCCAGTACTCTGGTGAAGTGATGTTCCGGTCGGCGCGTTGACCCGTGAGATTGGAAATCAGGGGAATTTTGGGCGGATGATAGGTAATTTGCGATGCCAGGCCCTGAAAATCATCTAAAATGGGGTCAGTCAGAAAAGAATGAAAGGCATGTGAAACATTGAGCATGGTGCAGTGCGTACCACCCGTTGCCATAATCTTTTCCGCAAGGCCGACCGATGCTTCCGGGCCGGAGAGTACAACACTTTGCGGACCGTTGACGGCTGCCATGGAAAGCTCAATGTTATGCAAATCGAGGAGCTTTTTTGCCCGGGATTGCGACGCCTTAACGGCAAGCATGGCTCCCCCGGCAGGAAGGGATTGCATGAATCTTCCCCGGGCCGCCACTAACCGAAGCCCGTCTTCGAGGCTGAAGACTCCAGCAACGCAGGCGGCCGCATATTCGCCAATACTGTGTCCTATTACCAAATCGGGTTCAATACCCCAGCTTTTCCAAAGCTCCGTGAGTGCATATTCGAGAGCAAAAAGCGCTGGCTGTGTATAAGCTGTTTGGTTCAGCAAGGCAGTTTTGTCGGAACCGATCTCTTTGAATGAAGTTAAAGGTTCTTGAAAGAGGACTTCCAACAGAGGCATGTCCATGAAAGGATGCAAAAGGTCGCTGCATTTTTCCAGGACTGCTCGAAAAATGGGTTCGGCATCGTAGAGCTGGCGTCCCATGTTCACATACTGAGCGCCCTGACCGGTGAAGAGAAAAGAGATTTTCGGTCGGGTCGGCGATACTGAGCTGCCTCTTATCTCATCGTCTGAATTCGTAGCGACGACAGCATGGTTTATCTCTTCTATTGTATCTTCCAAATCACTTCCAACGAACGCAAGGCGATGTTTGAAGTGAGCTCTTCCAGTGTTGCTTGTGTAACATACATCAGCAAAGTCAAACTTTGTGTGATTTGTTAAATAACCGGAATAATTCCGAGCGAGATCGTTCAGTGCCGTTTCGGATTTGGCCGATAAGGTCAGTAAATGGTGCGACCGGCTTCCGGGAACCGACATCGATCCTGTCGAAGACCGTAAAGAAGGAGAATTCTTGAGAAATTCCTGGATGATGACATGCGCATTTGTACCGCTTATGCCGAAAGCGCTAAGGCCTGCAGTGCGAGGATGCGGAGAGACCGGCCATGGAACAGCTTCAGTGGCTACCCTCAACGGTAATTCTTCCCAATTGACCTTCGGGTTTGCTGTTTTGAAGTGAAGGCTCTGTACAATTTGCCCGTATTGGAGCTGCAAAACCGTCTTTATGAGACCGGCAATGCCCGCGGCTGCCTCGAGATGGCCAATATTGGTCTTGACTGCACCGAGAAGAAGGGGTTTATTTCGAGAGTGCGTATTTTTGAAAACATGCCCCAATGCCTGCACTTCGATGGGGTCGCCCAGGGATGTGGCCGTTCCATGGGTCTCCACATAATCTATCTGATCAGGCAGCACTGCGGCATTAGCCAGGGCCCGTCGGATAACCGCCTGTTGAGAGGGCCCGTTTGGGACAGTCAAACCACTGGTGTGTCCATCATGGTTAATCGCCGAGCCCCGTATCACAGCCAGAACATTATCTCCGGCGCCGATCGCATCGCTCAGGCGTTTCAAGATAATCGCACCGCATCCTTCACCTCTGACGTAGCCGTCGGCTGTGGCGTCAAACGTCTTGCAACGGCCATCTTCAGACAGGGCGTTGGCGATACTCAGATAGATGCTGGTCTCCGGAGAAATCAGCAGGTTCACGCCGCCGGCGATGGCAATCTCGCTTTCCCGTAAGCGGAGACTTTGGCAGGCAAGATGTACGCTAACGAGAGAGGAAGAACACGCCGTATCCACAGCCAGACAGGGACCTGTCAGGCCCAGTACAAAAGAGATTCGTCCTGCCGCAGTGCTGTGGCTGTTTCCGGTTGCCAGGTAACCTTTGATCCTGAGCCGCTCCTCCATGCTCAATCGCTGGGCGTAGTCGGTGCTGCTGATACCGATAAACACACCCGCAGTCGTGTCTGCAAGGCCCATGGGATTGAGACCCGCATTTTCCAGCGCTTCCCAGGTAACTTCGAGTATAAGCCTCTGTTGTGGGTCGAGTGTGACGGCTTCTACCGGAGAAATACCGAAGAAGGAACTGTCAAAGTCTTGAATTTTTTCCAAAAATCCACCGTAACGAATGTGCGCGTTTCCCTTTGCTTCGGTCTCTGTGTCATTGAGCCTGTCGATATCCCATCGGCCCACCGGAACCTCTGTGACGGCATCCTTCCCGTGAAGAAGGAGGTCCCAGAAAGCATCAGGGTTGTCCGCATTTCCGGGAAACCTACAGCCCATCCCGATAATAGCGATTGCTTCGGAAACGCCTTTGGGGTCTAGGTCGCCCCGACATTTTGCGTCGAGGTTCGCTTCCAGCCGGTCGGAGCCGTGCGATGAGAGGTCCGGTTCCAGGATGCTGTTCAGGTAATTCACTACTTGATCAACGGTGGGATAGTCGAACAGGAGCGTCTCCGGAAGTGGATGGGCGAGGCTTTTTTGTAATCTCTCAACCAGTTCGACGGCTTCTATAGAACTCATCCCCTGGTCAAAAAATCCCCGATCCAGTTCGATCAGATCGGGGGTTGGCAGTTCTATGACTTCCGCTATTTGCTCAAGCAGGTGGGTAACCAGGACCCGACGACGCGCTCTGGAGTCCAATGCCGTCAACCTTAGCAAAAAAAGATCGTTTGAGGGCGACGCAGGCTTGTCAGGCCGAGGAAAATCAGCAATAGAAGCATGCTGCAATCGGTTTTCGCATCGAGGCCTATCCGGGATTTTGGAGCCATTTGGGACTGAAGAAGGGGGACTCAAAAGGGAACCCGTATCGAGATTTTCCTGATGTGAATCCGTTCCCGCTGAGCGGTCCTCAAAAAACCGACCTAAATTGAGATGATGTCCCCTGACAAAGAGATTGGCGAGGCAGATCTGAATCTGGTGGAGTGTCTTGCGGTTTTCAAGGTTGGTGGGAATGGCAAAGATATCCGAACCTCGCAGAGTGTCCCTGACAAATCCGGTCAGATGTCCGCCAGGGCCCACTTCAATGAAGGTTCTCGTTCCTTCCGCGTAGAGATTCTCAATCGTTTCCCTGAACCGAACCGGTGAAATCCACTGGGATGCGAGCAGGTCGCGGATTTCTTCCGGTTCTTTAGGAAACGGCGCAATAGTGGCGCAACTATAGGCGGGCAGTGCCGGAGGTTTGATCTCAATCTCTTCATAGATTTGTCTCAAACGCTTCAAGGGGATGGGAAAAAACGGGGTGTGAACCGGTTGAACGAGTTGGGAAATCCTGAAAGAGATCTTGGTTTTTTTCTTGAGAATTTTTTCGATTTTCGAGATTTCGCTCGTTCTCCCGCAGAAAACAGCTTGCTGTGGGCAATTGTCGAGAGCAAGAAATACGGATTCCGCGTTACCTTCCTGAAATTGGTTGAGCATCTCCCGGGAGGAGGCAGTTACCGCAAGCATGGCTGTGGGGTCTGCAGACCGGGGAGAATCCGGTTCGAGCGTTCTCATTGCCCCCAGGATATGACCCATGATATCGAAGACCTTTCGATAATCCTTGACGGCTCCCGAGGCAATAAGCATGGCGTTTTCTCCAAAGCTGTGGCCAAGCATGGCATCGCAGGAAAATTCTGTCAGACCCCTGACGAGGGTATACATGGCGAGATCAGCTACGAGGATGGCGTCAATGGTATCGAAGAAAGGAGACTCTGGCGATTTTCCCCCGGCCTTGTCAACCGAGGCGGAAAAGAGCAGCGGATTATGCAAAAACCGCGTGCGACATACTTGGTCCAGGCCGTCGAACCACTTCCGGATGAACGGGAAGCTGACATAGAGATCTTCCAAGATGTTGAGGGACCGGGCGCCATAGCCGGGAAAAAGGAATGCCGTCTTTTGCAGATTTATGTAATCTTCTGCTCGCCCGTAGAAGATTTTGTTGGCGAGATTGAATCGAGTCTTATCGGAAGAGTCGAGAAGATTGACCGCTCGTTTGATTTTGCCGGCTAGGTCAATGGGGTTGTCCGCGATAACGGCCAGGCGATGAGACTCAGGAAATTCTTTTGCTAACCGGACCGCATAATCGACAAAGCCATGAGCAAGATCCGTGTTGAAAGTCGCGGTGAGTTTTTGTATTAGGTCTCGACGCGACTCCCCGGAGTAGACGAGAAGCTCGCCCTTCCATCGACGAGCTTGAGGCAGGGTTGTAACGTTCATTTTTTAAAAAAGGGCCTTTTAATCACGGCTGAACCAACGGCCTGGCGTGTGAAGGACAAATTGATTTTCCTGACAGTTATTTTAGGAGTAATAGTACTCGTACTCGCGCCTTCGGAACCTGTCAACTACCTTTGGACACTCATCAAAAGGGTGTTGACAAACTGGACTACGACCAAAATATGCAAAGCAACGGTATTGGGATTGTGGTTGTATACCGCAAACGGGCATAGTTGGCCTTTTTTACATTGTTTCGGGACAGGAAGGCGAAGCTTCGCTAGATCGTTGGCATTGCGCCTGATTGACCTCAACGAAAATTTCAGCGCAATTTTGCAGTCATTTCAATCGACCAGCGCTATAAGACTTTGGTTGCCGTACGCCAGCCATAATTACCTTCCGTTCCAGTTTCGGGAGATTGCACACTTCGAGTAGCTCAAGTCCCACCCGGCTCAAAAGTTTGCGGTAGTCGGTCGCAGTGCGCTCCGTTCCCCCGACGAGCAGGTTCAGGTTGAGATCGGTCAATTTGCAGATTACGTTTCCGTCTCCCTCCTTAGGCATTACCATCTCGAAAAGAATCAGCCGCTTATCGCTGAGGGAAATCTTCCCAGGTTCCCTGCCAAGGAGAGCGTCCCGTATGTTCTTGAGGATTCGGATAATTCGGTGCTCCGGATGATTGTGGATCACGTTTTTCATTAAATATGCGTCGTATCCAGACGGGATCGACTTATAGAAGTCGCCAGCGACCTTCCGTACTCTGCCGGCGTTGGGATGATCCGCGGGCGGGAGTTTGACATTATCGAGTACGCTCTGCAAATCGAAGAGCGACCCTTTAAGCGACCGGTGGGCGATCAGGATGGCCTCCATCAGGGTGCCGTTGCCACTGCCCACATCAATCACCCGCCTGAACCGGCTGAAGTCTACGGTTTCAGCGATTACCTGATCCTCGTCAACTCCCCCGTACGCTAGCTTGCCCAGGCTCGTCATCGCCTCTTCGAATACCGCGAGGTGTTCCGGTTTGTTCTTTAGATACTCGAGGGTTCCGCATTCCCAGGTCGGCGACAGCCCCCGACCAGTTCCCGCCCGAACATATTTGAGGAGACATCCCCACGGTTCATACCGGAAAGCGGAACCATTCAGCCGGGCAGCAGCCCGCAGAGACGGAGACGAATCAGTGGACAGCAGTGCCCCAAGTTGAGACAGCCTCAGCTTTCCCGTTCGAGTATCCTGGGAATGAAAGCCGAGAGCAGCTGCACACAGGAGCACACGTTCCAGCGCCACCACATCAGTATCGGTAAGAGCGGCGATTTCTTCTACTGTTCGGGGTGATTCCTGGAGCAGATCGGCGATGCCCAGTTCTGCGTAGGCATAGGCGATCATCGTATGCCAGTTGCCGTAGACGTACTGGTACATCTTTTCGGTATTGCCTTTCAGCTGCTGAGTGTTTCGTTCTGCCATATCCTCCTCTTTAGCCCTGCACCTGCCACATTATCTCTCTGAGTTTCAGAGCGAGTTGCTGTACGTAAAGTACCGGCAACAAGACGAGGACTAATTTCGTGAAACCGAAAATCGAAAAACGGAGAGATTTAACCAAATCCCTACTCCCATTCAATGGTGCTTGGCGGTTTGGAGGATATATTACAGACAACACAGTTCACTCCCTTGACGCTGTTGATGATCCTGTTGGAAATCCTTCCTAAGACCTCATAGGGCTAATGGTGTCGGGCCAAGCTATAGACTTTCACATATTAAATTTCACAGCGTTATCGGTCGTCGGCGTATTACAATACAGCCTCCTCCCTCTGGCCTTGTGAAGTCAATTATCTGAAAATCTATAACTCGAATTTCCGGCGCCAGTACTTCTCCCATGGCACGACCGAGAGAGGCTGGGCCGCGAGGCTGAAGAGATCTTCCGGGTCATAGGCCGCAGCCGCGAAATGGGATCGCCTGTGGAGCCGGTATCGTTCCTCCATCTGATGCCGGGAGTCTCCTGCCTGGTGACAGCCGTCAAGTCTTCGCGGGAGTCAAGTCTGCCAAGGGCTTGGACGGGGGCAGATAGAGAAAACTCTCCGAAGCCCCTGACCGCGCCCTCGACATAGCCGAAGGAGAGGACCAGGTCCGGGTCCAGGGTCGTTTCATAGCCGCCTGCCAGGGTGAGAGGCGTCGCCTGCAGGGCCGCGATCCATTCTCGAACCACGGTCACGTTGATCAGATCGCTTCTCAAGTTGGCACGCATCAGACTGACTCCCACTACCGGAGTCAATCGCCCGCGGGCAAATTCAAGGACCTTGTTCTTACACCCGGTGTCCACGTTGGGATCAAGCACGAGGCAGGAAGCCAGCCCCCGGTCTTCCAGGTACTTCTTGATGCGGTAGAGACCGAGTGGCGGAGCTGGATCGAAGCACGGCGCGGGATCCGGTCCGTCGGTGGTGTTCAGGGTGATAGGCGAGGAGGTCACGAGAACGACGCCAGGGAGGGGGAAACTGTAAGCTTGTCTATTTACTGTCAGCACTTGGTAGCCGTTCCAACCTTTCGTACAAATCATGGTAATTCAGAAATCGGGCAGTGTCGGCCAGCAATTGGACGCCAGGCTTCTGCCATCGCCGCAGGGACGCCTTGAGATGTTTGAACTTTAGGTTCAGGGCACTGTTCACCGCCTCATTCATCTTTGGATCGCAGGGAAAGAAGGCCTCGGGCAGATTCACCTCCCTGCCGTCCGCAGCCGTGACCGTTTTGGTCCGATAGGGCCACGCCGGGTCGCCGACAAGCTCCGAGGCGGGGCTGCCGGAGAATATCCGCACACCGGGCGTCATGCCCAGCCGGGCCCCCTGCTCAAGCAACTCGATCAGCTTACTCAGGGACTCCCGGAAGCTTTCTGGCGTGACAGAGGGAGGGAAAGGGATGTAAAAAATGGAGGCTTTTATCCCCGCTTCCATACAATCCTGGATAACCCGGAAGTTCACCTCGGCAGAGATCTTCTTGTTGATAAACGGCGAATGCAGCAGTTCATCGCTGAACGACTCCGCCCCGAATTCTAAGAGCTTGAATCCAGCCTTCCGAATCCTGCGCAGTGAATCCTTGCCGCCGCCGCTGAAAACTGTGAATCCCTTGCCAGTGGCGAAGTGTCTGGTCTTGGTCTGCATGCCCAGGACAAAGGAACGCGGCAGCCGCCCGGAATCGTAGAGTTCCTCCATCATCCTGCAAAAGGTCTCGAACCGGGCCATGCCTCGCTTTCCCCCGATGACGAAGTCGTCGTCTACGAAGTAGACTAAATGAGCCTTCTCGGGGCCTACCTTGTCGTAAGAGTCCAAAACAAGATCGACCACCTCTTCAGCGGGCATCATCATCACAGATGGCGGCAGGCCCAATGCCTTGAGTACAAAACTGCCGTAACGGCGGGAAGAGCAGAATCCGCAAGTCGCTAAACAATGGGAGCTGGTGACAAGGCGAACTCCTTCGGAGGAGTTATCGAGAGAGTCTTCGCCCCGCAGTTGGGCTTTCCTTGTCCAGTACTTGAGCCAGGGTATGTGCAATAGCGGCTGCGCTTCGTAACGATAAAGCGCAGTGGGATCGGGCGGGGCTTCGGGCGTCAAGTCCTCGCGCATCTCGGTTCCCTTCTTCCAAACCACCCCTGGCAGCCGGCAGCCACGGAGCTTGTCCGAACTCGGGTCAGAGAAGGAAACATAGCGTCGGAACAGCGTCTCAAGGGGGAACTCGCCAAATCCCTGGACCACACCGTCCACGAACCCCAGGGAGAGCACCAGGTCCGAGCCCAAAGTGGACTCGTAGCCCCCGGAAAGGGTGACTGGCGCGAGCTGTCCAGTGTCGCCGACCCAGTCCCGAATAGTGATGATGTTGTTGAGGTCGTACTCTATATACTGGCGGGTCATGCTCACGCCCACGATGGGCACGGTCCTTTGCTCGGCGAATTCTTTTACTTTGCGCTGAATGTTCCCGTCCACATTGGGGTCCACCAACAGAACACGTGCCAAGCCCCTGTCCTCCAGCCATTTCTTTATTCGGTATATACCTAACCACGGATCCGGGCTGAACATGACGGCCTTTGCGGGACCGTCTTCCCTGGCAACATAAATGTTGCAAGAGGCGAGAAGCACTATTCCGGGTGTTGTAATGGCGGTCCTCCTGAAGCTGTTGCTGTTTGCAAATTCAAATAGCCAAAATCTGAATTCCCAAAACAGGTTCAAACTGTTAAAAATGGAATATAGCTTGGAAGCATACTTAAATCCTTCCTAATCGTTGTATTTCCGATTGCGGAATTTTATCATACTTGTATAGCGAATAGCACTGATCCATTTTTTTGTAGAAAAAATTATCCTGATTCTAACGGATTCTGTAAGGCAAGATGTTATTATACATGACTTACGGCCATTACGAAAATCATTTGACTTTACTTAGGACGTGACATGAAATCATTTCTACAGTTTCTATGTCAAAATAAGGGCAGTCCAAAATCAGGATTGTCCCTGAGAAACAATAGTTTCACATGATATGCATAGTTAAGTTAGCATGAATAGATAAACAAAAAAATTGGCAATGGTATTCCTTGGGAAATCCGCTAGTTATGTTTAGCTTCTCGCGTTGCTGCCTCCGTGCCGGAAGTTAAACAGGCTCGGAAATGCAGGTATGCGTGACAGAAATAGTGAAGGAAGTAATAAAAAGTTCATTCATCAAAGTGGGGCATTCATTGTAGTTGCATCAGAACCAATCAATTACTATCCTAAATTAAATCACAGTTTTTCGCGAATAGCCGAAAGTCATAATATATAAACTATTTTGACAGAACTGAGGGGCTTCGCCCCAATTGGAATAATGTAATGGTGGAATATTGGGTTAAGAGGAATTAAAACAAATTAGAAAAGATTCTTTTCGGCCTTATTTTTATCTTATTATAATAAAAATCCTGCCAGAAATAAATGGGGTCATTCATGTATTTTGTGAGGAAAGAGACGGTATTTAGAGGTGCACTCAGTGTGCAGTCTCCGTACTTCACCCAATTGCCACAGAAATATCGAACTTATGGGCTTGGCCCTAATTGGACGTCTCGGAATTTCTGCAACCAATTGAAATT
>LGOV01002668.1_pt1 | contig 43336 bp, 55 predicted proteins | sample 469881 | NCBI WGS metagenome assembly LGOV01 (sample SAMN03857199, study PRJNA290197) | marine sediment metagenome | biome: marine cold seep biome; feature: cold seep; material: marine sediment; isolation source: sample #5579, elevator 3A push core 41 containing 12 cm of sediment... ...
ACTTATAGCTCCGATGCCGACACTATACCCACTACTCGATTTTGCAGCAGCTTACGAACGCCAATGATTGGTTGCTTAGTGTTGCCGTAGATGAATGGAAATCGATTCAAGAAATTTATGCGGAGTTGCCGAGACTGACTTTCCCCGTTGCGTTTGTCGCGATTGGGGATGGCGTGATGAAAGCGCTCTGGGGCCGCCTCGTGGACGCGATTGCCCTGGAGGTAGGCAAGCCAGTGCCCACCACCATGGTTCAAGCCGATATGGACACACGACAAGCGCTGCTGCCGGTAGTGAGTCAATCAGAATGGCTGAACATGTGCCAGCAAACCCCCTACTTTGCTTTTAGGAGTCGGCTTATAGGCGAGTGCGTGCTCGAAGCTTTACCTGCTGGCAAGCAAGCAGGCGGGGACAATCTCCTCGATCGCCTACATCACTCCATCCCGGCTCGTTAATGCTCCAGCCTGCCGTGATGGAGCTTTATTTCACCCCTTTACTGACAAGAGGAATCTAACTTGGCCAAATATCTTCATCACGTCACCTCGCCGCAAGCGGCGCATCACATACTGTCGAGTGGTGTATTCGAGCCGTTCTCTCATGACGTGCAGTGTGCCGATGCCTGCTAGAATATGCTGTTGCTCGATGCTAACGGCGAGCGATTGCCTCATGCTGGGCAACAGCAGATTTTTGGAGGGTATGGTGTTGTCCTGGTGCTTAAATGGGAGGGGCCAGTTGAGACCCTGGGTTCGTGGAACGATAGGCCTTCAGCTAACGTCCTCTACCACCAGCCGTGGAATCAACTTAGCGCCGCCTCGGTTCTTGAGCCTGAAGCGTATTACCGTAGCTTGGTGAGAACTGGCACAAACCATTATCTATCGATCACAGGAATCAGGGTCGATCCCGATGTGATGGCTGAGGAGTGGGTTAAGGGCTCCCTTCCCAAGGGAATGATGGGCCCTTGGCGTTTCGCCCCAGCGCTTTTGCGCCGTCTATTTCGTGCGCATGGCGCCAACCAAGCTGCGCAGGCGTTATCGCGGTTAATTGGTAGCCATGGCCGGCCCCTGATCGTATCGGGGCCTGCCTAGGCACTGTAGCGAGTTCTATTCAGCCCCTTCCCTGGCCAGGGGAAGGTGTGTTGTCCCTCCCCTCCTTTAGTACGAATCGCACTACTCTATCCAAAAAATCTAGCCAGTATCTTCCATTTTTACCCTTCCGGGCGAAGGGGTATCAGCGCGTAATCAATGTTTGGTATAGCGGTTTGATTTGTGCCACTGCTCAATGACATGTTTTCAGTTTAAGATTTGGTAATATCTCAAGGCGTAGTTTCTATAGCTGCGTTGAGTTCTTCATTGAAGCCCTCTAACTGATCCCTAAGTACATGATCCTGTTCCTCGAAGCATTGTTTCAGGGTGAACAGGTAGTCGTTATCGCGACTATACTCGTAAGGTTCGATGAGGTGCGCGCGCATCACCTTGGCCAAAGGCGACAAATGGGCAAATCTATCTAGGTTCTGCAGAGTAGTAAGCGCCACGCCAAGCAATTCGTGTTTGACTTGGCGGGTTACACGAGTCGACATTAGTATGACTTGTATAACGCGTCCGATGGCTTCTGCAGCTTCAAAAGAAATATAAATATGACTTCTTTCATGGGGGCGCTGAGGAAGCACTTCGCCTGGCTCAGTCAGAACTTCGGCATCTCTAATCCACACTGAAGTAGCGTCAACAACTTGATATAGTAAATAGCTCAGTGGCGTTGGAAACTCATGGTTTTCGTCCTCCGCACGAACTTCCCGAGCGCGGTCTACTAGGCGTCTAGCGAAATGTGGCATGTAGTGGAGCCACAAGTGATCTCCGACGCCTTGATGCAAGCCCTCCAAGACCATAATTCTGAAGAACATAATGCCTGCGTAAACTGGGTCGTGGTACTTTCCAATCTCCTGAAAAGTGAGCAACCGTCCATTGAGCTTTTTTTCGAGAGCTTCATCCGCATCAATTCGCGCTAGCACAGCTTCGCCGACAGACCGGTAGACCCCTAGACGGGCAGCCCTATCAACTTTGACGCAGTAAAACCTCAAAAGGATGTTCTCATCAGGCAGCGCGAGGCGGTGTCCGGCATTGCTAAAATTCTCGTTATTTTTGATCTCGCGGTAGAAAATACTGGCCTCATTGTCCAATAGCGCGTCGTAAAATTTGTCCTGGAAGTCTTCCGCAACGATCGTTGCGTACTCCATGACTTCTATGCAGAGGTATGGTCTAGCGATAGCGAGGTGTGCAGCTAGGCGTTGGGATGATAGAAGCGTCTTTACGGTGATAGCTGCGCCGCGCTGCACTTGCTGAGACGGGCCAACCAGCTCGGAAAGCCATTCGCGAAAGCCAAGCCATTTACGAAATAGCCAGTTGGTCGGAGCACTTTTCTTATCGGTTCGGAGACTGCTTAGTGAGTATGCTAGAGGAGGGCGAATGCTTGTAGCCAGACGGCCACGCACGCTCTTCGAAGTGGCTAGCTCCAGAGCCGATTTGAGATGGAGGTCCAGCAACTCTGAGAGTTCATCGAGCTTACCTGAGTGTAGGAGTGAGGTGGTTAGGTCATCGAAGAGCCCCAGGTTCCAGCGTGTCAGCTTTGTTCTACGTGATCGCAAATACACGAATGTTGCGAGTAGCAAAAACAATAGATACTGAGCAGAACTCTTGTCGAAGCCCCACAACCATGGCCCAAGGTTGGGAAACCCAAGTGACATGAGCACGGGCTCGAAGAAAAACCCATGGATGATGAGCAATATTGCCCAGATGATCATCCAGTCGAACCAGTTTAAGCTTAACCGAAAGCTAAGCCGTGCCGTGCTTGGCACGACTGCCCAAACCGCAGCAATCAACCCTAGCATTGTAAGTAAGGCGCTGGTGTCGATGCCTGCAGAGTTCATAGAGTTATCAACTTTGAATTTTTGTTACGAATTTGAAGAGGTTTACTGATTTTTCAAGCAATCCTCATGTTGTCATTTATGGCAAAAAATGCTGTTCGAATGTGTTGAGCAACGCTTTGTCGTTCAAACCCTTTACTAAAGCACGTAGCGCATCTCCCTCTACTACTAAGAGTTCGAATTTTTTGGCATTCGCGAGCCGCGTCTTTTCCACCCTCTCATGAGCCTGTGTTGACAACGCCCCGCTAGTCCAAAGCTCAAAACGAGGAAGCGGATCTGACCACCCAAGGCTTTGAAGATGATGACGGACACGAGTAATGCGTGTGGTCAACCATAATCCTACAGCCTCATCATCAACGAAGGTGTTGGGTGCGACCCCTTTGCATTCAATCATTTGTGCCGTGATGCCTTCGTTTAGATGATAAACGTCCACTTCTGCATTGCCGTCTGCACCCTTGCATATCTTATTTAACTTAACTTGTCCCGCTGCAGTTTTGCGTACCACCTCGGCCACTAATAACTCGAAGAAGGCACCCCGCATGTTGCCAACAGCACCTTCCAGTTTACCGAACGTAGAAAAAAGTTGATCAAACTTAACAGGGTCGATGACTCCTTTGGCAGCCTCCTTGAGCGTTTGGATAAGTTCACGAAAGCCAGTGGCTATGTCTTCTCCGAATAGAGATTTTGGGGTGGCTGGGATGATGCCAGCCGAGCGCAAAGCTCTGAATGCATCCGTATCGTAGCTATGAGCAATCAGAATAAACATGGTACGCCCGATATTTTTAAGCGCATTTAGTGACCGGACTTTATGCAAAAAAGGTTCGACATGTTTAAGCTTTGCGTGGTCGATCAATAATATATCGCATACTACGTAGCCTGGCTTAATCCCTTCATCCTTCTGTCGAGTTATTACGGATGTTAGGTAGCTTGGAGCGGTCAAATCCCATTTAAAGGTGCCTACACGAGACATCTCCGACTCACGTGTCCGAACAGAGTTGTAACTCACCATAGCTAATCTTCGCAGCCATTCTCGAACACTATCCAATAGGATGCTCTCTGCGATGAGACGAGATCGGGTAGCAGCCGCTAGTTTATCCAATTGGTTCTGATAACGTTCATACGTCTCCTTGGTCATCACGCATAGCCCCAGCCCAGGCAAAACTTCCTCCACTAACACATTCGCGGAAACCATACGATCCAACAATGTTTTTGCAGAGATTTGCTTCTTCTGAGCAATAGGCGCACCGCAAGCACCTTTAAAATGTTCCAGTGGCACGGCGTCACGTGCCTGAACGGCCCCTAAGGCGCGTGCATAGGGTCCGTTTGCTTTGAATATAGCTTCATAAAGGTTTTGCCAATACCGTGGAGATGCGAAGTCGTCTTCGTGATAAAGAAATTTTGCCCTTCTGCCGAAAGTAAGATGGGCAAGCCGCTTAATCCGCACGCCACCTCGGCTTACGCGCTGACGCGCCGCCTGTTGAGATAGCCCATATTGGGTTACAAGGTAGTCTGTCAGGTCCGTGCTCAAGCAAGGACCCAGAGTTTTCAGGATGTCGGCTAACATGCATCATGATCCAATGTCACAGAGCGCTATTTATAACATTCCACTACGTGGATGGACTGTTTTTTTTGATGATGATACAAATGTTTTTAAAATCAGTTTCTTAAGTGCTATAAAAGTTACTGATTATACGGTTCTGTCACAGTGCTGTTGTGATCATAGTTTTAATAGAGTTATTTCCTCGACTAAACCAGCCCTCGAACTAACCGTTGTAGCGTAAATAGCTGTGCTGCATTCAGCGGGTTATCGGCGGCTTCAAAACCTTTGTAATCTGCCGTTTGTTTCTTGCTCGTGGCGCCAGCCAGGCTGCCCAGGCGTAATCGCGGTTGCCGCCCGATGGTCGTGGCGGGGCCATTAGCGGATTCCTTTCAATACCCTTCCCTGGCTAGGGGAAGTCGGGTTCCCCCTCCCCCCTTCAGTTTGAACCACACCCCTCCCAACCAAAGGCCCTACAGGCATCTTCCTACACCTGCTGCATGTCATCATGGTGCCCTGCCTATTGCCGTAGAGCGTATGCATGATCATTCATATCGGACGGTACGCTGGTTTAGCCCTTGAAATCGCCTATCCACTTCAATCGTAGGTTGGACTGCAATTAATCGATCTAATATCTCGTGAACCTCATATAGATCTCGTGTACTACCAGCACCAAACAATGTCCACAGCAGAGTCAATGTCTCGCTGGGAAATGTCTCGGGCACTTGCGACTGGGAAATTGAATGTATTACATAATGATTTTCTGCTACTTCAAGAAAAGGATGCAGCACTTTAAGCGCTTCTGGGAAGGCATCTCCTGAAATTACGGCCAACTCTGCAAAATGGGGAGTAAGCTCCTTCTCACGCAGAGACCGCTCGCGTGGCCATACTGCAGCTATCAATGGTTCAATGTAGCTTCGCCATGCTGTGGAAGGATCTTCCTTGAACTGAGCAATCCACTGCTTCAAGTAACTTGCTGCACCCACGCGCAAAGCTGGCGGGCCATCTCGCAGAGCCTCAGCGACGTCGGTAAGTGTTAAGCCCCAGTCCGTAGACTTTGACTCACCACTTACAATAGACAGCGCAGGCGAAATGATCTTGGAGGCGACAATATTGGCGTTCCCTTCGCTATCGACCTCAGTAACTCCACGAAGGATATGCATGCTAAACGCTCTATAAGCAGATGGTGATAGGCGCCCACGCTCGACCATAACCGATCGCAACGCAACGGCTTCGCTAGTATCTCCTCTAAGAGCCGTATCAAGGGCCTTGGTAATCTGACCCTCCTCAAGCGAGTCGACCAAACCCGCGGACACTACAAGTATTGCACGCGCCATCACACCCTGTCGGCCCTCGGCTGAAGCAGCTTGGATGATCGCGTTAATAAGCTCCTGGGCGATTGGCTCGCCTGATTGCTTGTGTTCTCTGATGTCACTTAAAGCCGCATCTGTCAGACGCCCCCCAGGAGAATCGAATGCTTTACCAAGCAGATCATTATTCGGCTCAAATGAGGCAATATCGTTATTCACTGCAATGGCGAATAGCCTCGGCCACCATTTGGCAACTGTAGACTCAGAGCGCCGTAGAGCACTGTAATAAAGGTTTGCCAAGGGATTAATAACTAGCGCAAGGAATTCGTTGGTTGCAGGCTCTAGTGCTGAGAAAATGCTAGACACAAGACGATTTCGGCTGGGATCGTCGTCAGCTTTCACATAAGACAAGGAGAGGATTAAATCACCCCAAAGCACTGCATTTGGCTCATCGAGTTCTACCTTTTTTAGCGTGTCGTACGCGCCATGAGGATCGGTTTGGCAATAGGCACTCCATCCCTGTTGTTTCTCTATTTCTTGGCTGTGAATAGCTTCTCGGGCGATTTCAAGCCGATCTGTGTCTGAAGCTTCGATGATCGGCTGAGCGTCCCCCTTGACCCACCTCACTCCAGAAGAGTAGGAATCAAAAAAATCCCGGTCATCGACCTCTCGAGCAAGATAGTCGCGTCGACGCTTAATTGCCCCTAACTCTGCAACGCCCGCTTCAGAAAGCCTGCCAGCATCAACTAACATATTTAGTCGCAGCCATACGGCGGTATCGCGAGCATGGTCTCGCCAATCAACTTGCCCCGGCTCTATTTCGTAGCGAGCGTAGTAATCTTCACCTTCGGAGAGAATACGGTTTTCGATGATGGTTAATGAATCCGCATCGGCATTTGCTGAACGATCGCGCAAAACGAGGGCAAGCTCGCGCCGCAACGTCCAGAAATCGTTAAGTTTTAGAGCAATTAGCCCTTCAATTGCTTCATTCACTGTGAAGAGTGTGTTGTTACGCAGTGCATGGAGCCAAAGACGGGTACCGAGCTTACCTGGCATGGTTAGCCACCCGTCAACAAGGTTGCGTGTAGCAACGCAATCAACATCAGCTGCTTCTGGGAGTAGCCTCGCGAGGAGTTGAACGAGGTAGATCACCCCCTCTCGATTCTCATTTTGTTGGTGTGGTTCGATAGAGGGTACGTTGTTACTACTTATATCATAGTCACCGCTGATGTAGCCGATATCGAGCGAGAGCCTAGCCACTGACTCTAATCGTGCGGTTGTTATGGCCATAATGACTTGGGGCTGCGGAAACTCCAAAAGAGCATTCATTAGCCTTTCTACACCGACTTCATCGCGCAATCGTAGCCTCGGCCATGCGAGATGATCAATTCTTTCAAGTGGCTCTGTTGCGGATTCGTTGTAAAAGCTGGTGGGTTTTGGTCTCAGTTCGAGAACTGGCGTAAGAAGACTTACAGCCCGTTCCAAGTCGTCATTAAGCACTACTGTACTTCGTAGCACTCGTTCGAGCCTGAAGGACGGCATCGTTTCATCAAATTGGTTATTAAGCCTAGACTCACTGATTGAAAGCAAACGCCACGCCCGTACCCAAAACTCAGGTAGCGCTTGAGGCTGCTGAAGGCGGCGGGATATCTCATTTGCGAACGGCTTCCCGAGCTTCCTTAACCATTCAATTGCCAACTGAAATCTTTCAACTGATTGGAAATCGCGAGCGATCCACGCTGCAAGAATCCACGGTGCCTCTTCATCACTCCATAGCTTACGAGCAGCCAAAAATTCGAACCATTGCGCATCTTCTATCGTTGTAAGGGCAACTCCCCAAAGATCACGATTTCCGCGGTACAGCCAAGCAATGCGATCAAGTTCAAGTGGATCGGCTTCGGCAAAGGGTTTTCCGAGAATTTTACGCGCCCAAGAGCGACGTGTCACACTTGGACGCTCGATCACTTCGGCAAGCCTTTCAAGATCGCGCCAAAGGACGCTGTGATCTTCTTTCTGAGTCTCAGGTTCAATATTATATTTATAGGCGATAGGTTCTACTGCCAACGCCTCCCAACGAGTGTCGATTTTCCTGTACTCGCTTACCGGTTCGAGGGCATAAACTTTATGCAAGTCTGGAAAACGTTGGCGGTCAGCCTCGAGCACATTCAGAAAGTATCTGACTGGTGCATCACCAGCACGGTACCCGATCAGAACAATTGTCTTACATCGACACAGATCAAAGAGGAACCGTGAGGCCCACCCCGCACGCATGTATGCTTCACCATAATCTGCGCTTGTAATAACCAATGGTGTCTCATTGAGCCCGAGATTTTCATTAGCTATTCGGCCATGAAGATGGATGATGCCGCCAAAATTTGCATTGCCTGGCGGAGGGAGGTCTTGTCCAGCGAAGCTAAGCGATATTATTTGCTCAGTGTCTTCTAGTTCAGATAGTGCCTGTTCGAGCAACGTGTCGAAATTTGTGGTGATGATTAATGGTTGGTTATTGAGGTTGCGAGACAGCTTCAGGATGGTGTGATGATGCCCAAGATCAGGATCAGTTGGCGGATCAAGTAAGCCCTTAACCGTTCGTGTCAGTTCGGAGGGATCGACAATTCGGCGACTACCTGATCCCAACACTTCCTCGTAGCGCCCATCGTTATAAGATTGTTCTTCTGAATCGCTCATATTTAAGCGAAGACGCTCAAAGCACTGATCGACCAACTTTTGAAAGCTTGGCAGCTGGGGAGCGCTGACACCGGCTCCACATAGGAATACTACTTCGCCAGCCAACATGGCATTTACCAATTGGCCAGGGAACGCCGGGCCTTTATCGGAAAACTTTAGGCTCTCCATCTCCATCTGCATCTGCATCTCCTCTCCCGCTAGTTTCGTAGCAGGCTATCATGCAGATAAGCATACCTATTATTTTTTTCCTAAGTGGTCAGTAACCACTTGCCTCTCTGGGACAAATTCAACGCCGCAATTTTGTTGGCAGATCGCCAGTAGTGCACCACTTCGGCCTTATTGCCTGGGGCACTGACCGTATAGAAAGCGCGTGTCTGGATCTTAATGATGCGCTTTATGGGTTCCACTTCTAGCAAGAGGGTCACCCGGCCTTTCAAAGATCGTTGATGTTTCGCATGCGTAACAATTTGGTTAGCCAGGATACATACGCTGAGAGCTATGGCTGGCTGTACAGAAGTGGAGGCCTTCAATACTCAGCTGTACGGTGTCTTAATTTCCGATCGTTATTGGGTGGCGGGCAGAATGCCCCCTAACCAAGCAATGACACGCAACCTCTCTGGTTCTGTCAGACGACCTAGTTGCCCTCGCAATTCATCGGCAGCCATTCCAAGAGCGCCCTCCCGGGTCTGGGCAAATTTGCCCCACTTCGGCAACGGCCTGTACCCGCTCACGCTGCCATTTGAGGAGTTGATCGATACTGCCCACATCCACCGGCCCTCATGGGGCTCAAGCTGGATTCGTGCCAGCGTCAGCTCCATTTTCTTAGGCCCTCCGAGAGCCATCATCCGCTGAGTACGCATGATTGCCATGTCGTTCGCGTTCAAATCGGCTTTGAACAACATATCCAGTTGAATTTCAGCAAGCATGTCTCCCCCTTGCTAGCAAACGAACAGAGTGTTGGCGCCTACTAGGAATGAAATAGCAGTCACCACCATGCCAATAATCGTCATTACAAGATTGCAACGCTTGGCTTTTGGCAAATCGCGAAACCCCTTGTCCCAGCCGCTATCGTTAACAGTTTGATAAGCGGGAAGGAGGATAGACAACATAGTCGCACCAGAAAGCAAAGAGGCCTTGGGATTTATAGTGAAGACGAAAAACACCACTGACATGGCAAATAAAGTGATGTAGAGCAGAAAGTGAGTCATGAGTGGCTTTGCCGTTTCCGCAAATGTTTTTTTGCTGTCAGGCATGTTTTTGGTGGGCTTCTTGGTGGACATCTATTCGGTTCCTTTTTTTCTTTTGTAAGTTGATGCGGGCGTTGCAAGGGATAGGGCGTCGATCGGCATGGTTTTCAGCAGGCTATTCCCCCCTAGGTCTTCCCCAAAGTTACAGCGGACATGGATGCCTGCAGGAGTGTTCCAATGGCGGGCTACAGTAGCTTTATTGCCAGGCGCGCTATCCGCATAGAAATAGCGTGTCTGAACCTGTAGGCCACGCTTTAGGGTTTCCGGTAGGAGAGCAGGCGAATTGAGGGGTGGGTATATGCTATGGCTGTTCATGGTTGAAACCTGACCATTGGTTAGCTTTAGAGGCGCTTTACGATGTCGTTACAAGTCTCGGAGGTCGCCATAATGCGGCCCGTTTTATGCCACCGCTCAGCTGTACCGCATCCCGAATAGTGCCCCACGCAGTTCAAGTCATGCCGTGCTGAAGTGCGTTCAATAGTGACCCGCTCCCCGCCGCGAGTGAGATAGTCACCAGGCCCTTCAATGATTGTTGGTAGCGAGAAAAGTGGAATGAAGTAAATGGACATGTTGGCTCCCAATAAGGCCTCGTTGACTAAGTAATCCTATGATAGTGTGCAATGCACACTTTATGCAATGCTTTTGCACACTATTTTTATGCCAATTAATGGCTGATGTCAGGCAGAAAGCCATGTTTATAATGCAATTGGAGGGGGTAGTCATAAATCGGGAGAGTGTGCGAAAAGTGACGGCGCAGTCGACCCCGGCTCACGCCGGGGAGGCTTATGTCAGCTGGCCATTTCCAACTGGAAGTCTTCACTTTCCAACATGGGACGGCCACCACTGAACGCCCAGCTCATCACGCCCTCTTCACGCAACCGTGCGACAGCTGTGAGGCGACGGTCGATCTCGCTGCGACGGCTTGCCGGAATACTGACTACGCCTCGGATCAGCAGAGAGTTAGCCACGCTCTCCGGTGTCTTTGTGTTTTCCATCGCCAGCCAATCGCCTTCGATCGACAGCATTTCCATCGCGCCCTCTGGGTCGACTTCAAGACGAGCGCTGGTGGTGACCGTGACGCCTGCAGCTGCCATCAGAGGAGTGGTGCCAGAGCCCATGGTTTCCCCTGCCAATGGATGCAGAGCCTGCCCGCCTGCCTGTACCGGCTGGTTTGTGCTGGCGCTGGGGATCGGAAACCGTTTTCCCTGGTGGTAAACCTCGACCCAGGCGCGGGTAGCCTCCCAAGGGCGAACCTGGAGGCCACGGACAGCCCAGCTCCACTCGATCGCGACCAGCTCTTGAGGTGTGATGATCTGAAAGGCGGGCTCGTCCGAACGCTCCATCTCCTCGGCGTCTATGGTCAGGCAGGCTCGCAGCAGGTCGAGCAGCACGCGACCACTGTAGCCAGCAGCACTTATATTGATGGCGCCGCCATCCTTGATGTCTGTACCAACGAAATTACGGGCACTGGCGTCATGTCGAAGCGAAACGATGTACTGACGAAGCGCCAGCAACGGCCCCATCTCGGGATTGTTCTTAGCCATGTTGCTCAGGCTCTCGTCAGAGCGGCCCGCATACGGGCAGGCCCAGCATCCTGTGCGCGCCCCACACGGCGTCCGCTTGCCACTATCGCCGACAATTGAACATTCACCGTTTGCGCTGTTGTACACCTCAAGCACATCGGCCAGAGAGTCGGTATAGCTCGGGAAAGGGCCACCCTTACCAAAGGGTTGAGAGAACAGAATGAAGTCCCATACATCGTTGGTGGTCCAACTGGCGATAGGGTAAGTCAGCAGACGCCCCTGATGCTCGACTACCTCGGTGCTGGCGCCCTGATCTTCCATGTTGGCCGCACGGCGAGCGGATTCCTCGAACCGGCTGCCTAGCAGCGTGATCTGAAGCACTCCCTTGGGCAGGGATTTGGCGTGCTGACGCTTGAGGGTATCGATCGGTTTGATCTTCCAGTCAACCGAGCAGTATTGGCTTTGTCCTTCACTTGGCCACGCCATTTGCCGGCGTCCGCCAAGGACGCTGACCTGCCAGCTCTCGGCTAAGCTGGGCATGGCCCATTTGGCTTTAAGGGGAACGCCAGCCTCGGCGACGAAGGCCCGCATAGCCTGGAGGTGTCGAACTACGTGGCGCTCGATCACGGGATTCTCGATGCCAGTGTTCGATGACACAGCTAGGTGCTCAATGTCAGCCGGCAATCTGCCTTCTTGCGCCAGCTCAGCTAGCGCCGCCAGTGCAATGCTTGCGACCACGGTTGAGTCCTTGCCGCCAGAGTAGGCAATCACGAGCGACGTAGGTTGGTCGGTAACAATAGCCTTCAGGAGATCGATGGCCTGACGAACGCGCTCGGGCAGTGGTGCAGAAGTAGGCTCGAATGTGGCCGGTATTGCTGTGTCGGTGTCGAGGTTGATCGCTAGATTCATGTTGTGCCTTTAAGTCGTGATGCCGATGAAGCTTATAATAGTGTGCAATGCACACTTTATCAAGCAGGGCGCACACTTTTTTAAGGATAGATTAGTCCGCTTGAGGCATGCCTTGCCCATGACTACGCAGGAAAAGGTTTGTGCTGCTTGACGATTGGCAAGTATTGAAATGGTGTGCATTGCACATTAAACTATTAGAAGTACCGATGAAAATGGAGGCCTCATGGCATCAACCGTGCAGCTCGAGACAATCAAGGAGCATCCTGAGATCCAGCGGCTGATTCGTGATAATGAGTTCATTGCCCAACTGGAGCCTTGGTCTGTCATGGAGATACACCAAGCGGTCGATGTGCTGGTGGGTATCGACCTCGACTTGCGAGACTCCACGCTGTTTGGCGATCTGCTGGCGCACTTCAACCAGGACAGCCCTCTTGCTCTTCCTGATACGTTCGTCCGAGAGAGTGCCACGGATCGCGCCAGGCGCTGTTGGGGATTGGAGGCGTAGTCTTCCACTTAGTCCGCCGTAAAGAACTAGCGCTGCTGGCTTTAGCCTGTGGCGATATATAGAGAGACATTCATGAGCACTTCCGAGACACCAACGAATGAAGCCCTCCGTAAGCTTATGGAGAGGCATGGCTTGAACCAGTCCCATGTGGCCACCCTGACTGGGTACAGCGTGGAGACGGTGAAGGGTTGGTTCGCCTCGCCTGGTTCGACCCGCTACCGTCCGGTACGCAAGCCCGTATTGGAGTCGGTGCGCCGCGCCATTGAGCTGGGTGAGCACTACAAGCTGGATGGGCTGAAGATTCCTAAGGCGAAGAGCTAAGGCTGACAGACATGGAGTTGAATGAGATGCCCCCGGAGACACCTATACCTACAGGCAACATGGCAATTCAGATCGATCTTGAGTACACGGCCGATCGCAAGTGCGTGATGCGCCTAGTGGCAGTAGTGAACCAAGACGGTCGACTGCAGGCAGAAGAGATATATGGCTATTCCAAGGAGCGTAGCGACCTCAATGAGTTGCTAACCCTCTACCCTCTCCTGCTCACAGACGTGAACAAGGGCTGCCGTTGCTACCAGGCAGAGTGGGGTGACGGCGAACCCACTGAGACTTTTATCGACTTCCTTGACCGGCCCTTAGCAGAGGGCCAGGAAATTGAACGTGTCGACACCTCCGAGGGTGTATCGGAGCGCTCGGTTTATGCCATCACTTCGATTACGCCCTGGCTGGGAGTGGGCATCACGCATTAATTGAGGAGGACGTTTTCATGGTAGTTAATATAAAAAGGGGAGTATCCAGCAGTATGATGAAAAGTATTTTGATTAACGCCTGTGTCGAGAGGCTTGAAGGCTTTAGAAAGTACACGGAGGAGCTGGATAGCAAGTTTCAAAGCGACAAACAAGCGCTTGTCGAATCTTATGACTTGTCGCCAGATAAATACGGTCAGGACGAATACAACGATATAATCGAGTTTATATCCGACGATATAAACGAGATAGAAAATACTTTCATCGACACATTTAGGAAGTCGACCCTCGTATCACTTTACTCATTCCTTGAAAGACAGATGAACCTGCTGTGCAAGCGAGTTGAGAAGCAGAACAGCCTGCCGATCGCGGTGACTGACCTGAAAGGGGAAGGCGTTGTTCGGTCTAAGCAGTACCTAGAAAAAATGGCCAGCATAGACTTCAGTTCTGGCGGTATGAACGCTCTTTGGAGCGCTATAAGTGATTTGAATAAACTTAGAAACCAGATTGTTCACGAAGAGGGGTATGTGAAGAGAACGAACCCGACTTCGCGTATAGAGAACATTATAAACACCACTCCCGGTCTCGATTATGGTTGGAGCAGCCAGCTGAAGATCGAGATGAGCTATATAGATTCTACTATCCACACTATTGAGCAGTTTTTGTCTAATCTTTACAACCAAGCTCTATAAGCCATGACCTGCACAATTACCCGCCAAACATGTCAGCACTACCCTAGGCCCTTGAATATTAACCCAAGCCCTTAGGGCCTGGGTTCAGCCTGTAGTCGATCAGCTGGATACTGACGCATGAACGCTTTGCTCTCTGACGCTGGCGCTGTCAGCCAGTCTTTGAGCGCCCCGTTCGGCAAGACCACTACCATCCGCTTTTCGCTGCCCTGACGATGGTAGTTTTGCATTAGGGGATGATCGTCGGCGTTGACCGTGAGCATCGAGTAACTATGCACTGTCTCACCGTCTGGGTTGGTCCAGTGCTCCCATAGACCGGCTATGCTCATGAGGCCTCCATCTGCCCGAGTAATTCGAGTCGGAACCGCCTTCCCAGAGCGCCAGTCGGGCTCGTAGATAGCCGTTGCGGGGATGATGCAGTGCTGCCCCTGACGCCACGCGGAACGGAATGACGGCTTGCTATCGGCCGTTTCTGATCTCGCATTGTAAGTTCTCCTCGCCAGCTTGGTGTCCTTGGCCCAAAACGGCAGCAGGCCAAACATCCCCGTCAGTGCCTCAAAGGCAGGGGCTGCCTCGTCATCAGGATCGCTTGCCTGGGGCGCCCGGAGAAATGGGCCGATGTACCCTGGCCAGAGTTCACTTTGCATCCCCTGGTCTGGTGTAACGCCAAAGGCATGCATCAGCTGATCGGCATCAGGCGCCTCATATCGACTACACATATATCGCCTCCCTTAGTGGGCCGCATTGTGCTGTACGAAGTGTTTACTGTAGATCATCCAGTATGGTCGTATCGAAAGCTCACCCACTGATTATTGAGTTGGTTATGAATCCTTTCATTGTCAAAGTCTTGGACTGACGAAAAGTTTTACTGCTGGATGGTTACCTCTTGGATGCAGACATTAATATGGATGATGCATTTGCCTACGTCGACCTACATGCTAGTCAAGTGTTCGAGGAATATTGTCTGGTTCAGAATGCGTGGGAGGGCAAGGTTAATTCTGAAGAGATCCTACTCAAAATCCTCGCGGACGCCTAGACCATCGCCGTATCACAGTTACTTTCTGCTTGGGCAGCCCCTTGTCTCGTGCTGACGTCATGAGCGCCAGCTGCTAGAAGGCTTAGGTATGAACGCAAGCTCCTCCAGCTTGGCAGCTAGCAGGTGAATCATATTGAAGTTGTCCAATTCGCCAACGAATTCTGCAATCGCGTCCAGCGGCTTTGGAAGTAGCTCTAAGGCCTTTAACGCAGGATCTTCCGCTAGCACATGGTAGTAACGTGCTGTATTCAGCAACTGTTCGGCACGCTGAAGAGCGACAACTGGCTGGTATCCGAACTCCCTAAGATAGCGCTCGATAGCTTGGATTGAGATCCAATATCGGGTTTGGATGCTCTCACGGGTATAGACGACTCCCAGCAAGGCCACGAGTTTCCACTCCCGAGACGGCACCCCGAACATCCAGTCATATTCCGTGCGTGTCTCGATCGCGGTAGGAATGGCTTCTAGATCCATTCTGTGAATGTCTCGTTCGAGGTTGCGCCGGGCTATCGGCAAGCAGAACCGGGTTGATGCAGCCACCTTGCCAGAATGGGCATGAATACGTTGACAGGATGCGGAGAGCTCCATGGCGAGCTGGCGCATCTCATTAAGATCGAGCTGCTGACGTTCAAGCTCCCATGTGTTCTGAAGCCGCTGCCGCTCGGCTTCAGCTTCGAGTTGACGTGCAACCTCGGCTTCGCGTCGTCGGATTTCGGCCTGCTCGGTCGCTTTTTCTCGCGCCCGGCGTTGTTGCTCCTCCCGCTGGCGTTTTAATTCAGCGTGTTTCTGTTCCTGTGCCTTAAAGTAAGCTTCCATCCGGGCATGTTGTTCACGTTGTCGCTGCTCCTCTTGTTCCCTTGCGATATTCGCCTGTGCTATTCGTTTGTTGGCCTTCTCGATCTGCTGCTGGAGTCTTGGGCGTAGCTTTTCCTGCTCCGCTTCGATCTTGGGATTTACGATCCAGTAGGCCCGTTGATAGTTAAATACATGCTCTTCGAGATCGGCCGGTGTTAGGTTCCGTGGTATGTCCCCCAGGTCGATTTCGATGCAGCGCTGGCCACGGGACTCAAGCCGCTGCTGCTTTTCCGCGTCGATGAAATGGGTTACGGCCACCTCGACTAGGATTTCTATCTGACCCAAGCTCACGATAAGGTCAGGGCGGATGTCCCCCAAGCTGAACTCAAGTTTTGTGTCATCCACCGACTGCCGATCGTGGCCGGGGAAAATGACCTTAGATTCGGTGTGCTTGTAGCCAAGGCTATCCTTCGCCTCAAGTACCGCCTGAAGCAGAGGAATGGGTATTTCCTTTCGGTCTGCGATCAACTGCTTTGCGGCTAGATGTATTCCTGTTTCAGTGCCCCCAGCACATGGTCGGGTCCCTCTGGCATGTGCGAAATAGTGACGGACAATATCCCCCATTCTCGCTTCAAGCGGTGTTCTGCATTCAGGACAGACACAGCCGCAACGGCCGCCGCGTTCGGCCCTTGTGAGCTGGCTGATATGCACCAACCTGTTATTGCGTATGCCGTAAGGGATTTTTGCGCTGTTTTTCATGTAATTGCCACAAGAGAGGCCGTGCTGTAGGAGCGTGCTCGATAGTTCTACCCTGGTAAAGGGACTAGGCGGCGTGAATTACAGCCGGAAGCAAACCGCCCTGCTCGATAGTGGTGAGCTGTTGCATAAAGTAGTCGCCGTTAATCAGGGGCTCTAAGAGGTCAGTTTCGAGATAAGTTGATCATTCGTCGTTATTGCAAAGCATTTCGCAATGATACCAACGTGGTAAGACGGGATCGCGGATATAAATCAACGATACAGTCACCTCGGCTTGGTTTACAGGTCTCTTCAAGAAGTAAGGCCAAAGCTGACAGAAAGCGATGACTACTTGCAGAGAGGTTTACTCTTCTTGGATACTGTACACAAATACAGTAATAAGGAGGGGCTATGCTTTATACACCACGATTAGAAAGGTCAGCCTACGAAAGCGGTCAGCAGGCTGAGGCCATTGTCATATTGGGGCAGTCTTCTGACCGTTCACGCCACTTGCTCCCTTTGATGGCCGGTGAGGTCAGGGCTGGTTTCCCGATCCATGCAGAGGCCGAGATCGACCGCATCCTCGACCTTACCGATCACCTTATTCCGCGACCGAGCGCCACCTATTTCTGCCGTTCGAAAGGGGACAGCATGGAGGAATTTCACATCTACGATGGAGATTTACTCATTGTTGATCGCTCGCTTGAGCCACTGGATGGTGACATTATCGTGGTGTGTTTGGATGGTGAGCTTACCTGCAAGAAACTTGGCAAATGGCAGAGCCAGCCAGCGTTATTGTCAGGTAACCCGGCCTATCAGCCGATCTCTCTCATTGGAACCGATTGCGAGACATGGGGAGTCGTCACTCACAACGTCCATACGCATCGTCGTAGAGGCGTATGATGATTGGCCACTGTGATTGCAATAACTTTTACGTCAGCTGTTTTCGCGTGTTCATGCCCGAGCTACGCGGTCGCCCAGTTGGGGTCTTGGCGGGTGGTGGCGGGTGTATCGTAGCGCGGTCAAATGAGTTGAAAGCCCTTGGCGTACCTAATGGCTTGCCCGCCTTCCAGCTCCCCCCAGATGTCCGTAGACAGACAGTGCTGCTTAGCTCGGCCTATGCCCTGTTTGGCGAGATGTCGCGGCGGGTAGTGTCCACCATGCAGGCTCATACCGGCCCTATATCGGTGTACTCAATTGACGAGCAATTCATTGACTTATCAGGGCTTTCTATCGATGAGCTGCAAGACCATGTGGCTGAACTACGGCTTGTGGTCCAGCGCTCGACCGGGATACCCGTATCGATTGGGGTGGCGCCGTCTCGCACTCTCGCAAAAGTGGCCACGGGCATTGCCAAAAAGCAGCCCGCCTTCAAGGGAGTCTGTGTCCTTGAGGCTGATCATCCCGCTACACTTGGCCACCTGGAGCGCATGCACATAACCGACCTGTGGGGCGTGGCAAAGCGAACGGGGGAGAAGCTGGAGCGTATGCGTATCCGCACCGCGTTGGATCTACGCAACGCGGAGCCAAGGGAGATCCGCAAGCGCTTTGGAGTGGTGCTCGAGCGTACCGTTTGGGAGCTACGTGGGGTTGATGTGATCCGGCTTGATGACATCGACCATAAACGTCAGAACATCATGACCAGCCGCACTTTCGGGCAGGCAACCGGCAACATGGATGACCTACGCGAGGCGGTGCGATCGCATGCCCAGGCTGGCGCGGAGAAGGTACGGCGCCAGCAGTCGGTCGCTCAGGCCATCATGGTCTTTCTCTCGACACCAAGGTTCCGCAGCGATCTTCCTCAGGACTACCCCAGCCTTACGCTGCCACTGCCGATGCCAACAGATGATAGCCGGATAATAGTCGGCGCCGCCCAGCGTGCCCTGGAGATGATCTATCGCCAAGGCTATCAGTACGCCAAAGCCGGCGTCATGATGATTGACCTGGCCGATCGTGATGGGTTGCAGATCGATATGCTGGACACCCAGGAGACTGAAGAGAGGCGTCAACAGTCGGCAAAGCTAATGGGGGTTATGGATGCACTCAACCGAGAGTTTGGCCGCGGAGCGGTCACACTTGGGGGGATGAGGAAGAACGAACGATGGAGGCAGAGGGATACACGGCAGACACCACGTTTTCTGACTTCCTGGAAGGAAATACCAGAAATTAAGATGGGGTGATGCCGTTATGACCTGTTTTGCCCCCAGGCACTACGCGCTATCGTCGCTGGGGGTATGAAGTTTTAGAAGGCTTACATGTAATCTCTATTATAGGCTTCTAAAAATTCCTCTTTTCGATCTGTATTTACAATATTACTTAAAAACATAAATGCAACATCCATATCGCCACTGTTTAGCACATAGCTATAGCCTGATTCATCAAGCCTGTTTTGCCACCATTTCACATTGTCAGGATGATCGTTTTTTATAATTTGATAGATGAAAAAAGTTTTTACTCCATGATTTACTACGTTAGGGTCTTTGTCCTTCCAGGCGGATATTTGCTTGGAAAAAAGGCTTGCTTTTTCTGGCCCCATGTTCGCAATCATATCTTCAACAAACTGCGGTTTAACGTTTATAGCACTTCCTACAGCATGTGCCGCTTTGTAGTGGTGCCTATTTACTTTTTTGAATATGAGATAGCCAGCTAGAACTACTGCCAACACCAAAATATACCAGGGGATACCTAACATCTTCAGCTCCTTAATCCTTCGCTAAATTATTGTTTGTCTACTGTTTGGAATAGCCAAAGTTGGACGTATCAGGCTGTGTTTGGCCAGTGGGTCATATTATTTCACAGCTTTTCTCCTAGGCGGGGGGAGAAGTCGGCTCACGAGACGTTCGGCGAATTCCTCTGCGTCTGCTGGCAGCGTCCCGCCCTCCTCCTCGATCGAACTGGCGATAGTGGCACGCATCATGTAGGCCTGGACATGAGGCGGAACCGGATAAGTGCCGGCCCGCCACTCGTAAAGCCTGCTCAGGCGGTACTTGCTCCCGAGGTCGTGATTCAGGAGAGCCAGCGCCTCCGCGTGCCGGCGATCGCCTCCTCTAGTTGTGAACAGGAGCCAGCTTTCTACGATGTTGATGAGTCGACCTCACTGTACGGGTTATTGCTCGGCACGAAGCGCTTTGGCCAGCTTGAGGTGGTTATCGAGGTAGTCTTGAGGAAGCCCCGCGGACATCATGGCGGCCTCACCTGGGCTCAAAATGCCCTCCTCTGTTTCAAAGTCCTCTGCGATGCGCAACAACCCTTCCATGTTAAAGGGAAGCGCTGCCCCGCCGAAGATGGCTGACAGGATGCCTTGAAGCTCCGATATGGTCGTTATTTCCTCGTGAGTGGTGCCAAAAATCCAACTGCCCTCAAGGTTGAGGAAATACGTTTCCAGGGGCTCGTCATATCCAGCGACACCCCTCGAAATCCAGTCATATATGTCGTAACCGAGCAGATCGAGGAAACCTTCCTCCTCGTCGCTGGGTGCGTTGAGTACGTTATGAAACCCGTGTCGAGACATGTTTTCCTCCTAATTTGTGTAGAGCATACTGCATCAGTCGATCACTCGTAATATCGTTCTTGACTCGCGGCCTCCTTGGTTTCGCATCGAGTCTCCCAATCCGCCTCGGCAACCCAATCATTGACCCGCTGGGCTACCATTCCAAAAGCTACCACCATGTAAAATTTTGCATTTGATAAATGCTTATCATCGGAGCTGTAGGACATGCTGTGATTTCCTTCTTCGGTTGGTTGTCTCATAAGTTATTTCCGCCGATGCCATAGCAATGTTTCCCCTTTCCAAGCAGTCTGGACGGGACGCGAAACCCATTTGGAAATCGATGGAAACGCTATCCATCGTGTCCACAACAGGCTTCCATGATGTTTATCGTGGTGAGAAGCAAGTCGTTATCCGTAGCCTGGATGGAGGCGACAATACGAGGTTTCCCTGGCACGAGAGTCAGCCAGACCGATCGGTGATCTTCAGTGGAGAGTTTCAGCGTTGCCTGCGGCTGATGCTCGACCAAGACAAGCAGCTCCGAGAGCGAGCGTAGTTCCTTTTCCGCCACATTCACCCCCAGGGTCATGCGCTCTAGGGCGTCACCACTCACCTTCCCTATGCTCAACTGTGATAGTCCTTTGAGGATGACTTTGAGCTGTCCCGAGCAGGTACGGGTGTGCCCTGTCTCATGGGATGCCCGTATCGACTCACCTACAAGCATGCTGGATGCTCTGTAACCCCTGGCCTCGAACCATTTCAACCCAGTCCCAATAAGGGAGGGCTGTGTCCCCATTCGCGCACTCAAGCAGCCAGTCCTCCCGTGGGTAGAGGGCGTGCTGCGTCTTATGCTGAGAAAGATGGGAAGTCTTTTCGTGGTTGGATTGCTGATCCTGATAGCTTGGCATGGGAATCCTCACTAAATCATTTAAAGCACTGGCGGCTCCAAAGCCGCCAGGGATTGGCTTATCTGTCATAGACCGTCAGACCATCGGTAGGTGTGACATCGGCATCGAACATGAGCCAGCGGACGCCAGTTTTGCGCGCCTCACTGGCCAGACTGTTCAGCACTGGCACATCATTTGAAACTTTGTCTAGCGGGTCGTATTCGGCTCCTTCAAAAGAATATCCCGCTGAAATTACGAACCACTCTCGGTGCGCATTTGCACCGTTGATTTCGCGCCGTGCTATGAGCGTTTCCACCGTTTCCACCTCCTCTTGAGGAAGATGGCCAGTGGTCAGAACTATCATGCTTTCAGCTTGGTTGAGCTTGGCGTAAGTCAGCGGGTGAGCCATGTACTGTCTCTCTCTACGTGCTTGGGAACGTGCCTCCATTATAGTCCTATATATAGGGCTATTCCAGAACAGAAGGCCAGTTTTAGGCACCAATAAAATAAGTAACGCTGGTGCCCCCTCGGATAGGGGAAGCACGGTCACATAGCAGATCGGAGATGCTGATGGATTGTTTCGCATGCGAAACAAATAAGCCGCCATCAAACGAAAATCGGGCAGCAAACCGTTAAGGTTGCTGCCCGATCGCGTACTTGCAGTCTGGCATGCGTTTAACTCGGCTTCGTGTCTTGGTCATCGAGCGTTTCAGAGGCTGCGGAGAGCGATGCCTCGGCAAAGGCTGCCGCGCTCTCGCCGACTTCCTCGGGGCTTAACTTACCCCCTCCCTCACCAAGCAGAATGGCGTGCATGGCGGTCATCGTGAAAACTTCCAGCCTGGTCATGTCCAGCACAGACTTATCGAACCGCGAGGTGTTGATATTTTCGTCAGCCATATTGTCCTCCAAAAGCTGAGCGGCCACTGCTTGAGTGGCCGCTGATCGGATCAGATTCGTTCCCAGTCGCCACCGGCATTCTGGCAGGTAGTGACATTTTGATCACTGTCCTCCGGGCCATCAGTGACCGTAATGTAGTAATCAATGCAGGTACGGCCTTCACTATCGACATAAGGATCGCTCTTGGCGATGTTCTGTTTCATGTTGGCTACGTCCTCGAACCCGACTTCAGATTCGCCCTGCAACGCGGTGAAAGCTCCACGCATCCCCTTATCGACCACGCCTAGTGCGCCAGCGCCAACAGCCCCGTAAGCCGCACCGCTCATACCGGCCTTACCTCCATTAACCAAACCCTGCATGCCCTGCATCTGACTAGCTGAGTCGGCTCCTGCTGCGCTGGCGCTATTGTTGTTACGGCCGCCTATCACATCGGCCACACCTGTAATCGCGTTGACGGCTGAATTTTGCAACATGCCAGCCCCTTGCGGTGCTGCGCAACCGGCAGCCATAAGCAGCATTGAGGTGGCTGCCAGACCTTTAAGAGTTTGCTTGATAGTCATTTTGGTCCCCTTTGTTCCCTTGTTTTGATGGCCTTAGGCAGAATTGATGCCCAATATATAAAGTATACTATACGACAATTTCTATTTCAAACACTGCGAAGCAATTTCATACCCAGTATCCTCTTCGCAATCCAGATCCATCGCAAGCGCAGCGCTACAACATTGTAGTGTAAAGCCTTAAAGCAAAAAGTACGGCACTAAGGGCTGGCGCGGCATCACAATACAATGTCGAAGAAACTAAATTAAAAATGTCGTCTAGTATAGTTAAGGCTGTTAATATGAATACAGATACCCTAATCAAGAACGCGCATGACGAGCTTTCCCTGCTCTCACGACTTGTCGTAGATCGGGCGACTATGCGCGAAGGCAACGGAAAACTGACGCTGATAATTGATGAGGAGGGGGCGCGGTTACTGACGATGGAGCGGGTGCGCCAAGAAATTGAGTGCGCCGTTAAGAAAGCGTATGGGCTGGAGGTTGCCTATGAGCGGGCTTCGTAATTCCCGCCAGGCCCGACAGCTAGTTAGGCGTCTTGAGCGCGACTGTGACCTAAAGTGGCCAGGCGGCGCTGACAATGCGGCTTTGCTTCATGACCGCTCAGCGAGTCGCTGGGAACTCCATACACTTGAAGGCCCTTCGCTACCTGTCATCTCTGGCCCTACCCCTCTTACCCACCTGCTGCGTGATGGATTCGTCCTGATCCGCTGGCCGGATGACATCATTGAGCTTTTCCACGTTGAATCGGCAAAATCACTACTGAGCCACCGGCTGCTAGAAAACGCGGAGGTGGCCGCAGCCGGGAGTTAAAACCCATGACAAGCAAGACCACCTTCCGAGTCAGTCACCGCGCCCTATTGGGCCATTGGTTGCTCGTACCTTTGGGGGCGGCGATGCACTTTGCGTCTCATGCCCCCTTCACCCTCGCTGGCGCTAATGCTCCAGAAACTCTGACGAACATCCTATCCTGGGCAGGGATGGGGTTAGCCGCTTGGGGATTGCTGAACGTCGCCTATCAGCGTCTTGCCCATGAGTACTCCATAGGCCCCGATCGCGTAATAGAGCGACATGGCATCATTGCCAGACGTGTTACACCCCTGTTTATTGATCACATTCGTTCTACCGAAGTGAACCAGACGATTATGGGGCGCTTACTGGGATACGGGACCGTGGAAATGTCGGCGGCAGGCACTGGCACAAGCGAAGCTCGCTTCGATCGCGTGGCCAACCCGATGAAAGTCATGGCTTCAATCGACAATCACCTTAAAAGCCACATGGCTGGCCCTGGAAAGGAGTAGCAAGAATATGGACTCACAAATTTCCGCACTTTCCAATGTATTAATAAATGGTCAGAGCATTGTCTCTACTGATTGCCACCAGTCTCAGGAGCTTATCCCCCACCGTCAGTTGCTCACCCAGGTATTTTTGAAGGCGATTGATGACCTAAAGGGTAACAACCTCAAGTACCAGTATTCAGCGGCTGAGTTTCTGGCTGGACCTGTTGCTGAGGAGTATGTCGGTCACCTCGGGTTGCCTGAGTGGATGCCCAAGCTGGCGCTACTGATCCACGCTCAATGTGAGCTTCGTACTTGCTTGGAGATACCTGATCAACTGAAGCCTACCCTCAGTCAGTATGCGCCGCTCGGAGAGAGTGAGCACGCTGCCTCATTGTGATTTTCCCACGATCTCAATAGTCTCCACCATCCTGTCTGTAGCTTGAGGGCTGTTTACGCTGCTACCGCAATGCAGAAACACGCAATCTTAACGCGTTAGCAATTACGCTAACCGACGATAGCGACATCGCTGCCGCAGCGATAATTGGCGACAGCAGGATGCCGGTGAAGGGGTACAGAATCCCGGCGGCAATGGGGATGCCTGCTGCATTGTAGGCAAAAGCAAAAAAGAGGTTTTGGCGAATGTTACGCATGGTGGCTTTTGATAATTTGTGCGCTTCAAGAATGCCGGTTAAATCACCTCGTAACAGGGTGACGCCTGCGCTCTCAATCGCAACATCAGTACCTGTTCCCATGGCAATACCTACGTCAGCGGTTGCAAGAGCAGGAGCATCGTTGACGCCATCACCCGCCATGACCACGACTCGTCCTTCGTCACGTAATCGCTGAACTACTCGGCCTTTGTCTTCTGGTAACACTTCGGCTTCGACTTCATCAATCCCTAAGCGACGAGCAACGGCCTCGGCAGAGGTACGATTATCGCCGGTCAGCATAACAACACGAATGCCGTTGGCCTGTAGTGAACGAATAGCAGCTTCGGTTGTTTCCTTGACGGGATCGGCGATGGCGAGAAGTCCGGCCAAGCGACCATCAACACTGGCAAAGATGACCGTGGCACCATCGCCGCGCAATTGTTCGGCGTGGGAGTCTTGAGACTGTGTATCAATGCCTTCGCTTTCCATCAATAGCCGGTTGCCAAGGGCAATACGCTGGCCATCAACCTGGCCTATAACACCCATACCGTTGGGGGCCTCGAAGTCGCTCGCTTCGGTCAACTCAACTTCTGCTTCCTTGGCTTTCTCGACAATCGCATGGGCCAAGGGATGCTCACTACCGCGCTCCAGACTGGCCGCCCAGTGTAAAAATTCCGCTTCAGTAATGCCTTCGCAGGGAACCAACTCCGTTACCCGCGGCTTACCTTCGGTAAGGGTGCCGGTTTTATCGACGACAACGGTGTCGACCTTTTTCAGGCGTTCAAGAGCTTCAGCATCGCGAATTAGCACCCCCAACTGCGCGCCTCGACCAACACCTACCATGATCGACATTGGCGTTGCCAAGCCCAGGGCACACGGGCAGGCGATAATCAGCACGCTGACAGCGGCAATTAGGCCAAACGCCATGGGAGGCGCCGGGCCCCACACAGACCAGGCAATGAAAGCTACAATGGCAATGAGGATAACGATAGGCACAAAGACACTGGCGACTTTGTCGGCGAGCCCCTGAATCGGCGCACGGCTGCGCTGAGCGCTGGCGACCATTTGCACAATCTGCGAGAGCATGGTGTCCTGGCCAATTTTATCTGCACGCATAATGAACGAGCCTTGGCCGTTGATGCTGCCGCCAATAACACCATCTCCCGCTGCTTTCTTCACCGCCAATGGTTCGCCAGTGACCATAGATTCGTCAACGTTTGAACGGCCTTCCAACACCTCGCCGTCCAGAGGAACCTTGTCGCCCGGGCGTACGCGTAGTCGATCCCCTACTTGAACTTGATCTAGTGATACGTCGTCCTCATTGCCGTGGGCATCAATGCGCCGTGCAGTCGCTGGGGCTAAATCTAGCAGAGCGCGAATTGCGCCTGAGGTTTTTTCTCGGGCGCGTAGTTCCAAAACTTGGCCAAGCAGTACCAGCACCACGATGACGGCCGCCGCTTCAAAATAAACGGCGACTGAGCCGTCGGCCTCACGGAAGGTATCGGGAAAGATGGCGGGCACAAGGGTGGCCAGCAGGCTATAGATGAGTGCGGCACCGGTACCAATGGCGATCAAGGTGAACATATTGAGGCTGCGCCGCACAATAGAGCGCCATCCGCGTACGAAAAATGGCCAGCCTGCCCAGGCGACGACTGGTGTCGCGAGTAATAATTGAAACCAGTTAGATACCTGTGGTGCTACCAAATGTTCAAGACCAAATACATGCCCACCCATCTCAAGTGCAAACACCGGCAATGTTAGTAACAGCCCGATCCAAAACCTTCGTGTCATGTCCTTGAGTTCTTCTGAAGGGCCATCGTTGGCAGAAACTGTTTCTGGTTCTAGCGCCATTCCGCAAATGGGGCAGTCACCCGGGCCTTCCTGACGAATTTCAGGGTGCATGGGGCAGGTATACATCGCCCCGGGCGGGGCGGGTGCCGGCGATTGTGCTTCCGCACTCAGATAAGTACCGGGGTTGGCGACAAATTTTTCTTGGCACTTTTCCGAGCAAAAATACCACGTCTTGCTGTCATGCGTGGCTCGATGGCGGGTCTCGTGTGGATCAACGTCCATACCGCAAACAGGGTCTTTTGTAAGATGCTTTGTGGTATTAGACATCGTGCATTCTCCCGGTTTGCCGTGACAGGAGCATGGCCTCGTGCTCTTCTAAGTCGAGGAGTGTTTCAAGCAGTTCTTTAGCCCCACGGATTTCGGCTTTGCCTATCAGGCTGCGATATAAACGGATGCTCTGCTCATGGAAATCCATCACTTCTTTGCAGATAGCATCGAACCCTAGCGTGGCGTAAGGTGCATCGCAGGTACGGTGGCTGCGAATAGGCTGATGAGAGAGGTAGTCGTAGACATAGGTGTGCAGTACGTTGGCGCTTGCGGTGTCTTCAAAGCCAACAATAACCCGCTGCATTTCCGCCTCATGAAGAGATAGATAGTTAAGAAGCATTCGCGCGCGCTCTTCCTCATGCTGATTCGCGCAGTGGGACAAGCACTTGGCAAGATGGGCATGCAATTGGCGTGTCCAATCGATTAAATCGCCAAACGTTTTAATCTCCATAAAAAAATCGCTCCTTGTGCAGTTCTTGCTAGTGATCGCTATTTTCCGACTTGTCACGATTGGCAAGAAATAGCCATTCACCTACCAATAATACGGCCATCACTATGGTGGCAACGATAAGTACCAGCGGGTCGGAATTGGCTTTCACCCATACAAAGCCCGCTAATACGAGAACATCTAGCAAAATGGCGATGCTGGGTATGATCCTGTTAGCGCCTACGCTTTCCCTGAGATGGCGCAGTACTCCCCAATGGATGGCGATATCCATGATCAGGTAAAAAATAATGCCGAGCGCAGCGATGCGGCTAAGGTCAAAAAATGCGGTCAGCACCAAACCAAACACAATGGTGTACACCAGCGTGTGCTTCTGCAGGCTACCTGGCATATGAAAGTGGCGGTGCGGGACCAGTTTCATTTCGGTCAGCATGGCTAGCATGCGTGATACTGCGAAAACACTGGCGATGATCCCGCCTGCTGTTGCCAGCATGGCTAAAATAACGGTAAAGCCAACGGCGGCTTCACCCAGCGCGGGCCGAGCCGCTGCCGCAAGCGAATAATCTTGTGTTTCAATAATTTTGGACAAAGAAAGGTTGCTGGCAACCGCAAAGCCGACAAGCGCATAGATCACCACGCACAGGCCGATAGAGATCATGATGGCCTTGCCCAGGTTACGTTTGGGGTTTTTTAGCTCCGAGCCGCTGTTGGTAATGGTCGTAAAACCTTTGAATGCCAAAATGCCTAACGCCGTTGCGCCTAAAAAACCGGAGATAGTTGGCGATGGTGCATCGCCGCCAGTACCCATTTCGATAGAATCGGCAATAAAAACACCGACAACACCAAACACGATGATGCCACCAATTTTGATGAAGCCAAGCACCGAGGCGACTGTCTCAATCAACTTATTGGCGGATAGATTGATCAAAAAAGCCGCTAGCAATAAGCCAACCCCGAGTAGTGGCACAAACAGCGAGCGATCGCCCAGGTCAAATAACTCCAGCGTGTAAGAACCGAAGGTTCTCGCTAAAAAGCTCTGCGCGATCACCATGGAAAAATACATCAATAAAGCATGAAAGGCGGTGGGAAGCGTGGAGCCATACGCTTTTTGCAGATACATGCCAATGCCCCCGGCGGAGGGGTAGGTATTGGATATTTTGACGTAAGAGTAAGCGCTGAAAGAGACAATGACCGCGGCAGCCAGAAAGGCCAGGGGAAATAAAGAACCGGTCATTTCCGCCATTTGGCCGGTTAGGGCAAAGATACCGGCCCCGATCATCACACCAGTACCTAGCGCTACGGCTCCGATTAGTGAAAGGCTCCCTTCTTCGTACTGTGGCCTTCTATCCTGATCAGCCATACAAACACTCCTGTGGATTGAACCCAAAACAGCCATGTTCATCGCCTTGGGCAGCGTGGGATAAGTTCAACACCAAGTGTGGTTGAGTTAGCTGAACGCAACCTGAATAACACTAGGCAAAAATATGACCCTGATCACGCTTTTCACAAAAATAAAATTCTTTACAACAATAGTAGTGGAAATATGTCGTCTAGCATTCCAACGCGGTTATCACTTTCCTCAAGTGTGGCTATCATTCTGGGACTGTGTCAGGAAATGGCTCTTCTTCACTTTCGTTAGCCTGGTGATGCCGTTGTTCTTGCGTCCATAATGTCTTGAGATAATTCACAACATCGCGGATCTCGGTGGGGGTCAAAACGTCTTGAAATGCTGGCATCGTTAGTCTATCGGTCTTATTCCAGGGGTCACGCCAACCATCGGCAACGATTCGGTAGAGCATGGCATCAGAGTGTTTCCAGGTATGCCCTTCTGGCCCATGGGGTGGGGCCGGTAATTCTCCGAGGGCATTTTGTTCTACCCAATTGGGCATGCCCTGGCCTTCTTTGCCGTGGCAACTGGAACAGTATTGTCGGTAAACCCTCTCTCCTTCTTCCAGCGGTGAGGTATTGCTTGAAGGAGAAGTGGCTTCAGCCATGGCTTGCCCCCCAACACTTAAGATCAGCCATGAAGTAATGAAAAACCAGCGCTTACGCATCAGGATAGGTCCAGGATTGGCCTTCATCTTCGCTTTGCAAAAGTTCCCCTTTATGATTCAAACCATAGAGCGTGCCTTCAGGCGAGAGTGTAAGCGCAACGACTACTGTGTCGTCTCCCTCTACGCGCTGCCACTCTTGACCGCCATTATTGCTACTCCATAGGCTCTGCTGCGTAGCGACGTAGACCCGCTTCGGGTTGCCAAGGTTATAAGCCACATCATAGACTCTGCCAGCATCAAGCCCCCCGGTCGGTCTCCAGCCACAAAAGCAGTCCATCGATAGGCGCACTGCATCATCAGATACGGCGTAGAGCCAGCCGGTCTGCATGCTGCCTTCCATGTCGGAGTGAATGATTCGGTTAACCGTTTGTGAAGGGCCACTGTCCATTTTCTTCCAGGTGGTGCCAGCATCTTCGCTTTGGTAGATACCGTCGTTGGCTAACTGCGCATAAAGTATTCTGTCTTGGCGGCGGTGTACCGTTAGCGCAGTAACCTCTTGGCTGGGTAACGTATCGTTAAGTGCTTGCCAAGTTTCTCCATTATCGGTACTACGCTGAACCCCCATTGAGGTGCCAGCGATATAGAGCGTTTGCGGGTCAGTGGAGGGTATCGATACCGCTCGCAGCTGGCCTTCGGCCACGTCTTCGGGCAAGGGAATTGGATTCCAAGCCATGCCTTCATCGGTTCTCTGGAATAGCTGGTTGGCCTCAATCTTAAACAGTCGTTTGCCTGTTACGTCATAATGCAGTGAAAGCAATCCTTCTTCGGCTGCCAAGGCAGTACTGGCGATGCCAAAGCTGACGGCTGCCAAACCTGCCAGCAAGAAGACACGTAAGATACGACTCATAATGTGGCGCATTTCAATTTTTCCTTAAATAACGATTAGCCGATGACACCCAAGGCAGGAAAAGTGCTCAATAACCAATATGACAGCTCAGACAGTTTGCCTGTGATCATTAAGCTGCCCATCAGAATCATGATCAACCCAGCCGCTATATGTATGAAACGCCCCCAGCGACGCAGGAACTTCTGGTGTTTCAAGAAGCGATCAAGCGAAACGGCACTAAGCATAAATGGCACGCCTAGACCCAGAGAATAAATACCGAGCAACGCAATGCCACTCATGGTGTTGGCCGTGGAAGCACTGACGGTCAGAATGGCACCTAGAATCGGGCCGATGCAGGGGGTCCAGCCAAATGCAAAGGCTAAGCCAAGTAAATAAGCCGCAGTGGGGCTTCCACCAACGTCCTTCAATCGATCAATAAAGCGCCATTCTTGTTGAAACCAGCGCCATGGCATAAGCCCGGTCATGAAGGCACCAAACAGGATAACGATAACGCCACCGATCAGGTTTGCTTCTTGACGATAGACCAACAGCAAGCGGCCGATGGCAGTGGCACTGGCCCCCAGCATCAAAAAAACGGTTGAAAAACCGAGTACGAACCACATTGACTGAGTTAATACTCTTCGTCGCTCTCCCCTATCCGCCTGCTGTAATTGTCCAAGTGAGCGGCCAGTCATAAAAGAAAGATAGCCAGGAACAAGTGGCAAAACACAGGGAGAAATAAACGAGATCAAGCCTGCCAAAAAGGCAGTTAATAGACCTATATTGGCTACTTCAAGCATTATCCTTTACCCATGGCTAGGCTTGGAATTTTGATGAGGGCTGCTTGATTGACTCGCTTTGATCTACCCCTTGGCGCGTGGTGGGCGCTGTACCAACATTCACTTCTGAAGCGTCTTCTACCCGGGCTTGAATATTGGTAGCGTCGCTTTGCTCGGTCGCTTCACCTTTTTTGTCTTTGCACTTCATCATGCATAGGCCTAGTCCGCACATAATGAGACATGGCAATAGGCTCAAAAGAATAGGCGCGATGCCGAGCAAGACCAGATTATCCCAGCCGAAAGCAAGGCCGCCAGCCACTGCTACGCCACCCAGCAACATCAGGCCACGTGGCCCTGTCAACAGGCCTTGTAGCCCCGGTTTTTGTTTGCTCTGTTGGTTTTTGTCATCACAACAACTCATGGTGCTACCTCATTATCTGGTTGCCATCATTTCGGTAAGAAAATCGATCATGTCTTGGGTGTCCCACTCGGCTTCGCCGACCAGTCGACCGATTTCCTTGCCTTGGCGGTCAAGTAGAAGCGTCGTGGGAATACCTACGGCCTCAAGATCTGCACTAGCCATTCCGGTTTTATCTATATAGGGAGCCAGATGCTCAATGCCTATCTCTTGATAAAATTCATTAACAATCTCGATTCCCTTACGGTCGATCGATAAAGCGACCACTTCAAAATTATCGCTGCCAAGCTCAGCCTGGAGGGCATCTAACGTGGGCATTTCCTCTCGACAAGGCCCACACCATGTTGCCCAGATGTTGAGTAGAATTAGTTTTCCTTCAAAGTCAGCCAACGTTAAAGGGGTGCCGTCACTATCCTCGAAACTGATGTCCGACACGTCGCCGGGGGTGGCCCAGAGAAGAAAGCCTTGTGGCCCTGAACTTTCTGACGGTGTGGCCATGGCAAGGGATGTGGCCGCCATCAAAAATATGGCGACTAGATGGCCCGCTAGGATTGATATTCTCATCGCCACACTATCCTTTAGTGAGTCGCGTAAATGTCAGGACTATCGGTCGGTTGCGAGGCTATAGCATAGACTTCTAATGGGCCGCGTTTTTCTCCTGACATGCCCGGTGAGCCAAGAGGCATCCCCGGCACGCTCAACCCTATGATAGAGGGCTTTTCATCAAGCACTTGGGTAACACTCTCAACAGGAACATGACCTTCGAAGAGATAGTCTCCGACGACCGTGGTATGGCAGCCATGCAGCTCTTCAGGGACGTTATATTCGGCTTTCATTTCAACGAGATCATGGGTATCGACCGTTTTCACGTCGAAGCCGTTTTGCTCCAAATACTTGGCATATTTGGCACAACATCCGCAGTTGGGATTTTTGTAGAGCGTTGCTGATAAATCAGCTGCCCATCCCGATACGGGAAAAGCCAGTAAAGATACAAGGGCGAATGATTTCCAATGTTTCATATTTTGAGTTTCCGTTTAGTTAGCAGGGCGGCATGTGGTGACGTTATTTCTCATAGAGAGACGGGACTACTTACGTGCAAGCAATCCCGTCAACATCACTTCAAGTGTTGTCGTTCTCATCCTGCTGCATGTTTTCCATCATGGCGTTACATTTTTCCATCATGGATTTCATATCGCCCATCATGTCGTGCATACCACCTTCTTGCATCATGTTGCTATGCATGTCATTGCCTTTCATCGGCTCCTGCTGATTCTCTTCTTGGGCAAGAAGCGAACCCGCTCCGAAACTACTGGCAACGATAACGGCGGTAACCAGGATCGCAGTATGTCGTATACGCATGACACTCTCCTCTTTGTGTTAATCACTCTGCCAAACAGGCAGGGGCTTGATTGCAATTTCTACTGGGTAGCAAAGGTGCTTTTGTACGATAGCCTTGAAGCAAGCTTTAAGGTCAAGGCCTCATTTTAAATTCAATGCATAAATGAAGGCGTTGCGATAAAGCGCTTAGTCAAAAGCTTGACCTTTGGGCAGCCTTACGGTTGTAGGCTAGCTATTAATCACCAGATGAGGATAAAACAATGCGAGTCACCGAACTGGCTCAGGCTGGAGGGGTAACGGCTGAAACGGTGCGCCACTATTCAAGAGAAGGGCTGTTGAAGCCGCACCGAGACCCACGCAACGGTTATCAACTTTATGATGAGGCGTCGTTGGGCCGGCTACGATTTATCGATTGCCTGCGTTCGTTAGGCGTTAGTCTTCCCGAAATCAGGCAGATGCTATCTTGGGCGGATCATGGCACCACAGAGTTTATTGAATCCTCACCATTGGTCACTCAAAGGCAACGTCTTCACTTGCGAGCACAAGAGTTCAAAGTGATAGCGCGATGGCTAGATCATATGAATCAAGGCAAGGTTACTAAAAGCGCTAGCCTGAAGGAGCTCATCGAATCACTTGGTTCCGGGAAATCAGTTGTCGTGACGAATGACTCACGAAGCGATCATTAGTGATGCGCCGGCGTAATGCTGGCTGCCTCGTGCATACCGGACATCGATTGCAGATGCCAGAGCTGCCAAACAGCAAAAGCAATGATCAGCAGCGCCGCTATCGTGCGAGTTGTGGGATGACGAATCCAGAGCGAGACGCGGCGAGCTGCCACACCGGTCGCCAGAACGGCCGGCAGGGTACCGAGACCGAAAGCCCCCATCATCGCGGCGGCGCGTAACGGCTCGGCCACGGCCAGGCTCCAGGCTAGCATCGAATAGATCAGCCCGCAGGGCATCCAGCCCCATATCGAGCCAAGTGCGAAAGCTTGGGGTACTTTTACGACAGGCATCAAGCGTCGGCCTAATGGTTCGATACGGCGCCACAGGACGCGACCCAATGCCTCGATACACAACAAACCCTTCCACCAGTTCGCTATATATAGCGCCATCAGAATCAGCATGATAGCCGCCAAGCTACGCAGCACTAGTGCGATGCCGTCCAAAGCATGGTTGAGCACAGAGCCGAGTAGAGCCACCAAGGCACCCGCAATCATGTAGCTGCTGATGCGCCCTAAATTGTAGCTGAGTAACAGGCCTGCTAGGCGGCTAGGCTGCCGCATGCTAGGGGGCACAGCGAAGGTCAAGGCGCTCATGATGCCGCCACACATACCGATGCAGTGCGCCCCACCAAGCAAGCCGAAGACGAAGGCCGCCGCCAATGGTGGCAGGCTCAGGTCGGAGGGATCCATTCAAAGTGCGCCGCTGGAATTATCCGCCGTATCACGAGGAGAGGTGGTGGCAAAGCCCGCCGGAGGCGAACCGTACGGCGAGACGAGCTCAATCTGTTCGGGTGGATAGCAGAGCCCTTGGTCGGAACAGCCCTGAAAGGCTACCGTGATGGCCAACGGCCCGGTAACAGTATCGCTCGCCTCTATGGGCGTACTCACCAACACCTGATCGTAGAAAACGTTAATGTTTCCCAAAGTTGTGTGCGACATTGGCTCACCAGGAGGCAAAACCAGCTCACCGAAACTGACTCCTGGAGAGAGACTCTTAAGCAGGAACTTATGCCGATGGAGGTAATAATTTTCGGCGATGGTGAAGCCGACATACACCCAGTCATCGTCTCGCCAGGCGGTGGCTCGAAAGGCTTCTTTTGCCGGTAGGAAGTCACGTTGGGTCGAGCTGCTAAAGGGTGAGCTTTTTGCACCATATACAGGCACTTCTTCACGTGCCGCTACTGGCGTGACGATAAACAGTGCAACCGTTAGAAAAGCGAAGACTGGGCTCATGAGTTTATCGCTGCCTTTGGCTGATCCACTGGCTGTCGTTTGGACCAAGCAATCAGTCCAAAGCCTGCGACTAGCATCGGTAAGGTCAAAAGCTGTCCCATGGTCAGCCAGCCAAAAGCGATGAATCCCAACTGAGGGTCTGGGAGGCGTGCAAACTCCACCACAAAGCGGAAGAGCCCATAAAGAAGCAGGAACAGTCCCGAGATCAGCCCCCTCTGGCGCGGCCGACGGGACAGCCACCATAATACAGCGAATAGAACGACGCCCTCTAATGCGAATTCGTAGAGTGCCGAGGGGTGGCGTGGTTCGTCCCCTAGCCCCATCATTGACGGGAACACCATGGCCCAAGGCACATCGCTAACGCGCCCCGGCAGTTCGTGATTGATAAAGTTGCCAAGACGACCAGCCCCTAGGCCAATGGGTACTAGAGGGGCAATGAAATCGGTCAGCTGAATAAAGGCTAGTTGGTGCTTACGAGCAAATAACCAAGCAGCCACTAATACACCGGCAAGGCCGCCATGGAAGCTCATTCCCCCTTCCCAAATTTTTAACAACCAGAGAGGGTTGGCCAGTAACTGCTCAAGCCCATAGAAAATGGCATAACCCAGGCGACCACCGATAATAATCCCCATCGCTGCGTAAAAGATTAAATCGCCGATATCGTCATGGCTCAGCCCCAAACGATGGGCACGTTGTCGGCCTAACCACCAAGCGGCAACTAAGCCAATCACATACATCAAGCCATACCAGTGAATCTGAACGGGACCCAGGGCAAAAGCCACAGGATCGATTTGAGGATATTGCAGCATAGTGTTCCTTCAATATACTTAACAGGTGACGTGCTTTCAGTCAAAAAAATACTTTGACCGGCGGTTTATGGTTGCCACTTCTCTATTTCTCGCATTACTCGTTCAACATCCTCGGGAGTGATGTATCCTGTGTGCTTGTAACGAATAATGCCCTCGGTATCGACCAAAAAGCTTTCCGGTGCGCCATAAACACCTAACTCGAAGCCTAGGTTGCCTTCTGGATCGAAGACATTAACGTCAAAAGGATTCCCGAATTCTTCTAGAAACTCGAGTCCCTTTGCCTGAGTATCTTTGTAGTTGATGCCCACCATACGGACGCCTCGCGAGGCTAGCTCTAATAACTGTGGCATTTCATTCTTGCAAGTTGGGCACCACTCTCCCCACACGTTGACCAATGTCACCTTACCTTCAAAAAGGGATTCATTAACGCGCTGAGAAGGGTCTTCCAGCGTCGTCAGATTGAATGCCGGAAACGGCTGAGCCAATAGGGGCGAATCTCGAGCACTAGGGTCCATTGACAAGCCCTGATAAAAGAAAAAGCTCAAGCCGAAAAAAGCCAACAGGGGTAAAAATAGCAATGTTCGCGATTTCACGATTGTGCCTTACAAGTAAGAGAGAGAACGTTCCAGCTGGGCATTATTAATACTTGCGAAAACCGGTTTTATGCGCCAATGGTTGCAATGCGTCATTGTTTTCGAGCCCATAAGCGTTTTGCCAATAGCGGCAGAAGCGTGACCCCACTGATCAAAATCAACGCGATCGTAATACCACGAGAGTCGGTGGTGATCAGGGCTTCACCGAACATGACGATCAGGTACGCTGTGGGAATCACGCCAGCCAATGTGGCGATAAAAAAACGCCAGAAGGCCAACGGTGTGAGGCCCGCCGCATAACTGACGGCATCAAATGAAATGAATGGCACTAATCGCGATGCAAAAACGATAAGCATCAAGCCAGTTTGTGAGCGCTCTTTTCCTAGCCAATCGAGGATAGGACGCGTGCGCGACCAGCGTTGCATCACCTCATAGCCAAGCAGACGAGCAATGCAGAAGGCAAGCAGAGCGCCGGTTTCGGCACCGATGACGACATAAGCGGTTCCCCAAACAGGGCCGAAGGCCGCGCCAGCGGCCATCGCAATCGGGCCACTGGGTATCGGGCTCATGACGATGGCTGCAATCATTAAGGCGATGATGGCCAATGGCCCCCAGACACCCAACCCGTCAACCCACTCACGCAAGACGTTCTTGTCTGTAAATATCGATAAGGCGCCACTCTCCATCAGTATCCAATAGAGAGTCGCCAAGCCAATCAGTAGAGTGAACCCCAAAAATAGCCTTTGCTTCACACCAAGTTTGGTAGCCATGTCATTCGATGCTTAAAACATCGCGTAGCCGGTCGGTCGATACTGCACCATTTATACGTTGCACTTTCCCTGCTTCATCACGGTAGTAGCTGGTCGGCGTCCCGGTAGCTCCGGCCTCGCGCATGAGTCGGGCGTGTTGTCTCAGAAGCGCTCGGCTTTCATCTGACGGTTCCACCGGGCTGATGCCACCCTCGCGAAAACTCAATTCATGGGTTTCGAGGGCTTCGGCCGGATTATCGGCTTCCAGGAGTGCAGCAGCCTTACGCAGACTGTCTTCTGAGAGCACACCGACCAGCACATGACGAAGCTGTAGCGCGCCTTGCTCAATTAGAGGACGAGAGCTCTTCCAAAGAGCGTTGCAGTAGGGGCAATTGGGATCGGTCAGCGTGTACACAATATGCGATGCATCATCATTCCCTTCCGATATAAAGCGGGTGTCTTCAAATGCACTCCAGGTAGCTTCCAGCATCGGTTCCAGCACCAGCGTTTGCAGCTGGCTTTCCATCACCGCATTACCCTGAGGGTCGATTAAAGTACCGATGACGGCGTGGTCGGACGTGGAAGAAATGTAAGCCGCCATGGGCTCATTATCATAAGATAAGGCATAGCCTTTGAGATCGTCAGGAGCCTCGAAGGAACCATGGAATTTGAATCCTTGATCCAACAATGCGGTAATCGTCTCGGGTAAGGAGCCCTCCACATTAACGAGGCTGCTGGCCTGGTGGCGCTCATTGGTATCGGCCTCCGTTTCCTGCGCCAGAGCAGGCAGTGTAATAGCACTTAACAGCCCTGCAGCAACAAGGTAATAAGTGGAACGAGTGGTATGCTTCATGAACGCTCTCTTTAACAGTCTCTGATTAACCCAAGGGGCTATCGCATTTGTTTGATTGTCAGCTTTAACGCTTTTTATTGAAAAATAGGTATTTGATAAGTGCGGCAATACCAAGCCCGAGGGCAATGATCAGCAGGATGCACATCAGGCCCATCCCCATCATGCCCCACATGTAATTTTCACTTCCCATCATGTTGAATACCTCTTAAATAACGTGATGAATGCCTTAACCGGGATGGACTTGTTCTGACTGTGTAGCCACAGCCTCGTCAGTATTTGATAGCGCAGCGCTGGTATTCGGCGTAAAACGGCGTAGCCGCAACGAGTTAGTCAGTACAAACACACTGGAAATACTCATGGCCGCCGCCGCCAGCATAGGGCTGAGCAATACGCCGACGAACGGATAGAGCACGCCCGCCGCGACCGGGATCAGTGCTACGTTGTAGCCATAGGCCCAGACGAAATTGCCGATAATCGTTCGGTGGGTACGCTTGGAAAGCGCCGAGGCATTGACAATGCCGCGTAGATCACCGCTCATCAGCACCACATCGCCTGACTCGATGGCGATATCAGTGCCGGTACCGATCGCAATGCCTACATCAGCCTGTGCCAGAGCGGGCGCATCGTTGATACCGTCCCCCACAAAGGCGACACGCTTGCCCTCTGACTGGAGACGCCGTATCTCTGCGGCCTTCTGATCGGGCAACACTTCGGCGAGAACCCGCTGGATGCCGACCTGTCGAGCGATGGCATCAGCGGTGGCACGGTTGTCGCCGGTGAGCATGGCCACTTCCAGCCCCTGCGCCTTGAGTGCCGTGATAGCGTCGACTGAGCCCTCCTTAAGTGGGTCAGCTACCGCGATGACTGCAGCCAGCCGGCCGTCCACCGCGGCATAGAGCGGGCTTTTGGCGTCCTCGGCAAACGCCTTGGCGCGTGTTTCTGCTTGGCCGAGCTCGATTTCCAGCCGACGCATGTAACGATCAGCTCCCACATGTACCAAGTGGCCGTCGACCTCGGCTTCAATACCGTAGCCAGGCTCGGCACTAAAGCGACTGACTGAGGGTAATTCCAGCCTGCGGGCCTTGGCGCCCTGTACAATAGCCTCAGCGATGGGGTGCTCACTCTGAGCTTCCACCGCCGCGACAAGCCGCAGCACCTCGTTCTCGTGACCATTGATCACTTCGAAGTCGGTCAGCTCGGGGCGCCCCTGGGTCAAAGTGCCGGTCTTGTCCAGCACCACTGTATTCATCTTGGCCAGCGTCTCAAGCGCCGCCCCTTTGCGAAATAGCACTCCCATCTCGGCCCCTTTGCCGGTACTGACCATAATCGCCGTTGGGGTGGCTAGACCCATCGCACAGGGGCAGGCAATTAGCAGTACACTAACGGTAGTGACGAAGGCAAAGGACAAAGACGGCGCTGGACCGAAAACGAACCAGAGTGCAAAGGTAATCGCGGCGATCGCTATGACCATGGGTACAAACACACCGGCAACCTTGTCGGCCAACTGCTGGATGGGGGGCTTCTCAGCCTGAGCCGTTTCCACCATCTTAACGATCTGCGACAGAACGGTGTCGGCACCGACTCGCGTGGCCCGGAAGGTAAGTGCACCGTTCTTGTTAATAGTGCCACCAACGACTTCGGAATCCCTCTGTTTGACGACCGGCACTGGCTCACCGCTGATCATCGACTCATCAACGTAGGAGTGACCTTCCTCAACGATGCCATCTACAGGAACACGCTCCCCTGGGCGAACCAAAATACGATCGCCAGTGACGACAGCTTCTATAGGGAGCTCGACGGTTTCCTCCTCGCGGATGACACGGGCAGTTTTCGCCTGCAACTGCAGAAGCTTCTTGATCGCCTCGGAGGTACGGCCCTTGGCAATGTGTTCAAAGTAGCGACCGAGCAGAATTAGCGTCACAATCACCGCTGCCGCTTCGAAATAGCTCACGGCGGTTCCAGCAGGAAAGAGTCCGGGCACCAGCAGAGCGGCGACCGAATAGAAATAGGCAGCGCTCGAGCCGATCATGACGAGGCTGTTCATGCCCGGATTAAAATGCCGGAGTTCGGCGTAGCCGGCACGATAGAAGCGTTCACCAGCATAGAACTGCACCGGCGTGGCCAACAACCACTCGACGCCCATCCAGCTGCGATGGGGCATTAGACTCGTTAAAAGCATGTCAATAGCGGGTATCATTTTCCCCATGGCGATGAATACCACCGGAATCGTAAATATTGCCGCGAGCACGACGCGGCGGCGAAGCTCGGCTCTCTCCCGATCCTCGCTATCCGTTGGCGGCGGCGTATCGGTAGCCTGTGGTTCATAGCCCGCCTCGCGGATGGCATGCTGAATACGTGGTAACGAAACGGCTCCCGGCAGGAAACGAACGAAGGCTTTCTGGGTGGCGAGGTTAACACTCACTTCCACCATGCCGGGCAGCTTCGTAAGCGCTCGCTCTATCCGCGAGACGCAGGATCCGCAGCTCATACCGGTGACGGGAATATCAAGGCTTTCTACCACCGGTTGATAGCCCGCCGTTTTAATGGTGTTGAGTAAGCTAGTGGTCGAGGTACCCGCATCGACCTGGATAGCCGCCATCTGTGTGGCAAGGTTCACTTGGGCGTTGATCACCCCTGGCTGCTGTCCGAGTGCACGCTCCACGCGCCCAATACAAGAGGCACAGGACATACCACGAATCTCGATATCAACGTTTTTCGTCATTGTTACGATCTCCCTCTTCCTTTATCGATGATCCGATATGCGAGCTCTGTTCACCGCGGTACGCTAGCGAAGCGATTCAATCATTCGGTCTTCTCAGCGATAGCCTCAACGATGGGGCAGCCTTCCTGCATGGGCCCTTCGCCGGCACACTCCTCAAGTGTTTTCGACAACACCGCCTCAATCCGCGAGAGATGCTTGATCTGTTCGCGGATCTTGTGCAACTTCTCTCCGGCGATGCGTTTGGCCTGCGCCCGGTCGCCATTGGCATCCTGAAGTATGAGCAGCTCACGGATCTCTAGTAGCGTGAAGCCCCACTCCTTGGCGTGAACAATAAATTGCAGTCTATCCACGGCTTCTAGTGGGTAACGCCGATAGTTGGCGTCTGTCCTCCTTGGAGGAGGCATAAGCTTCTCTTTCTCGTAGAATCGAATCGCTTGGCTAGCGACCCCGCTTCGCTCGGCAAGCTCGCCGATACTAAGTGTTTGCATGGCGTTACCTCACGACACTGTGAATCGGAGCTTCTGCCAGCCTGACTCGGCTGGGCAGACTAATTCATAATTTATGGCTACGGTTAGTCCGGTTGGCGCACGATTCGAAGGTAGGGCGTTTTAGCGTCCCAACCTTCGGAAAAGTGTTGTCTGGCGTCATCGTTCGATAGCGATGGCGATATGATGACATCGTCACCGTTTTGCCAGTTAACGGGGGTGGCCACTTTGTGCTTGTCGGTTAGCTGAAGTGAATCTAGAACCCGCAGTATCTCGTCGACATTGCGTCCGGTGCTGGGTGGATACGTCAAAGTGAGACGAATTTTCTTGTCAGAATCTATGATGAAGACCGTACGCACCGTCAGTTTGGGGTCGGCTTTGGGGTGGATCATTCCGTACAGCTTCGCCACCACCTGATCTTCGTCAGCCAGCAAGGGGTAGTTCAGAGCCGCGCCCTGAGTCTGTTCAATATCCCCCGCCCAGTCGTGGTGAGAGCTAAGTGGATCCACCGAAACCCCAACCAGTTTGGCACCCCGCTGGGTGAATTCGTGCTTGCGCTTGGCAAACGCGCCCAGTTCCGTGGTGCATACTGGCGTAAAATCAGCGGGGTGCGAGAAAAGCACCGCCCAGCTGTCGTCAAGCCATTGGTGAAAGTTAACCGTGCCCTGCGTGGATTCGACATTAAAGTCTGGTGCTATCTCGCCCAGTTGTAGTGCCATGGAAATGTCCTCATATCAGTGATAGAGCAGCCACCATAACTTTGAAGTCAACTTTAAGGTCAAGCTTGTTTTGTAAAATCTGCAGTTCGGCAGTAGACAAATAATTTGCTAATAAAGGTTGACCTTAAAGCAGCTGTAAGCCTTAAAATTCGCACTGCGCTAAAAATAGACATGATATGAGGTAGCACCATGGGATTGGTATCAATACCCTTGTTGGCTGTCTCCATAACTTAAGTTGCGATAACACATTGGAATCTCTCTCTTCCATCGGCTTGATCGGCGCCTTTATTGGCGGGTTGGTCTCTTTCTTCTCGCCCTGCACACTACCGCTGCTACCGGCCTATCTGTCGGTAGTCACGGGCGGCAGTGCTGGCAAAGCCGACAGACGGCTAGAGGCATTGACCCTTAGCGCCTTTTTCGTTTTCGGCTTCAGTATCGTGTTCATTATGCTGGGGCTCGGTGCCAGTAGCATCGGGCAACTAATGCGAGGGTATCGCCAGGAATTCAACTGGGTCGCAGGCTCGATGGTAATCGTTCTGGGCCTGTTTATGACTGGGGTGTTCAGGTTGCCACTTTTCCAGCGTACCCTTCAGTTCACCCCCAATGTCCAGGGCGGTTCCCCACTATCGGCGATGGTGTTCGGGGTATCCTTCGCAATAGGGTGGACGCCCTGCATCGGACCTATCCTAGGCGCTATTTTGATGGCTACATCTAATGCCGCCAGTGCCCAGGCTGGCATGGTCTATCTCAGTGCCTACTCTGCAGGATTGGCGTTACCATTTCTCGCCAGCACTTTACTTATCAATCGCTTCGCTTTGCATCGGCAAAGCCTAGGTAGGTGGAGTGCCTATACTCGCCCCGTGACGGGTACGATTGTGATCCTGATGGGTATTGCTATCGTCACGGGGTATATGACACGGCTTTCCAGTATAATGGTCGACCTTTTTCCCTCCCTGGCGACCCTGGGGTAGCCAGGGAGTCAGAGTAATAGAGCTTGATTCTCATTCTGTCTCCTTAAGAGACTCTCATTAGCCGAAGAAGGAGATCTTATCCATGGCTGAACTAAATTCTATGCGGTTGCCGATGGCCGCATTATTGCAAATTTCAGAAACCTATTCAGAGCCTCCCTAACTTCCAAGCGCAGCAACCGCTGCATTACTTTTAGAAAAACATTTATTATAGTAGACCTTCTTGAATCTTAACTGAATAATAAAAATTATTGGGAAGTAACGTACAACTATTTGTTTTATATTTTGTGAGTCGCTGCCTGATTACCTTTCCTTGATTTTTCTTTTAAGTTGTTCTAGCTTTAATATGCGAAGCAAGAGCTGTGGTGAGTAAAAACTGATTTAATAAATGGAGAATCGAGATGGATTTCAAAAAATATGAAAATTGTATTGAAGCTTGTCACATTTGCGCTGCTTATTGCGACAAGTGTGCAACTGAGTGTTTAAAAGAAGACGACGTAAAAATGATGGCGGAGTGTATCCGTCTTGACATGCAGTGTGCTCAAATTTGTCGGTTAGCCGCCTCATTCATGGCACAAGAAAGTGAGTTTGCGCAAGAGATCTGCCGTCTATGTGCCGACATTTGTAAGAAATGTGGTGATGAGTGTGCAAAACATGATGCACCTCATTGCCAAGAGTGTGCTAAAGCTTGTCATCGCTGTGCTGAAGAATGTGCCGCAATGGCCAGCTAAGCTTCAAACCAGCCGGGGTGAACGCTCCGGCTGATCGTCAACTTTTAAAGAAATTAGTAACTCGCTTTTACTCATGCTTTCAAATTAATGAGTTAATTTATTCTGGAATACATTTTAAAAGAGGCAAGCTTTCTGCGAGCCCCTTTTTAACTAATTATAACTACTTACTATAATTAGTAAATGACATGTAGTTCATAACTGTTATTATCATTTTCCTTAGTACCTCCCATTGACCTACCTGTCACCTCAAGCTGATAATTGCCAGGTTGCAGCTGACGAACAAGTTCGAAGTGCCCCCGTGGACTGGACGCTTCTGCTACTTGCTGTCCTGCCTCGTTGTAGAGGACCGCTGAAATACGGTTGCCAGTGCTGGTAAAGCCTGG
>LGOV01000152.1_pt7 | contig 42957 bp, 39 predicted proteins | sample 469881 | NCBI WGS metagenome assembly LGOV01 (sample SAMN03857199, study PRJNA290197) | marine sediment metagenome | biome: marine cold seep biome; feature: cold seep; material: marine sediment; isolation source: sample #5579, elevator 3A push core 41 containing 12 cm of sediment... ...
CCTCGGCCTGCTCTAAAAGCCCGGCTTTGCCCTGGCGAGCGGCACCGCTGAAAGCGCCGGGCTGGTAGCCAAACATCTCGGACTCAAACAGATTCTCTGGAATCGCCGCGCAGTTAACGTCAATAAAGGGGCCGTCACAGCGCTGGCTCCAGCGGTGTAGCTGTTTGGCAAAGGCGGTTTTACCCACACCTGATTCCCCCAGCATCAGCACATTGGCATCCGAAGGGGCTACCCGCTTAAGCAACAGTGCAATTTCGCGCATCACGCTGCTGCGCACCTGCAAATTGTCCAGGGCGTCATCCAACGCCTGCTCTTCAGCGTCTGGCGCTACCTGACTGCGCTTTAAGTGTTCGCTAAAGCGTTTTTGCAGCAGCGCATATTCGTCCTGCAATAACTGTAAGTCGGTTAAATCCCGCGAGCGGCTGATAATGCGCTCCAGCTTGCCGTCGACGAATACAGGGTAGGCTTCGGCAATCACCCGGCGGCCTGTTCCGGTGACCTGCATAAGCTGCGCAGGCCGGCGGGTGCGCATCACTTCCATGGTGATGGAGGGCTTAAGCACCCCAGCGGTTTGCAGTTGCTGAACACTGCTGGAGAGCAGCTCTTCTCGCGAAACGCCGTAAACCGCTTCGGCTCCCGGGCTAATATCGACTATTTGCCCATCGCCACTGACGATAAAGAAGTGGTCGTTTGCGGTCTCCACAATGGTTCGCAGCACACGTTTATCTATTTCACTCATCGCAGCCGATTCCTCTGAGCGATTCATTTTTGAATCTTTGATTCAAAAATGAATTAAAAAAGCACTTGGCTGATTCATTTTTGCATCGTTTGGCCGCTAATCCCACCACTTTATAGGCATCTACGACTTGGCATGGTCTGTGCAGTGTCTTTAGAAGATTAGTGAAAAGAGCTAGGCCAATACCTACATCGTGCTCACCGCCAAAAATATAAGGAGATGTGTATGTCGGAGTTTAATCAGCCCCTGGGCGGAAACACCATGCCGCGCTTTGCAGGCCCTGCCACCATGATGCGCCTGCCCACCCAAGAGACAGCCGAGGGTCTGGATGCGGCATTTATCGGCATTCCTATGGATATAGGCACTTCAAACCGCCCCGGCACGCGGCTTGGGCCGCGCCAGATTCGCGACGAGTCGCGCATGCTGCGCCCCTACAACATGGCGACCCGCGCCGCGCCCTTTGAAAGCCTGCAGGTCGCCGATATCGGCGATGTACCCATCAATACCTTCCACCTGCCTAAAAGCGTCGACATCATCACCGCCTTTTACGATGAGGTGCTGAAACATGACTGTATTCCACTGACCCTGGGTGGGGAGCACACCCTGACGTTGCCAGTTCTTCGCGCCATGGCCAAAAAGCACGGCCCGGTGGGATTGATTCATATCGATGCCCATGCCGATGTCAACGAGCACATGTTCGGTGAGCCAATTGCCCACGGCACACCGTTTCGTCGTGCCCAGGAGGAGGGCTTATTGGCCCACGGCAAGGTAGTGCAAATCGGCCTGCGTGGTACCGGCTATGCCGCTGAAGATTTTGACTGGTGTCGTGGTCAGGGTTTTCGCGTCGTGCCTGCCGAAGAGTGCTGGTACCGCTCGCTAGCACCGTTGATGCAGGAAGTGCGCGAGCAGATGGGCGATGTCCCGGTGTACATCAGTTTCGACATTGACGGTTTGGATCCTTCTGTTGCCCCCGGTACCGGCACGGTGGAGATGGGAGGACTGACCTCTAGCCAAGGATTGGAGCTGGTTCGCGGTGCCGCTGGGCTTAATATTGTCGGCTGTGACCTGGTGGAAGTATCTCCGCCTTATGACCCCAGCGGCAACACCGCGCTGATGGGCGCCACGCTGCTGTATGAAATGCTTTGCGTACTGCCGGGCGTTAAACACAGCGAGTGACGCCGACCGAATAGCTATCAAAGAAATAGCGACTAAATAAAAAGTACTGACCTAGCCACGCCGCCAGTCCACCTCCAATAATCACTTCCAATAGGTGAACCCTATGTCGTATAGCAACGTTAAATCGGAACAGCCGACCTCGTCGGCACCGATACCCCGCGCACACTTACTGAAATTTATCATTCCTTCGCTAATTGGGGTGCTGCTGTTTCTCGTCCCTTTTCAAGTGGGCGATACCATTAACATCGGCATGGGGCTCATGGCCGATAGTTTGCAGGCCTTGCTGGGCTCGGCGCTGCCGGCCATTGCCGTCGTTGTGCTCTGCCTGTCGGTGGTAGCGACGATTTACGCCNNTAGCTAACCCTTCCTGGGCCAAAAAGGGCATGCTGCGCGAAATGTTTCATGTCGGGACGGTGTGGCTTGCGATGCGCGTTTTAGGCGCGCTGTTCGCTGTGATGACCTATTTTCAGTTCGGGCCTGAGTTCGTGACTGCGTCATTTACCGGTGGGGTGATGCTCAATGACCTGGCGCCGGTACTGCTCACCTTCTTTTTCTTTGCCGCGCTGCTGCTGCCGTTTCTGGTCGAGTTTGGCTTTATGGAGTTCATCGGCAGCATGGTACGTAAACCGTTTCGGATAATTTTTAACTTGCCGGGACGCAGCGCCATTGATGCCACCGCTTCATGGATGGGCTCGGGCACTGTCGGTGTGCTGATCACCACGCAGCAGTACGAGCAGGGATTCTATAACCGCAGGGAAGCCTCGGTGATTGCCACCAATTTTTCCGTGGTGTCGATTGCGTTTGCGCTGCTCGTCACCAGTTTTGTCGATATCAACCACCTGTTTGTGCAATTCTACTTTACGGTGGTGGTTTCGGGGTTAATCGCTGCGGTCATTGTGCCGCGCTTGCCGCCCCTGTCGCGCAAATCCAATGACTATTACGAACCGGTGGGCTGCCAACTGAATGAGGAGCGCACTGAAAAAGTGGGTCTGTTCCGTTACAGCCTGATTCAGGCCACCAATCGCGCCGCCGGTGCTCCCGGCCCCCGTGAACTGGCACGTTTGGCGCTCCTCAACGTGATGGATATTTTCCTCGGCTTACTTCCCCTGGTGTTTGCTATTGGCACGGTGGCGCTGATTCTAGCGGAATTTACCCCGCTGTTTACCTGGCTTTCCTACCCCATGGTGCCGGTGCTAGAGCTGCTGCGGATTCCCGAGGCAGAAGCGGCGGCGCCCGCCACCCTGGTGGGCTTTGCCGATATGTTCCTGCCCGCGGTGCTGGCGACCAATATCGAAAGCGAACTCACCCGCTTTGTGATTGCCTGCCTGTCGCTCACCCAACTGATCTACATGTCGGAAATCGGCGCGCTACTGCTCAAGTCGAAAATTCCCATCAAGCTCTGGGAGTTGGCTGCCATCTTCCTGCTACGTACTGCCATTACGCTGCCGATCATTGCCTTCATGGCCCATACGTTTTTCTTCTAAGGGACCTGCAATGAACGCTGATGCAACGAATACTGATGCAACGAGCAATCAAGCGACGATGACCTGTGCCGAACTGCTGATTCACCTGCTGCGCGATACTTACCGGGTACGTGCCCTGTTCGGCATCCCCGGTGTGCATACGGTGGAGCTTTATCGCGGGCTGGAAGGCAGCGATGTGAGGCACGTTACGCCACGCCATGAGCAGGGCGCCGGGTTTATGGCCGACGGCTATGCCCGCGCCAGCGGCCAACCGGGGGTGTGCCTGATTATCACCGGCCCAGGCATGACCAACATTGCCACCGCCATGGGTCAGGCCCTGGCGGACTCGATCCCCATGTTGGTGATCTCCAGCGTTAACCGCCGCGATACGCTGGGCATGGGCCAAGGGCGGCTGCACGAGCTGCCCAGCCAGCAGCAGATGATCAGCGGAGTGGCGCGATTCAGCCACACGCTGTTGGACGCCAATACGCTACCCGAGGTGCTGGCGCGCGCCTTTGCCGTTTTCAACGGAGCGCGCCCAGGCCCGGTGCATATCGAAATCCCCATTGATCTGTTCAATGCGCCGGTCAGCGTTCCGGCTAGTTGGAAAGCGCCCACGCTTTACCGCGCGGCGCCTGATCCAGAAGGCTTGGCCGAGGCTGCACGCTTACTAAAAGCAGCGAAGCAGCCCCTGGTGCTGTTGGGCGGAGGCTGCGTTTCAGCGCCGGAAGCAGCGCGAGCATTGATTGAAAAGCTTGATACCCCCACGGTAACGACGATTAATGCCAAAGGGCTGCTAGGCCGCGACCACCCGCTGGATTTGGGGGCTAACGCGGCGCTACCCGCCGTGCGTGAGCTTGCGGCCAACGCCGATGTGATTCTGGCGGTCGGCACCGAGCTTGGCGAGACAGATTACGATGTGGTGTTTGACGACGGCTTTCACCTCAACGGCACGCTGATTCGGATCGATCTTGATCCGGAGCAACTGGTGCGCAACCAGCGCACCACGCTGGGCCTGGTAGGCGATGCTGGGCGCAGCTTGGCGCTTCTACTGACGCATTTTTCGGCGCCGCTGAAGCGTCAAGGCGCTGAGCGAACGGCCGCCGCTCTGGACACCTTAGACTTAGCGAACGATCCCGCGTTTAGCGATTTCGTGCCCCTCTATGCAACGCTTGCCGACCACCTTCCTGAAGCCATTTTGGTAGGCGATTCCACCGCGCCGGTGTATGCCGGTAATCACTTGGTCAGCCAGCCTGCTCCACGCCGCTACTTCAATGCCTCTACCGGTTACGGCACCTTGGGTTATGGGTTGCCCGCGGCATTGGGAGCACAGCTGGCGCGGCCTGGCCTACCCGTAGTGGCGCTGGTGGGAGATGGTGGTGTGATGTTCACGCTGTCGGAAATCGCCACCGCCGTGGAAGCCCGTCTGCCAGTGGTGATCGTTTTGTGGCACAACGCCGGTTACGAAGAGATCCGGCGCTACATGGATGCCAACGGCGTAGCGCGCTTAGGGGTGGATATTCAGGCGCCCAACTTCCTCACCCTGGCCGAAGGATTTGGCTGCCCCGGCATGCTGGTAGAGAGCCCCGCCGAACTTGCCAACGCGCTTGACAACCGCGAGCCCAACGGGCCACTACTGATCGAAATTGACGCCGCTGCCTGGCAGCGTGCATGCGCATTTTCTGAATAGGATTCCATCATGCCGTTACTCAACCAGCAATTTATCAACAACCAGTGGGTGCCCTCAAACGGCACGCGCCTGCTCGATGTGATGAACCCTTACCGCGAAGAGCGTATTGCCCAAGTAACCGCCGGGGATGCAGCCGACGTCGATGCGGCGGTCCAAGCCGCCCAACAGGCGCAGCCTGATTGGCAGGCGTTGGGTGGTGCCGGACGTGCAAAGTTTTTGGAAGGGGTTGCCGATGCACTGGAAGCCCGTCGTGACTCGATTATCACGCTGTCGGCGACCAACAATGGCAAGCCTTTAGCAGAGGCGGAGATCGATCTGGAGGATGCCATTGCCTGCTACCGCTACTATGCCGGGCAGGCCAAGGCACTGGATGCCCGCCAGGGCGAGTTGGTCAGTGTGGAGATGGAAGGAGTTGAAGCGCGCACTTATCACGACCCCGTAGGTGTGGTGGGGCTGATTGCACCGTGGAACTTTCCTTTAGTGACCAGCGCTTGGAAATTAGCACCTGCACTGGCGGCGGGCTGTACCGCGGTACTCAAACCATCGGAAATAACCCCACTTCCGGAGCTAGTGCTGGCAGAAATCGCGCTGGAGATTGGCCTGCCCGCAGGTGTGCTTAACTTGCTCAACGGCGACGGCGAGGGCATCGGTGCACCGCTCACCCACCATCCTGGTGTGGACAAAATCTCCTTTACCGGCAGTAACCGCGTGGGCGAAGCGGTCATGCAGGCGGCCAGCGCCCGCACCGCAAGCGTATCGCTGGAGCTAGGCGGCAAATCCCCCATTTTGGTGATGGCAGACGCCGACCCGGCGCTAGCCGCTGACTGGGTGATGGCGGGCATTTACTTCAATGCCGGACAAATCTGCTCAGCAACTTCGCGCCTATTGGTACACGAAGACGTCGCGGAAGTGCTCTATGCCGCTCTTGCCGAGCGAATGGATGCGCTAACGCTAGGTGACCCGCTTGCCGAAGGTACCAACTTAGGCCCACTAACCAGCGCCAAACAGCGCGACGCCGTACAACGCTATTTGGACCTTGCCGAACAGGAAAGACTTACAGTAGTGCGCGACGACAAACACCGCACGCTGCCCGCCCAGGGTTACTTTTTGGCTCCCACGCTATACCGGGACGTGCCGCTTGAGAGCCGCCTGTGGAAAGAGGAGATTTTCGGCCCGGTGCTCTGCGGACACAGCGTGGCAAGCGAAGCTGAGGCGGTTCAGCTTGCCAACGACAGCGTTTTTGGTCTGGCAGCCACGGTGATTAGCGGCGACCCTGAGCGGGCAAAACGCATTGGTCGACAGCTCAAGGCGGGCAGCATCTGGTACAACAGCGAACAACTGGTGCTGCCTGAAACCGCCTGGGGTGGCTTCAAGCGCAGTGGCATTGGTCGAGAATTGGGCCCTTGGGGGTTAAGTGCCTACCTTGAAGTGAAGCATGTGATTGGGCCTGCCTAGCGAAAACGCTTAGGCGTGAGCTTTAGGCATGAACTGATGGTATCGCATAACGCCGAGTCGATTTCCCGGCTTTTACCACCTGCCCCGGCACGTCGTGGCCGATGAGGTCGGGGAGGGTGGCGGCAACTTCAAGCAGTGCATCCAGATCGACACCGGTATCGACGCCCATGGCTTCAAACATATGAACCAGGTCTTCAGTGCATACGTTGCCCGTTGCACCTGGGGCGAAGGGGCAGCCGCCCAGCCCGCCTAATGAGGAGTCGAAGCGGCTGATAACCGCCTGCCAAGCCGCAAGGGCGTTGGCCAGCCCCATGCCGCGAGTGTTGTGGAAGTGCAGCGTGAACGGTGTTTCTGGCCAGCGCTCAAGCACGGCTTCGCATAGGTGTTTGACCTGGGCAGGGTTGGCCATACCGGTGGTATCGCACAGCGTGACGCCCTGAATACCAAGGTCGATAAGCTTCTCAACCCGTTCCAGCACCCGCGCTTCGTGGACGTCGCCTTCGAAGAGGCAGCCAAAGGTCGTCGATAGGGAGGCATTGATAAATACACCGCTCTCTTTACTGGCATCCAGAATTGCCGCGAACTGTTCAAGGGATTGTTCCGGCGTCATGCGCAGATTAGCCAGCCCATGGCTATCGCTGGCAGACATCACCAGATTGATTTCATCCACCTGGCAGGCAAGTGCCCGCTCGGTGCCCTTTACATTGGGCACCAGTACGGTGATATCGACCCCTTCCCGGCGCTGAATGCCGGTCACTACATCAGCGGCATCACGCAGGTTGGGGATCGCTTTGGGGGAGGTGAACGAGGTTGCTTCGATGCGGCGCAGGCCGGTGGTGGAGAGCGCATCGATCCAGCGGATTTTCTCTTCGGTGGGCACAAAGCGCGCCTCAATCTGCAGGCCGTCCCGGGGGGCGACTTCATTGATTTCGATCTTTGCAGGGCAGGGCGATGGTTGGCTCATAGGCTTATGCATAGTGCTGTCCTTAAGTACTCTTCTTAGATTATGCCCGCTTGGCGCAGTTTGGCGCGGGTTTCATGATCAATGCCCAGTTCATCCAAGACATCGTCGGTATGCTGGCCAAGCGTGGGGCCGCCGTCGCCGATTCGCCCAGGGGTAGCGCTAAGCTTTGGCAATACGCCGGGTACTTTTAGCGGTTTGCCATTAGGCCGTGTAAAAGTTTGAATCATCTCCCGAGCCACATAGTGAGGATCAAAGGCGATATCTTTGGCCGTGTAGGGGTAGCCTGCGGGCACGCGGGCGTCATCCAGAGCTTGAAGGATGGCATCCCGTGGGCGCTCTTCGGTCCATGCTTGAATGGCGGTATCAATCATCTCGGCTTGCTGACTACGCCCATCGTTATGGGCCAGGACCGGGTCGTTGGCTAAATCTTCACGGCCAATCACGCTCATCAGGCGCTTGAAGATACTGTCGCCATTGCCCGCAATCAGTACGTAATCACCGCCTTGGCAGCGGTAGGCGTTGGATGGGGTAATGCCGGGCAGGGCGCTTCCGCTCGGTTCGCGAACCTGGCCGCTGGCATCGAACTCAGGCAGCAGGCTCTCCATCATAGCAAACACCGACTCATACAGCGCGACGTCGATCTCTTGACCCAGGCCACTGCGGTTGCGCTCCTGAATTGCCAGCAGGGTACCAATCACGGCGTAAAGCGCGGAAAGCGAGTCGCCGATGCTCACCCCCACACGCACCGAAGGTTCTCCCGGCTGGCCGGTGAGGTAACGCAGACCACCCATGGCTTCGCCAATCACGCCAAAACCGGGTTTATCGCGGTAAGGCCCCGTTTGCCCATAGCCGGAAATATGCACCATGATCAGTCGTGGGTTGAGTTTGGAGAGTGCTTTCCAGCCCAGCCCCCAGCTGTCTAGCGTGCCGGGGCGGAAGTTTTCCACCACCACGTCAGCCTCGGCGGCGAGCTGTCGCACCAGCTTTTGGCCCTCTTCACTGCGCAAGTCCAGCGCCACCGAGCGCTTGTTGCGGGTCTGGACGTGCCACCAGAGCGAGGTGCCTTCTTCAAGCATTCGCCATTTGCGAAGTGGATCACCGGTGCCCGGCGGTTCGATTTTAATCACGTCGGCACCGAATTCGCCCAGCAGTTTGGTGGCGAAAGGCCCCGCAATCAGTTGGCCAAGCTCAAGAACTTTTAAGCCCTGTAGCGGAAGCTGGCGCGCTTCGGAAGCATTCATTAAGGCTCTCTCTTATCATTGGGTTATCTCTATTAGCCAGCATGCGTGAGCTAACCGGGAGCGACAATTAGGCAATGGGTAACAAAGGGTTCGTGGCTGGCGAAGGTGTGAGCTACCATAGGGAGCTTGTTTTCAAGGAGTTCGTAGGATGCGCCGCTTTGATTTTGTCACCCTTAAACTGTTTATCTCCGTGGCGGATGAGGGCCGTCTGACGGCGGCGGCGGAGCGTGAACACCTAGCACTAGCTGCGGTGAGTAAGCGAATAAGTGACCTGGAAACGCTAGTCGGCACAACGCTGCTCTATCGTCGCCCCAGAGGTGTAGAACTGACTCCCGCAGGTCAGGCGTTTTTGCATCATGCCCGACGTATTATGGATAACATTGAGCGCCTGCAGGCCGAACTCAGCGAGTATGGCGAAGGCGTTCGCGGTCATGTGCGTATCCACTCCAATACTTCGGCGATCATTGCCTTTCTTCCCCAGGATCTCAGCGCCTTCTCACGCCTCTACCCTGAAATCAAAATTGATCTTCAGGAGCGGGTCAGCAGCGAAATTATCGCTGCCGTTCGCGACGGGCTGACCGATATCGGTATCTTTGCAGGCCATGTTGCGGCGCCCGACCTTCAACAGCTCTCCTATCGACAAGATCGACTCGTGTTAATGACCCCTATCGATCATCCTTTGGCTGGGCGTGAAAGCATTGCCTTTAATGAAGCGCTAGCTTTCGATTTTATCGGCTTGCAGCAGGATGCCTCGCTGCAGTCGCTGTTGAACGAGCAGGCTAACCTAGCGGGTAAAACGCTGCGCATGCGTATTCAGGTACGCAGCTTCGATGCCATTTGCCGCATGATCCACCATGGTATGGGCGTTGGCGTACTGCCTGAGCAAACCATCTACCGTGACTTAGGCGATCTGCAGCTGAAAAGCATCCCGCTTAGCGACCCTTGGGCTCAGCGAGAACTGGTGATTGGCATGCGCCGTTACGCCTCCCTGCATGTGACTGCCCGGCATTTGGTGGATCACCTTACCCAGAAAGAGGATGAGTAATAGCTTAAGAAACGCTCCTTATGGCTTCGTGGTTTGAGAAAGCAAAGCACCCATAGCTACTCTTTCAAGGGCCTAAAGCAAGCTAAACAGCGGTTGATTAAAGAAGCTAGGTATTCATCTTTGGTCGTACGGCCGTGATGGGGTGGATTTAAAAGCCCGTTATAGCAGCGTTTCTAGCCATCGTGTTTTACGAAGTCAGCCTTCTTGAACGTCGATTTGAGCCCTTGGGATGCATGTTTCAAGATCACGTAAGCGTTACCTGAAAGTTACAAGAACCACATCCAATAACGACAACCGTAGAGAGTCTATCCCATGCGGAAACAACTGCTTGCCACGCTGGCTACCCTAGGCATGCTAACGACGGCGCCGTTCGTCTTGGCGAATCCCATCGAAATCCAAGTTAACAACACCATGAGTGAGGGCGGTTCGGAAAGCGCTGCAGTAGAGCGCTTTGCTGAGTACTTAGAAGAACAGGCACCGGGTCGCTTCGATGTCCGTCCCTTCCTGGCGGGCTCATTGGGCGGCGAAAATGCCGTTTTGGAACTACTGAACCTTGGTCAAACCCAGCTCTCTATCACTGGCGGTAACTGGCGCCAGCAATACGCGCCTGAATATGATGCCATTACTGTGCCCTTTGTGTTCTCAACCTGGGACGAAGTCGATGCCTATATGGAGAGCCCCTCCGGCCAGGCGCTGATTGAAAAGGCGGAGAGTCAGGGCGGCCTTAAATACTTCGGCACCCAGCACCGTGGCCCGCGCCACATGACCGCCAATAAAGCCATCGAAACGCCGGAAGATCTTGACGGTTTCCGCATGCGCCTTCCTGCGCTGCCAGTATGGATGGAAGTGTGGGAAGAGATCGGCGCCCAGGTCGTCAATGTGCCCGCGCCCGAAATTTACCTTGCCATGCAGACCGGTCAGGTTGACGGCCATGAGAACTCGCTCTCATCGCCCTATACCCGTCGTCTATGGGAAGTTCAGGACCACATCATTATGACCAGCCATGTTCAGTTTCCGTGGAATTGGGTGGCAAGTGCGCGCTGGTGGGAAGGGCTTGAATCAGACGATCAGGCATTGATCGAAGAGGCCATTCATGTCGCCCGTGAGCATGGCACAGAGCGTGAACGCGAACTCGATGAGTACTACCTGGAAGCGCTGCAGGATGAAGGCATGACGGTTATTGAGCCTGATATTGCCGCTTTCCGCGAAGCCGCGTTACCGGCGATTGATCGTGTCATGGCCGAAATGGCAGACGGTGTTCGTGAAGATGCCCTGGGTAACCAGAGCGAGTAACACACCTTTGGCAAAAACAGCGGCGGCCCATTGGGCCGTCGCTGTTTTACAACACAAGAAAGTTTTGGAAGACAAGCAAGTTTGTCATGACAAATAAGTTTTCATAACCAAAAAAAGACGTCAGGGTAAGGAGTTCTGCTGTGGAAGACGCTGTAGCGCCCAGCCAAGGGCCGGATCGAATCGCTTTCTATATGTTGCGCGGCGTCACCCGCCTGTGCGATGGGGTAGGCGTGGCGTTAATGGCGGCCATCCTGCTATTGATCGTGGCGGCGGTCATTGCCCGCGACTTGTTGGGGCTGGGCATGCCCTGGACCGAAGAAGTAGCGTCTATGTTGGCCATCTACGCGATTGGCTTTGGCTCGCTATCGGCGTGGGTGCGCAGTGAACACCTGGTAGTCGATCTGTTTAGCCACAGGCTTTCAGGGCTGGGTAAAAATATTCAGTATCGGTTTACTGCACTGGTTTCCTGCGGTTTTTTTGCCCTTGCTGCCTGGGGTGCATGGATTATGTCGGACATGAGCGCCAACAATAAAACGGTCTCGTTAAGTATCAGCTTCAGCTATCTCTATTACGGCATCTTTTTCAGCTTTGTGGGCATGGCGCTGATTGCCCTTTGGCAAACGTTGCGCGGCCCGGTGGCGTGGTTGGAAACGTCCCATGAAGAGGAGGCCTCTCAACCATGACCGAACTACTGATTTTCGTCGGTGGCCTGTTAGTACTGATGGCCATTGGCTTGCCCGTGGTGGTCGCCATTGGCGTGACCTCCTTTATCGCCCTGATGGCTACCGGCACCGGCGGGCTGCCCGTCGAGTTGCTCCCGCTGCGCATGGTGCAAACGCTTAATAACTTTACCCTGCTGGCGATACCGTTGTTTATTCTGGCCGCCAATATTATGAATATCGGCTCCACTACCACGCGCATTTTTGACTTCGCCACCGCGCTGGTGGGCTTTACCAAGGGCGGCCTGGGTCACGCGAATGTGGTGGCTAGCTCCATTTTTGCCACTATGTCGGGCACTGCCGTTGCCGATGCCGCAGGGCTTGGTAGCATCGAAATCAAAGCCATGAAAGAGCGTGGCTATGCGCTGGATTACTCCACCGGTATTACCGCTGCTTCCAGTGTTATTGGGCCGATTCTGCCGCCGAGTATTGCGCTGGTGGTTTACGGCTGGCTGGCCAATGTGAGCATTGGCGGGCTGTTTATGGCGGGGCTGTTGCCGGGTATTTTGATGGCACTGCTGTTGATGGGGATGACCGTGCTGCTGGCTGTCAGTGGCAAGGTAGTGATGCCCAAGCCCACACCCTTTGATGCCTGCGAAGTGGCCCGCACTGGCAAACGCGCCATTCTACCGCTGATGATGCCAGCGATTATTGTGGGTGGTATTTGGGGCGGCTTCTTCACGCCTACCGAAGCTGGTGCCATTGCCTCGCTTTACGCGGTGATCTTGGGCGGGCTGGTTTATCGTGACTTGAACTGGCGGGATCTATTCAATGCCTTTCGTCGTACCTTGATGTTCAGCGCGGTCATCCTGCTAATTATTGCGGTCTCCAGCTTCTATGGCTGGATACTGGTGCGCATGGGGATCCCCCAAGCGTTGGCGGGGCAGGTGGCCAGCATCGATATGCCCACCATCCTGCTGCTGCTCTGCTTTGCACTGTTCTTCCTGCTGATCGGTTGCTTTATGTCGGTGATCGAAAGCATCCTGATTTTTACCCCCATTGTGGTGCCCGCAGCACTAAGCGCCGGATTAGACCCCGTACACTTCGGTATTGTGATGGTGATCACGCTTTCAGTAGGGGTTATTACCCCGCCCTTTGGCACGGTGCTGTTCCTGATGGTGGGCATCACACGGTTGCGCTACGGCCAGGTCGTCACAGCGATCATGCCGTTCTTACTGCCGATTATCGCCACTATTCTACTGCTCATCGCCGTGCCGGGGCTGGCTACTTGGCTGCCAGACGTTATGGGGTATTGATGTAAAAGGAGAGCGAATGAAAATGCTGCACAACGCGTTTAAGCAGCAACTGCTGGCGGGGCAGCCCCAAACGGGGATTTGGCTCGGCTTGGCGAGCGCCTACACCGCGGAGATTGCCGCCACGGCAGGCTTTGACTGGCTGCTGCTTGACGCCGAGCATGCTCCTAACGATGTATCGAGCCTGCTTGCTCAGCTGCAGGCGCTGGGCCCCTATCAAAGCCACCCGGTGGTACGTCCGCCTACCGGCGATGCGGTGCTGATCAAGCGCTATCTGGATATTGGCGTGCAGAACCTGCTGATCCCCATGGTGGAAACGGCCGAACAGGCGACTGAACTGGTGGCGGCCACGCGTTACCCACCCCGCGGTATTCGCGGCGTTGGTCATGTGCTGGCACGCGCCTCGCGCTGGGGGCAGGCAGAAGATTACCTCTCCCGCGCTGATGACGAAATCTGCCTAATGCTGCAGGTGGAGAGCCCCCAGGCGCTTGCCAACCTGGAGGCTATCGCCGCAGTAGACGGTGTCGATGGGGTGTTTATTGGCCCGGCGGATTTGTCGGCGTCTATGGGGCATCTCGGCAATGCCAGCCATCCTGAAGTGACAGACGCGATTAGTGATGCCATTAACAAGATACGCGCTGCGGGCAAGGCAGCGGGTATCGTCACGGTAGACGAGCAAGCAGCCCGCGGCTATCTCGCCGCGGGCTGTACCTTCGTTGGTGTCGGGATTGATACGCTGCTTTACGCCAATGCTCTGCGCGGTCTAGCGGAGCGGTTCAGGCACGAATGAACAAAGCGTCGGGGTTACTCCACGGCAGGCAAGATCCTGCCTGGATTCATCAGCCCCTTAGGGTCGAACAGCGCCTTAACGCCGCTAACCAGTTCCCGCTCAACAGGCGATAGCCGCGCCAGGTAGGGTGCCTGCTTTGTGCGGCCAATGCCGTGCTCGGCGCTGATGCTGCCGTTGAAACCGTCGAGTACCTCAAACAGCCGCTCCTCCAGGCCGTGCAGGTGAGCTTTCTTATCGCTATCCGCCATTGCCGTGGGCGGTAGAATGTTGAAGTGCAGATTGCCGTCGCCCACATGGCCGTAGGCAATAATTTCGCACTCGGGTGACGCCGCCATCACCACCTCGCTTGCCCGGGCAACGAAGTCGGGTATCGCCGAGATGGGCACCGAGATATCGGTGCGCAGGTGCTCACCGCGCCGCCGCTGGCCTTCCAGCATGCTTTCGCGGAACTGCCACAGCTGGGCGGACTGGGTGTCGCTAGCGGCCAGGGCGCCATCCAGCACCAGCTCGCGCTCCATGCCGGTTTCCAGCAGCGCTTCCAGCAAGGCACTCAGGTCGACTGGCCCCGTGGCAGCAACCTCCATCAGCACGTACCAGGGGTAGGCGTCTTCAAGTGGATCACGTAGCTCTGGCGTCGCTTCAATCGCCAGCTCGATACAGCGGCGGGGAATCAGCTCAAAAGCCGTTAGCAGATCGCAGCACTCCCGGCGCGCCAGGCCATACAGGTCGATGACCGCCTGGATGGAGGGCAGGCCCAGTAGCGCCGTCCGGTTTTGGGTTGGGCGCGGTGATAGTTTTAACACCGCCCCGGTGACGATGCCCAAGGTACCTTCGCTACCCAGAAACAGCTGCTGAAGGTCGTAACCGCGATTGTCCTTGTGCAGTGTGTTCAGGCTTTCCCAGATGCGCCCATCAGGCAGTACTACCTCAAGCCCCAGCACCAATTCGCGCATCATGCCGTAACGCAACACGTTAAGTCCGCCTGCGTTAGTCGCGATATTGCCGCCAATCTGACAACTGCCTTGAGCACCTAGCGAGAGAGGAAAATCGCAATCATGCTCGGCGGCGGCCAGCTTAACGTTCTCAAGAATACAGCCAGCGTCTACCGTGATGGTGAAGTTGACTGGGTCAATGGCGCGCACGCTATTCAAACGCTCTAAGCTGATCACTAATTCCTGTCCATTGTCGGCGGGTAAGGCGCCTGCCACCAGGCCGCTATGGCCGCCCTGGGGCGTCATAGCGATCCCATGCTCATAGCAGCGCTTGGCTACCTCGGCGACGTCCGCAGTATTGGCTGGGCGGGCGATGGCCAGCGGCATGCCCAGCGTATCGCCTGCCCAATCGCTCACATAGCGCGCCATGACGTCCGGTTCGCGCAGTAAACCCCGCTCGCCGAGCAAGGTGGTTAACTCATTTAGAAAGGTAGTGGTGTCTGTCATTAACTCTCTTCCTGCCAGGCTGCACCCTCGGGAAAGCGGTGCTGTACTTGGGATTCTGCGTGCATGGCAATGCTGTAACCCGGCGCTTCGGGCACCTGATAGCGGCCACGGTTGATCACTACCGGGTCGATAAAGTGCTCGTGAAGGTGGTCTACGTACTCCAGCACACGACCTTCAAGGCTACCGGATACCGCAATGTAGTCGAACAGCGAGATATGTTGGGTGTATTCGCATAACCCAACGCCACCGCCATGAGGGCAAATCGGTACGCCGAATTTAGCGGCCATCAGCACCACGAGGATAACCTCATTAAGACCGCCCAAGCGTGCCGCATCCAACTGGCAGTAGTCGATGGCATCCGCCTGGAAGAACTGCTTAAACATCACCTTGTTTTGACAGTGCTCGCCAGTGGCGACGCCGATAGGCGCTACCCGGTGGCGGATTTCGGCGTGGCCGAGAATGTCGTCAGGGCTGGTGGGCTCTTCTATCCATAGCGGGTCAAATTCGGCCAGCCGACGCATCTTGGTAATCGTCTCGTCGACTTCCCACACCTGGTTGGCGTCCATCATCAGCACGTTGTCCCAGCCGATCTCTTCGCGTAGCAGCGCCGCTCGGCGGGCATCCTCTTCGATGTCGCCGCCAATCTTCTGTTTGAAATGAGTCCAGCCTTCGGCCAGCGCTTCCCGAGCCAGACCGCGTACTTTCTCGTCGCTGTAGCCCAGCCAGCCCGCTGAAGTAGTGTAGGCGGGGTAGCCATCGTGGCGCATTTCGGCTTCGCGGGCTTCTTTGCCGGAAGCCTGGCGGCGTAGCAGACAGATCGCTTCTTCTGGCGTTAACGCATCGGTGACGAAGCGGAAATCAAGGCAGCGAACCAGCTGTTCCGGGGTCATATCCACCAGCAGCTTCCAAACCGGCTTACCTTCGTTTTTCGCCCACATATCCCACACGGCGTTAACGATGGCGGCGGTGGCTAGGTGAATTGCGCCTTTATCAGGGCCGATCCAACGCAGCTGGCTGTCGCCAGTAATTTCTCGCCAGAACGCGCCCATATTGTCGGTCATCGACTCAAGTGTTCGCCCCTCGATCAGCGACGCTAGGGAGTGCAAAGCGGTAACCACAATCTCGTTGCCGCGGCCAATGGTAAAGGTTAAGCCGTGCCCCTCGGGGCTGCCGTCATCGGTGTGCAGGATGACATAGGCGGCGGAGTAGTCCGGCGCGGCATTCATGGCATCGGAGCCATCCAGAGAACGCGAGGTGGGAAAACGAATATCCTGGATCTCGACGCGAGTGATAGTTGTCATTGTGCGCTCCTAGGCTGTGATATGAGTGGCGTATTGATTGTTAGAATCAGCGGCGCGCTAAGTGGCGCATCAGTTCGCGAATGCCGTAGGTCCAGGGCGGCAGCTGATCGCTTCTGCCTACCCGGTTGACCAAGGCGCCTAGCGAAGGGGTGGCGATAGTGACGCGATCACCCTGGTGGTGGGTAAACCCCTGGCCTTCCCCGTCGCGGTCCTGAATCGGTGAGAACATGGTGCCCAGGAACAGCATAAAACCGTCCGGATATTGGTGGTGGTCGCCGATGGTTTGGCTTACCAAGTCCAGCGGGTCGCGGCTGATTTCGCGCATATCGCTCTCGCTCTGGAGCAGGAAGTCGTCATCCTCACCCTCGATACGTAGTGATACTTGGCAGTTGCGCACGCTGTCGATATCGAAATGGTCATCAAACAGGCGAATGAAGGGGCCAATGGAGCAGGAGGCGTTGTTGTCTTTTGCCTTACCTAACAGCAAAGCGCTGCGCCCTTCCACATCGCGCAGATTAACGTCGTTACCCAGAGTCGCGCCGCGCACTTGGCCACGGCTATCTACTGCCAGAACAATTTCCGGCTCAGGATTATTCCACTGCGAGGACGGGTGCAAGCCCACCGGGGTGCCAAAACCGACTGATGAGAGCGGCTGGGCTTTGGTAAATACCTCCGCATCGGGGCCGATGCCAACTTCCATATATTGCGACCACCCACCGCGGGCCTGAAGCGCTTTTTTAAGCGACATCGCCTCTTCAGACCCCGGCGCAATCTTGGAAAGGTCGGTGCCGATCAGTGCCTGCAGGTCGTTGCGCAGCTCCACCGCTCGTGTAGGGTCGCCGCCCGCTTGCTCTTCGATCACTCGCTCTAACAAACTCACAGCGAAGGTGACGCCGCAGGCTTTAACGGCTTGAACATCGCAAGGGGCTAGCAGGTAGGGCGCTTGTGGTTGGGGGAACTGAGAGTTTTCCAGCAGTGCCTCGACACTACCTAGGTTGGGGCCTTCCGCTCGCTGCACTACCGCTTGTAGGTCGTCGCGTTCCAGCAGGTCAGCCATGGTGGGCCCATAGGCGGTAATGTCGATCACCTGACCGTTGTTGACGGTCACCAGCGCGGGGCCAGGATGGCTGCCCTCCAGCCAAACGCGGCCAACCAGCAGAGCGTTACCCAGGTCGGCGGGAAGTGTGTCCGTCGATGAAAGTGGATTCATGTGCTTCTCCATTCGTTCTTAGAATTAGTTTAAATCGTTAGCCGTGGGAGGCGACTGGCGCTAAACACGCCATCGCCTATCATGTTATAGATGTCGCTTTGTATGACAGGTATGCCAGTTCGTTGCTTACTTTAGCGCACCGCTCCATTTCGGGTCGATAGTTAAATCTATCTAGAGGACGACGGTTTCGCTAAGTGTGGCTCTCACAATAAAAGCAAAAGTGGTAAGGAGAATTTCATGTTAGACGAGTGGAAAGGTAAGCGAGTACTTATCACCGGTGCCAGCCGTGGAATTGGCGCGGCTGTGGCGAAGCAATTGGGGGCGCTGGGAGCGCACGTAGCGGTGCACTATCACAACAGTGAAGCGTCCGCTGAAGCGGTGGCCAGGGCGATTCGCGATGCGGGTGGGGACGCCTTTACCGTTAAAGCAGACGTTAGCCACACCAGCGAGACCCAAAAACTCGTCGACGATGCCGCCGAGCGTCTGGGCGGTTTAGACCTGTTGATCAATAACGCGGGGGACATGATGGGCCGGGTTGGCTTAGATGAGATGGACGATGACCAATATGACCGGGTCATGGATCTCAATGTCCGTTCAGTGATTATGGCTAGCCGGGCGACGCTACCGCATTTTCGCCGCGCAGGTGGCGGCAATATTATTCACACTACCTCGATTGCCGCACGTAATGGCGGCGGGGGAGGCGCTGGCCTATACGCCTCAGCAAAAGGCTTTGTGAGCACGGTAACGCGAAATATGGCCAAGGAGCTTGCCGGGGATAATATCCGCGTGAACGCTGTGGCCCCCGGTACGATTGCGACCGATTTTCATGAGCGCCACTCAAGCGATGCTCATCTAAACGCAGCTCGGGCATCGATTCCCATGGGACGTTTGGGCACGGCGGAAGAGTGCGTGGGCGCGTACGTTTTTCTGGCGACCGATACGCTCAGTGGTTATGTCACGGGTCAAATCATCGAGGTCAACGGTGGGCAGTTAATGCCATGAATAGCTCCCCACGCGGTTATGAAATTGCTATCACCATGGGCGACCCTGCTGGCATCGGCCCTGAGATTATTTGCCGCGCGCTGAGTGCTATGTCCGCCACCGAACGTGCCATGGCGATGGTCATCGGTGACCCGGCTATTTATCGCCGTGCGGCGGCGAGTGTTGGTGCTGTGCTTGAGTTCGTGCCATTGGAGCAGGCGGAGAGCGATAAGGATTGTGTGGCGGTCGGTGTGGTTGAGGTGCCGGAAGGGGTTGAGATTGCTGATGGTAAAATTAGCGCCGGTGCGGGTGATATGGCGTTTCGCTGCGTTCATAAAGCCGTGGAATTGGTGCAGGCGGGGCGGGCGCAGGTGATTGTCACCGCCCCGCTGAACAAGGCGGCGTTGCATGAAGCCGGGCACCATTATGATGGCCACACCGGGATGCTGGCATCGCTGACCGGTGCGCCTTCGTCGTTTATGCTGCTGGCATCTGAGACGCTCTCGACGCTGCATGTTTCCACTCACGTGTCGCTACGTGATGCGATCGACCGAGTGACCCCTGAACGCATCATTGCCACCGTTGAAGCAGGACACGCACACTTGCTCGCGTTGGGTATGAAGGCTCCGCGCATTGCCGTGGCAGGCCTCAACCCGCACTGCGGTGAAGGGGGGATTTTTGGCGACGAAGATCGCCGCTGTATCGCCCCGGCGGTGGAGCGCTTGCGGGAACGGGGTTTTGATGTGAGCGGGCCGATCTCTGCGGATACGGTGTTTTACCGCGCTTCGAAAGGCGAGTTCGACTTAGTTATCGCCCAGTATCACGACCAGGGCCATATCCCCGTCAAACTGATTGCTTTTGATAGCACGGTCAATGTCAGCCTCGGCTTGCCGCTTCAGCGAACCTCGGTGGATCACGGCACCGCCTTCGACATTGCCTGGCAGGGCAAAGCCGATGCCACCAACATGGGGTCAGCGATTGCCTATGCGCGACGGTTAGCCAGCGGCGCCAAGGCATGAGCGGCTGCCGATTGGCGATTATTGCCGATGATCTTTCGGGCGCGCTGGACACTTCAGCACCCTTTGCCGCGCGAGGTGCAGATGTCCGCGTGGTGATTAGCCTGGAGGCATTAGCGACAACGCTAGAGGCATGGCAAGGCCAGTGGCCAGAGGTCATTGCCGTGAATACCCAATCCCGCCATCTGCAATCTGAGGTGGCGGCGCTTCGAGTGAGTGAAGCAGTGCGTTTACTCAAGCGAGTAGCGCCGCAGGAGTGGTTCAAGAAAGTCGATTCAACCCTGCGTGGCCAAGTAGTCGCAGAGTGCACGGTACTGCGGGAAGCGCTTGGCTTTCCTCTGCTGCTGGCTCCCGCGGTACCGGCCCAGGGGCGAACAGTGCGTAATGCCGAAGTGTGGGTGGACGGCATTCCACTGGCTGATACCACCTACCAACAGGATGCCCTCTCAACGCCCCTGATCGGCCCCATTGACCAGGCATTTGCCGTCAGCGGACGACCGCTGCAGCGCTATCGCTCTGGGCGGGGCGTTCAACTCCCTAACGGGGACTGTATCGCCGATGCCGAAAGCGACGAGGAGCTTGCTGCGCTCTATCAGCTCGTGTTGAGTGCTGGCTACCGCCGAGCGATGGCGGGGGCTGCGGGGCTGGCAACGGCTATCGCCCAGCGCTTTTTCGGGTGGCCTGATGCACCGTTTCGAGCGTTGAATAGCGTCAATGCAGTGCTTTATGCTATCGGTTCAAGAAGCCCTCTTGCTGCCGAACAGCTCCAACAGTTGCGACAATACGCGCCCGGTTTGTCCGTGATTAAAGCGTGTACCGAGCCCTCTGCTACACCCTGTAATAGTAGCCCCGTCTTCGGGGCCTATGTGGTCGTGCCCGGAGAGAGTGAGGAACGCACGGCAAACCAAGTCGCCGAGTCGATGGCTTCCAAAGTGGCCGACATTACGTCTGCCTGGCGGGACGATGATCCGTGTTTGCTATTTCTAACCGGCGGGGATATCGCCATGGCCGTGTTGACCCAACTGGGGGTGAATTGTATCTCTGTCGAGACGGAGTGGTCACCAGGGGTGACACTAGGGAGTATGGATGGCGATAGGCGAAAGCGAGTGATGACTAAAGCAGGTGGCTTTGGCGACCCTCAGTTGCTTGTGCGCTTACACCATCAGTTCGCTCCACGGCTTGAATCATCATAGGCACTACTAAAATCGTTACCTGGATAGTTGCGCGATTACGGGCAGCCAACTAAGTTTGAAGCTGATGGTATGACACGTATACAGCGCTATGATCGGTTACGTTGGTTGCCGCCGCTTAAAAAATAACCAATACATCACAATAAATAGCAGCAAATCACACTATCCAACAACAAATCCAATGGTTGTGAGGAGTACACGATGAGTCACAAACGCCAACACTCGCTTAAGATGGCCCGCCTGCTGACCGCTACGCTTATCGCCGGTGGTCTCTCAGTGACCGGTGCTGTGCATGCGCAAGAGGAACTCACCTTTGCCCACGTCTATGAAACATCCGAGCCCTACCACGAGTGGGCACTGTGGGCGGCAGATGAAATCGAGGAGCGTACTGATGGCCGTTATTCGATCAGTGTCCACCCGGCGTCGTCACTGGGTAAGGAGTCGGACATCAACGAAGGCCTACAGCTGGGCACGGTTGATCTGATCTACACCGGCAACCAATTTGCCGGTCGTTTCTATGGCCCGGTGGGTATCGCTGGCGCGCCCTATATGTTCCGCGATTTTGACCATTGGCAGGCCTATGCCGATAGCGACCTGTTCAAGGAAATCGCCCAGGGCTATCAGGATGAAACCGGTAACGTACCGCTGGCCATGAACTACTACGGCCGTCGCCATGTAACCTCCAACGAACCGATCAATACGCCGGAGGACATGGAAGACCTGAAAATTCGTACGCCCAATGCGCCAATGTACATGATGTTCCCCGAAGCAGTGGGCGCCAACCCCACTCCAATCGCTTTCTCCGAGGTTTATCTGGCGCTGCAGCAAGGTGTGGTGGATGCTCAGGAAAACCCACTGCCGACCATTCGCGCCAAGGCGTTTCATGAGGTGCAGGACTATATCAATCTGACCGGGCATATCACCGATTCGCTAATCACCATCGCTGGTGGCCCGTTGTGGAATCGCCTCTCCGAGGAGGATCGCGAGATTTTCCGTGAGGTCTACACCGAAGCCGGCGAGCGCATCACCCAAGATATTCTGGAATCCGAGGAAGCGCTGGTGGCTTGGTTCGAAGAGCAGGGTGTGACCGTCAACGAAGTAGATATAGAACCCTTCCGCGAAGCCACGATTCCTGCCCATAACGGTGAAGCGGCGACTTGGGACCAGGAAACCTATGATCGTCTGCAGGCTATCGGCCAGTAATCAGACTATCGGACAGCAAGGCCGCGAGGCCTGAGTTTTCCAGAATCCGTACGTTTCCGGGATCGTTTTTTCGTAGACCAAGACTCGCCCCGCCCAAGCCTCGGGTGGGGCGAAGCGGGAGCCTTCCATGAGCCAAACTGACTCTACTGACGAGACCAGCCTTGCAGGTCTCGACGATGATTCCTTCAACATTCACGACTATGCCCTGGAGGATTTCCTGACGCTTGGGATCTTCTGGCTACTGGCACTGGATGTCTTTATGCAGTTTTTCAGCCGCTATGTGCTGGGTAATTCCATCGCCTGGACGGAGGAGATGGCGCGCTATCTATTGGTCATGGTGGGCTTTATGGGCAGCACCATGGCCGTGCGGAAGGGATCACATATCGCAGTGGAATTCTTCTATCGCTACATGCCAGGGTGGCTGGGACGCGTGATGTCGACGCTGGTAGACCTGATCAATATTGCCTTCTTCGCCAGCATGGCCTGGATCACCTTCAAACTGGCTGATCGTACCAGTGCCATGATGACTTCGGTGGATATCCCTAAAAGCTGGCTTTACTACTTGGTGATGGTGGGCTTTATCATGATGCTGGTGAGAGGGGTGGAGGTGGCTATTCGTCACTGGCGCTCGGGTACCAGTGAACTGCTCAATACCCAATAACAACACGCCAACACGCTACTCTCTCGGAGATCACCCCAATGCCCAACATTCTGGCTGTGAGGCGCGGCGGTGCGATAGTGCCGCCATTGGTCGCGGCTGTCGCGATACTCGGCTGTATCGCATTGGCCGTCACCCAACACTATTTACTGTTCCTGTTTGCGGCGCTCTTTACCCTGCTGGTGATGGGGGTGCCGATTGCCATTAGTCTTGCCGGCTCGTGCCTGCTGTATGTGCTGCTGACCGGCAGAGTGCCCGATGTTGTCGTGATGCATCGCATGATCAACGGCGTCGACAGCTTTCCCCTGTTGGCGATTCCGTTCTTTATACTTGCCGGTAACCTAATGAACAACGGCGGCATTACCGTGCGGATATTTGACTTTGCCAAGGCATTGATGGGCTGGATGCGTGGCGGTCTGGGGCACGTCAACGTAGGCGCCAGCATTGTTTTTTCCGGCATGTCAGGAGCCGCAGTCGCCGATGCTGGGGGGCTAGGCACCATTGAAATCAAGGCCATGAAAGATGCCGGTTACGACGAGGAATTCTCGGTGGGTATCACCGCGGCATCTTCGACCATCGGCCCGATTATTCCGCCGAGTCTGCCGATGGTTATCTACGGCGTAATGGCCTCGGTGTCGGTCGGCCAGCTGTTCGTCGCCGGTCTGGTACCGGGCCTGTTAATGGGGCTGGTACTAATGGCCATGATCACGATCATTTCACGGCGGCGCGGCTATACCCGCGATGCGGTGTTCTCGTTTCCGGTGCTTGGTCATACGTTCAAGCGCGCCTTCCTGTCACTATTAACACCGGTCATCATCGTCGGCGGCATAATGTCGGGGGCCTTCACGCCTACCGAAGCGGCGATTGCTGCGGTGGTCTACGCCTTGGTGCTGGGGGGAGTGGTTTATCGTAGCCTGACCTGGCGCCGCCTGCTTAAGGTGAGCATGGAAACTATTGAAACCACTGCCGTGATCCTGCTGATCGTCGCTGGTGCCTCGATATTTGCCTGGATCCTGACCAGCAATCAGGTCACGCAGCATGTCGTGACCCTGCTCGGGCCATTTGCCGATAACCCCATCGCTACGCTGATCATCATCAACCTTGTGCTGATTCTGGTGGGCTGTTTTATGGAGACCATTGCGGCGATCACCATCCTGGTGCCGGTATTGTTGCCGGTGGCCATTACTGCGGGTGTCGATCCGGTGCACTTCGGCGTAATCATGGTGCTCAACCTGATGATCGGCTTGCTAACGCCGCCGGTAGGCATGGTGCTGTATGTACTGTCGCGAGTGTCTGGAATTTCCTTCGAGAAATGCATGCGTGGCACGCTGCCGTTCCTGGTGCCGCTGGTCATTGCATTGCTATTGGTTACCTTCATTCCAGCCATCTCTCTGTGGCTGCCAACACTGATTTATCGTTAAGCATTACCGAGGCTGGCCAATGGTCAGCCAATAGCCTGACTGAAACCAGGAGCTATCGTTTAATGAGAGATACGTCGTCAAATTTTCGCGTCGCTCGCGAAGACCTTGCCCGCTTCATGCAAGCCGTTCTGAAGGCGGCAGGTGCTGATCAGGTATCAGCAAGCGCGGTCACTCGCGCGCTGATTACCGCCTCACGTATGGGAATCGACAGCCATGGCCTGCGTCTGCTGCCCCACTATCTGCAGGCGCTCAAGGGCGGGCGGATCAACGGCGCGCCCGAGATGCAGTTCCACCAGCGACTTGCGGCGACCGGTTTTCTGGATGCTGACGACGGGTTGGGGCACCTCGCGGGTTATACCGCCATGGAGCATGCCATGGCGATGGCCGAAACGGTGGGGATGGGCGCTGTCGCGGTGGGCAACTCGTCGCACTTCGGCGCGGCGGGGTGCTATGCGTTGGCAGCGGCTGAGCGCGGATACCTCGGCATGGCGTTCTGCAATTCGGATCCGTTCGTGCTTTTGCATGAGGGCGCCAAGCCCTTTCACGGTACCAACCCCATCGCCTTTGCGGCGCCGGTGGCGGGCGAGTCGCCTTACCTGCTGGATATGGCGACCAGCTCGGTGCCCTGGAATCGCGTGCAGCAGTACGGGGCGATTGGGCGTGAACTGCCCGACCAGGTCGCGGCGGATGCTGCCGGGCAGGTAAGCCGCGTTCCTGGTGAAGTGGCCGCACTGTTACCGCTGGGTGGTAGCGGCTTTGGCTTCAAGGGCGCGGGGTTGGGTGGCATGGTTGAGGTTCTGAGTTCGATGCTGTCGGGCATGCAGCATGGCTTCAAACTGCTGCCCATGGGTGGGCCAGATATGTCGACGCCACGCGGAGTAGGGCACTTCTTTCTGGTCATGAAACCGGATGCGTTTGTGGATTCAGGCACTTTTGCGCACGGAATGGCCGAGTATCTAGCCGACCTGCGCGCCCAGCCTGCTGCTCCCAATGCCCAGGTAATGGCACCAGGTGATCGCGAGTGGCGCTGCCAGGCCCAGCGCGACGCCGAAGGCATTCCGCTCGATTCTGCCAATCAAATCGCCTATGCCGAGATCGCCGAGCAATACCAAATAGCGCCGCTCTCTCGGTTGGTTTGAAGGATAATGAACAGAAATGCAGTAAAATGGCGGAAAATTCCAGGTTAACCAGGGGTGACTGCCTATGAGCAGATACCGGATCGAGCGTAAAACGCTATCAGAACAGGTCGCTGAGCAGCTTGAGGCGGAGATTCTTGAGGGGCGGCTGAGTGAAAACGATCAACTGCCTTCAGAGAGGGAGTTGATGGAGCAGTTTGGTGTTGGCAGACCCGCGGTGCGTGAAGCACTGTTCCACCTGCAACAGCTAGGACTTATCGCCATCAACAGCGGTACCCGTGCCAGGGTAATTCGTCCCACCGCTGAGGCGGTGATGGCCAGGCTTTCTGGGGTAACACGACAGCTGCTTTCTAAGCCCGATGGTCAACAGTATTTCCAGGAAGCGCGGGCCATGTTCGAGATATCTTTGGCTCGCTACGCGGCGCGCAATGCCAGCGAAGAGGATCTAGCGAGGCTGCGCGATGCATTAGCGGATAATCGCGATGCAATAGGTGATGAAGCACGCTTTAAACGCTCTGATAATGACTTCCATGGCGTGTTGGCCAGCATTGGCCGTAACCCCATTTTCGATGCTATCCATGTGGCGCTCTCGGAGTGGTTGGACGATCGCCGTGCGCTGGTACTGCAACAGAAGGACGAAGACAAAGCGGCTACCGCTGCGCATACCGAAATAATCGCAGCGATAGAGTCTCGTGACCCAGATGCGGCCGAAGCAGCCATGCGGCGCCACCTCGACCGTCACTACGGCACCTATATGCAGCTTAAAAAGCGCCTCTCGGACGCTTCTTAGTTCTCATGCTACCAATTAATCCTGCCGCCTTTTTTATTCGGCGGCAGGGATGGGATCACTCGGTCATTGTCGATTCAGCAATCTCTTGGAATTCAGCCACGAGGTCTTCGCCGATTCGCGGTGCCCACTCTTCGTAAACCGGCTGCACGGCTTCCTGGAAAGCGGCAATCTGCTCGTCATTAAGACGGGTAATTTGCATGCCGCGTTCTTCAAGCTGATCCCGTGCCCAGTCGTCGTACTCGCTGGAAAGCTGGATTTCGTAATCCGCTGCTTGCAGCGCGGCTTCCTGAACAAGTTCCTGATACTCTGGATCGAGGCGATCCCAGGTACGCTGAGAGATCATCTTGATGAAGGGTGTATAAACGTGACGGGTTTCGGAGCCGTAGTCCTGCACCTCATAGAAATTGGAGGTCAGGATGGTGCTCCAAGGGTTTTCCTGGCCATCGACAACGCCTTGTTCCATGGCGGAGAAGAGTTCACCAAATGCCATCGGGGTCGGGTTGGCGCCCAGCGCCTCCCAAATAGCCAAGTGCACTGGGTTCTCCATGGTGCGAATAGACAAGCCACGCACGTCCAGGCCCGCCACATCTTCTGGCGAAGCGACTTCACGTGCACTATTGGAGAGCTGGCGGAAGCCGTTTTCAGAAAACGCCAGGGCTTTTAGACCGCTGCCATCGAAGGCATCGAGCATTTCCTGGGCAGCATCGCTACGCATGGCCTTTATAGCCGCTTCCCGGGTAGGCAGCAGGAAAGGAAGGTCAAAGACTGCCAGCTCCTCGACATAACCTGTGGCGGGNNNCCGGTTTGCAGCATTTCCATCATCTGCACGTCATCGCCAAGCTGGCTGTTGGGAAAGATATTAACGCTGATACGCCCTTCGCTGCGCTGGTCGAGAATATCCGCAAAGTATTGGCTAGAGATATATTGAGGCGAGCTTTCCGCCAAGCCCAATCCCATGCGCAGAGTGACGCTGCCGTGGTCACCCACGGTGCCGCCCTCTATCTCTGGCGGATCGGAAAGGTCAGGCGTTTGCGCGTAGGCAATGCCTGAGCTGAGCAGTGTAGCGCCGGTCATTAATAGGGTGCGTTTCCAAAGATGGTGCATAGTCGTCACTCTCCTGGCGTGCTGCAGGTCGCTACGCTAAGGGGATATTCCTAGCGAGCTGCAGCGTGGTTGATTGTTGTTGTGTGTAAGCGTCACTCGCTTATAGAGGTGTAAGTGCCGCTCCCTTAGGTGAATGTCTAACGTTTTTGATATATGTTCAACATATACTTTTGTATGTATCGACGCCGCGGGTAAGAACGCGTACCGTCATGGCAACTCTTCCCTACATTTTAGGAAGCTTTCTTCATCGATATTGTTGGTGGGCAGCTTGAGTGCCTAAAGCGCGCCTGCCGACTTGTATATTTACTTTAGGCGTGGAGCGGAACCATGGCCAATTTTCAGCGAATAACTCCTGAGCAGTTGCGTTCACGCTACTGGTTCGATAACCCTGATCACCCCGGAACCACGGCGCTATGTATTGAGCGCTACCTAAATTACGGTATTACTCTGGATGAGTTGACCAGCGGTAAGCCGATCATTGGTATTTGCCAGTCGGGCTCTGATTTAACCCCGTGCAACCGCCACCACATTGACTTGGTTAAGCGGGTTAAAGACGGAATTCGCGCCGCAGGTGGCGTGCCGTTTGAATTTCCCATGCATCCTATTCATGAGAACGTGCGCCGACCCACTGCTGCGCTGGATCGGAACCTCGCTTACTTGGGAATCGTGGAAGTGCTCCACGGCTACCCGCTAGACGGCGTGGTATTGACCACTGGCTGTGATAAAACCACCCCGGCTGCGCTGATGGCCGCGGCAACGGTGAATATTCCGGCCATTGTGCTCTCCGGTGGTCCGATGCTAAATGGTTGGCGCGGCGCCGAACGGGTGGGCTCAGGTACGATTATCTGGGAGCTTCGCAAGCGGCTGGCAGCAGGGGATATCGACTACGCAGAGTTCCTTTCCCGTGCCAGCGATTCAGCACCCTCGATAGGCCACTGCAACACCATGGGCACCGCCTCTACCATGAACTCCATGGCGGAAGTCCTGGGCATGAGCCTGCCGGGATCGGCGGTGATTCCTGCGCCCTATAAAGAGCGCGCGATGGTGGCCTACGACACGGGTACGCGGATTGTCGATATGGTGTGGGAAGACCTGCGCCCGCTGGACATTCTGACCCGCGAAGCGTTTGAGAACGCCATCGTGGCGTGCTCGGCACTGGGTGGTTCATCCAATGCGCCGGTGCATATCAATGCGATTGCCCGCCATGCGGGCATTGAAATTAATAATGATGACTGGCAGCGCCTGGGCCATGAAATCCCGCTGCTGGCCAACGTCATGCCTGCCGGTGCTTTCCTGTGTGAAGAGTTCTACCGCGCCGGCGGCGTTCCTGCGATTCTGCACGAATTACAAACGGCGGATAAGTTGCACAGCGATGCGCTGACGGTCAATGGCCGCTCCATCGGCGATAATCTGCAGGGCCGTGAAACTCAAGACATTGACGTGATTTGTCGCTATAACGATCCATTGGTGGATCATGCGGGCTTCCTCAATCTCAAGGGCAATCTTTTTGATTCGGCGCTGATGAAAACCAGCGTGATCTCACGGGATTTCCGCGAGCGCTTTCTGAATGACCCCAGCGACCCGGAAGCCTTTGAAGGCAAGGTGGTGGTATTCGATGGCTCCGAGGATTACCACGCCCGTATTGATGACCCAGCGCTGAACATTGATGCACGCACTATTCTGGTAATGCGCGGTGCAGGGCCGGTAGGGCATCCTGGTGGTGCCGAAGTGGTTAATATGCAGCCCCCGGAGGCGCTGATCAAACAGGGCATCGAATCACTGCCCTGCTTGGGCGACGGCCGCCAGTCGGGCACTTCCGGCTCGCCGTCGATTCTTAATGCCTCCCCAGAAGCGGCCACGGGTGGCGGCTTGGCACTGCTGGAAAGCGGCGACCGGCTGCGGGTCGATCTTAAGCGCGGTGAGGTACAATTGCTGATTGAGGCGAGTGAGTTGGAGGCGCGCCGCGAGCGCTTAGCTCAGCAAGGCGGCTACCGTTACCCAGGCCATCAGACCCCCTGGCAAGAGATCCAGCGTAGTATGGTCGAACCGCTGGATCGCGGTATGACGTTGGAGCCAGCGACTAAGTATCGCGATGTGGCCCGCCAGCATCCGCCCAGGGATAATCACTAAAGGAATCGTTACCACACATGAGTCGTTGGAGTACCTTTTCGCTTCGCCAGCAGGGCCTGCTATTGACCGGTGGTGGCGCCATGATCATGGCGCCGGATGCCTTGCTGATCAAGGTAGCCGACCTGCCCGATGCAGAGATACTAATGTGGCGCGGCTTTCTGTCTGGGCTGGGTTTTTTGCTGATCGCCCTACTGCGCTATGGCCGTGGCACTCTGGCGGCTTATCGGCGCTGCGGCTGGACGGGCATTGCCGTAGCGCTGCTGTTCAGCCTGACCACCTGTGGCTTTGTGCTGGGTAATCAGTACACCAAAGCGGGCAACGTGTTGATGATATTGGCCAGTTCGCCGTTAATCGCTGCCGTGCTTTCTTGGTTCATCCTCAAGGAACGTCTGCCCAGGCGCACTTGGCTGGCGATTTTTATTTGTATGCTGGGTATCGCGATGATCGCCCTGGATGACGCGGGTGCAGGTTCCTGGGTTGGCAACGCTTTCGCCTTGATGGCGGCGACAACCCTGGCGATTAACTTTACCCTCTGTCGTACCCGTCCGGGGGTGGATATGAGCCCGATGCTGGTGTTTAACGGCATTATTGTCGGCAGCATCGCGGGGCTGTTTTGGCTGGCAGGGAGTGAGCCGACCCTGCCTGCCGCTAACCAGCTTGCCGTGGTGATTCTACTCTGCCTGATCATTGTGCCGTGCGGGGTCACGCTGCTGCAGCGTGGGCCGCTCTATCTGCCTTCGGCTGAAGTGGGCCTATTGTTGTTGCTGGAAGTGGTGATAGGCACGCTGTTGGCCTGGTGGATTTTGGCCGAACAGCCAGCGCCGATGGCCATGGTCGGCGGCGTTCTGGTGCTGGGCACATTGAGTGCTAAGGGCCTCTATGAACGGCGGTTAGAGCTGAGGATGCGGGCAGGTCTCGAACCTTCGCCACCGGTAACAGTGGACCGGTCAAGTACGTTATGATTGGCAGGAATCGAAATAGGGTCTTATCGCAGTGACGTCATCTCTCAGTAAGTCAGCCGTTCGTCCCAGTATCGCCGAACATCTCGCCGAGGAGATCTTCGGTGGTCGCTATCACCCTGGTGACCTGGTGCCCCGGGAAATGGATCTATGCGAACGCTTTGCGATTAACCGCTCAGCGGTGCGCAGCGATCTGCGCCAACTGGTTGATGCCGGAATTATCGAGCGTATCTCCGGCCATGGTTCCAAAGTACGTGAGTACTCAGAGTGGCATATTCTCGATGCCCAGGTGACCGACTGGTTAACCCGCTACGCCGCACCCAACCCGGATATTCAACGTGAAATTCTTGCCTTTCGATTAGACGTTGAACCCTATGTGGCGATGACTGCCGCCAAGCGCGCCAAGGCGCGGGATCTGGTTGCAATCGAAGAGGCGTTTGAAGGCCTGGGGCAGAATCTGCGTAATGCAACCTGCGAAGAGGAGCGGCGGCTGCACAGCGAGTGTGATGTCGCTTTTCACGAGGCGATTTTCAAGGCGACCCACAATATTGTTTGGGCGCAGCTATCGCATATCCTGCGCCCCTCCATCTATATGCTGATCTCCATGTCCAACGAGAACGCTCCAGATCCTGAAGAAAGCCTGGAGCGCCACCGTCAGTTGATGGAGAGCATTCGTCTGCGCCGCCCTCGGGAGGCGTTTTTAGCATCCCAAGCGGTGTTGGCGGGCACCGCCGCAGCGTTGGGGCTTGAACACAGCGTCAGTTCATTAGGGCGCAGCGTTGAGCTGCCCCACACCACCTCCTGAACCCATTTTCAATGGTTAAAAACAAAGGCAAGCGTATGTCTGACTTCAACTCTGGCTTTAATCTCGGCCTAGTGGGCGTGGGTAAAATTGTCCGAGACCAGCATCTTCCTGCCATAGCCGCCACCCCAAACTGCCATCTTGTCGCCACGGCGGATCCCCACGCCTCGCTGCCGGAACTACCCGCCTATCAACACCTGGAAGCGATGCTCGAAGCCCACCCTGAAATTACCGCCGTCTCAATTTGCACGCCGACGCACCTGCGCTACTCCCAGGCGCGGGCAGCGCTGATGCGTGGCAAGCACGTGCTGCTTGAGAAGCCGCCAGGGGCGACGTTAAGCGAAGTGGAGGACTTGATTGCCTGCGCTCAGAAGCAGGGCGTTAGCCTATTTGCCGCCTGGCACTCGCGGTTTGCCCCCGGAGTGGCTCAGGCCCAGCAGTGGTTAGCCGATCGCCAGGTTCAGCGGGTGGAGATTGAATGGAAAGAGGACGTGCGGGTATGGCATCCAGGCCAGGCGTGGATCTGGCAGCCCGGTGGCATGGGTGTTTTCGACCCCGGTATTAATGCACTGTCGATTGCGACCGCCATCTTGCCTCAACCGTTTTTCCTGCAACGGGCGCGGCTGCTGGTGCCGAGCAATGCGCAAACTCCGATTGCGGCAAAGCTATCCTTTACAGACCCAGAAGGCGCGGTGATCGAAGCTGATTTCGACTTCTTACAAAGCGGCCCGCCAACGTGGGATATGCATATCGACAGTGATGGCAGCCGTCTAAGTCTCACTCAGGGCGGCTGTCGATTGGCCATCGACAATGAGCTGATCATTGAAGAGGAGGAGCGCGAATATCAAGGCCTTTACGCGCGCTTTGCCGAGCTGGTCGCAAGCGGGCGCAGCGAGGTGGATGTGGCCCCGCTGCGCCAGGTCGCCGATGCGTTTCTATACGGTCACCGTGAGGCTACCGAAGCGTTTATCGAGTGAAGGCTTTATATGAAAATATGAGGTAGCCAAGAAGCTATCTTAGTGGCCTCAATCGGATACGATCTTATTTCGTTTTATACAGCTGTCGTACGCTTGGGGAACGAAGCTATCTTCCCCCACGTCGTATCGAGCTAACGTAAGAAACTCGCAAAGCGGTGGCAGCATATGGGGGGCTAGCTGATAGGCGTTTAACGTTTCAGTCAGGTAGCGCATATCTTTTTCAGCATTACCAAGACTGAACTGTAACTTCGTGCACTCCTTCTGCAGTACCCACTCCATAACGGGAGCGAGCATCGCGCTGTTGGCTCCCCCTTGTGAGCAAATTTCCAGGAGTTTGTCTTGTGAAACGTCCATGCCAGCCGCCATAGTGGCCGCCTCACTGACTAGAGCAGCAGCCCCTAACGAGAGAAAATTATTAATCAGTTTCAGTTTATGCGCTGAACCAACCTTACCCACATGAAAGATGTTTTCCGCGAAACTTTCCATGACAGGCGTAATGCGCGCCACTGTGGAGGCATCGCCACCCACCATGACATTTAGCCGTCCATCTCTGGCTTCACGAGGTGTACGTGCTAAAGGCGCGTCAACGAGTATCACCCCTTGATGTTCTACGGTTTTCGCAAGGCGCTCAGTTGATTCGGGATGAGCCGTAGAGCAGTCGACAATAATAAGCCCTTCATGGCTTCCCACCATTAAACCGTCAGCCCCGCTGACGATTTCGCTAACCTGTTCGGATGTCTTCACGCAGATAAAAACAATATCGCTATTTCTTGCGATCTCTGCGGGAGTGCTAACTTCCGTCGCGCCTTCCTTGCATAGCGCTTCAAGGGGGGATCGATTCCTATGGGCCATCAGCGTTAGCGGATAATCGTTACGTACGATATGTCTGGCCATTTCCTTGCCCATTAAGCCAAGCCCAATGAATCCGATGCGTTCATGTTTCATAGTCGCCTCTGATGAGTTGGTTCACCACACCTGAAATATCGCCCACTAGACTTACGCATGAGCGGCTGTTACTGCAGCGCCTGAGGGAAAGTAACCCCCAGACGTTCCGACCAATCGGCTAGAGCTTCGGGAACACCGTCTGGAAGAGGCACGCCCTCCTGCGCATAACGCTTATGGAGGGCAAGCCCACGCTCGCCAGGAATTCGTACTGGAGGGCTACCTTCCTCAACAGGATTGTTACGGCAAGCATCCACCAAAGCGCCGGTTTCGCGTTTGAAGGCATCGAGCCCACCAAAGGCTTCGGGATCCATGACCTGCACCATGACCGAGGCACCCCATTGTGAAGGCGCCTGCACACGGCCAAATCCAGCGAGCCCAGACGTTAAGGCTTCCACCATTAGCCCCAGCGCATATCCCTTGTGGCCATGGTCAAGACCACCAATTGGCATGATGCTCCCCTTAGGCTCATCGAACAGCACGGTAGGTTGATCGGTCGCATTGCCCTGGTGATCCTTAAGCCACGGGTACGGCAGTTGGCTGTTTTGTTTGTGAAGTCGGCCGACCATGCCATTAGTGGTAATGGATGTGCTGACATCTAACAGAACCGGGCCTGAAGCTGTCGGGTAGCCCACAGCGATAGGGTTAGGGGTGTGTGTCGCTTGCAAACCGCCATATGGGGCAACCGACTTAGTCGCAGGATCGGATGACTCGATCACCACCACTAGGTCTTGATCAGTGGCACGTTTCAGATAGGCCGCCAAGCAGGCGATATGATTTGAGCATCGAATCACGACCGTCCCTGTGCCGCAGGAGCGGGCCATCAATTCGGCGGTTTCCATTGCTTTAATGATCAACCAGGGGCCGGGAAGATAATGACCATCCCATGTCTGCACGGCAGCGCGTTTGGAGATTACCTCATACTCACCTGACACAGGCATCCGGCCAGACTGAATCTCGCCAAGGTAAGGGGATAGTAGCTGAAGCCCGTGAGTCGTGTGTCCCATCAAATCGCCTTCGACGAGTATCTCGGCAACTGCTTGAGCCTTTTCTTCATCGAGCCCGGCTGCCACAAGTAAAGCGGTGCTGAATTGCGTAATTTCCTGAACGTCGTAATGGTGGTTCATTGTATTTATTCTCCTAAATTTGTTGTTGTCAGGCTCTCTTAATCATTGCGCCGTCTGAGTTGATTGATTAAGGCGCTATGGTCTAACTCGCCATCCCCTTGATCGACGAGCTCTTCAAAAAGTGTGTTGACCAATGACGAAACCGGTAGCTTAAGATGTAGCGTGTCGGCAAAAGCCATCGCGGTCTGAGTATCTTTCAATTGCCATTTCGCTGGCCCACCCGGGGTAAAGTTTTCTTGAATCATACGCTGACCGTGTATACGCAAAATGGTCGAGTCAGCAAACCCACCTTCAAGCGCACTGAGCATTCGCTCGGGGCTTGCCCCGCCCTGTTCTGCCAATAGTATGGCTTCTGCCACGGTAGCAATGGTGTTGGCCACAATCATTTGATTGGCGAGCTTAGCAAGTTCCCCGCTACCTGCAGGGCCAACATAAACGGGCCTGCCGAGAGATAAGAGTATGGGTTCTACTGCTTTAAAACTTACGGCATCTCCGCCCACCATAATGGCCAGTGTGCCGTCGATCGCTCCCCGCTCACCGCCAGAAACCGGCGCATCAAAGTAATTAATCTGGCTCTTGGCGGCTTCTTCTGCTTGACGGCGAGCGGTTTCGACAGGTATTGAACTCATGACAATAAGTGTGGCGTCATGCTGCATGGCATTGAGTAGGCCGTTAGGGCCCAGCAGCATTTCATCACACACAGGCCCAGAGCTAAGCATAACGATAACGACATCGCTTTCGGCAACGGCCTCTTCGGGCTTTTCTACGATGGCGGCACCCACCGACTCTAAACGGTTGGCTTTGCTTTTTGTTCTATTCCAGACAAGCACTTGGTGTCCTGCATGTGCCAAGCGTGCTGCCATCGGCGCACCCATAATGCCCGTGCCAATAAATCCGATAGTACGTGACGTTGTCATTATTAGTTCCTCTATCTAGATGAGCCCGTCAAGGCTTCCCGTAATCCTTGTTTAGCAGGTCGATACATTGCTTCAATTGGAGAGATGGGGCATCCACGTTCGTTATTTGATTATTAGCGTAGGTAAAGCGGTATATCGATATCACCTGATTCTCGGAAGTTAATTAGCCGGTCGAGCACCTTGGATTCTGAACGCTCTAAATGGGTTGCCAAGGCTTCGCCTGCTTGCGCAGGTTGTTGCAGGCGCATTTTTTCAAATATCCATAAATGTTCATCGAAGAAAGGGTCTTGATCGGGAAGCTTTAGTACTCGTCCAAGCAGGTGTTTACTGACTAATAAGATAGGATGCGTGCGCCGGAGCATATTCATGACCTCCTGGTTATCACCTAAACTAACGGCAGCATGATGGAGGTCGTTTTCTAACTCATCTAGTAGCTCCCCCTTTATATCAGGATAGCTCTCAGCAGCGTGTTTGAGTTTGGTGATATAGCCTTTAATGGCACTTTCTGGCATATGTTGTGTGGCTCGCGCAATCATATAAGGCTCTAATTGGCGACGTGCTTCATAAAGATTATGTAACCGCTGATCATTCAGAGGCACCACGCTCCAGCTGTTATATTTAATCTTTTCGACTAAACCGATAGACTGTAAATAGAGCAAGATTTGGTGAGTGACCGTGCGGCTGACATTGAGCGTTTTGGAAAGCTGCAGCTCATTGAGTTCAAACGCACCCTTAATCGAACATAAAACGATGTCATGTTCAACGCTGTCGATATGCGCCCGCCAAGAAACGATACGGTCTACTTTTGGGGCATGGCCAAGTTGTTTGAAATCATGCTCACTGAGCGCACGCCGCACTACCTCACCTGGCGATGCGCCTACTAAATAGCCGCGCCCCTCAAAACGGCAGATATACTGCTCTTCGTGCAACCGGCTTAATGTTTGCCGAACGGGCGAGCGGCTAATACCAAACAGCTCCGCTATATTTCCCTCAAGCAGTACTAAACCGGGTTCAAGACGTTTCCCAACAATACTCTGCTTAAGAGCCGTGTAGAGCTGGTCGCGCAGCGTTTGTGTCATAGTCAGTTAATTGCTCTTTAATGGGTGTTTAGGTGACGGCACCTACCAGCCAGGGAACGAATTCATTATTACCGTAACCCAGTGATTCGCTGGCGCTCATATCGCCCGAAGCGATGGCAATAATGCGCTCAAAAATCTGCTCTCCAACACTCTCTACACTGTCGGTGCCATCAACAATAACGCCACAGTTTATATCCATGTCTTCATGCATTTTCTCATACATGGAGGTATTCGTTGCGAGCTTAAGGCAGGGGGCGGGTTTGAAGCCTGAGACTGAACCTCGTCCAGTGGTAAAGCAGACTACGTTAGAACCGGAGGCTATTTGTCCCGTGACCGAAATCGGGTCATAGCCAGGGCTATCCATAAAGTTAAAACCGCGCGTGGTCATTTTCTCAGCATACAGCAGCACGTCGTTAAGGCTCGACGTTCCGCCTTTAGCTACCGCGCCCAATGATTTCTCTAGGATAGTTGATAGCCCACCCGCTTTATTGCCTGGGGAAGGGTTGTTGTTTAGCTCAGCGCCATTTATCTCGGTGTAATGTTTCCACCAGGTAATCCGATCGAGTAGTTTCTGGGCGACGTTCTCATTGATGGAGCGGTCTATCAGGAGGTTTTCAGCGCCATAGATTTCGGGGGTTTCGGCGAGTATAACGCTGCCACCATGTTGCACGATAAGATCGGCGGCATGGCCCAAAGCTGGGTTCGCGGTAATACCTGAGTAGCCGTCTGACCCGCCACACTGCAATGCAACCACTAAATGTTCAAGAGAGGCGGGCGTGCGTTGTTGTTGGCCGTGTTGGGTGGCCATTTGCATGATGTGATCACAGGCCGTTTTGATGCTAGTGCGTGTCCCTCCCGCGTCTTGAATATTAAAGTAAGCCAGCCGCGAGGCATCTTCCAACCCCTTTCTTTTGACTAATGTTTTTACCTGGTTGGTCTCACAACCCAGGCCAATGATGAGTACAAAGGCAAAGTTGGGGTGCTGGGCATACCCCGCGATAACACGCTCAAGAAAGGCAAAACCTTCTGAGTCAGTATTCATGGCGCAACCAGAACCATGGGTAATGGCCACTACACCATCGAACCCCATTTGGCTTAATTCCCCAGACTGATTGAGCACGTCCGCAGCGGCTTTAGCCACCGTGGCAGAACAGTTCACGGTAGAGAGAATACCAATATAGTTACGCGTTCCCACGCTACCATCAGCCCGTTGGTAGCCCTGAAACGTTCGTGAATGGCTAACGGTGACGGTTTTTTGATGGGGCTGAAAATCTTCCAATGAAGAACTGAGTTCAATCATGGTGAGGTTGTGGGTGTGCACATGCTCACCAGGATCAATATCCCGCGCAGCCAGCCCAATCAGTTGGCCATATTTAAAAACGGTCTCGCCATTTTTGATATGCGTGAGCGCAACTTTATGTCCCGCATCAATATTTTCTTGAGCAAGCGTGCCCTTTTTATCAATGGGTATATCTTTTGGAACTGCTTTTGAGGCAACACCTACGTTATCCCGCGGATTGAGATGAATAATAACTGACGGGGAATTAATGAGATTCATCGTTTACCTCAAGCTGATTATTGGGCTTTTGCTGCAAGGGCCAGGCGCAAGCTTAAAAGCGATCATTGTGGATGCACTCTAGCAAGCCGGCCGCGTACGTCGATTAGACTATTGTTCTATATAATGATCATTGAGCGCAATAGTCATCTGGTCTAGATTGCTTTCATACACACGGCCCACAACGCTAATTGCCGATTACTGCTCAGTTGGAAGGTCAGCTCAACATTACGCTGCAGATGGATGATGTAGATTTGGATACCGCGCGGCCATCCACCGCTTCTTACGGCCTGTGTGTTACCAAGATCTCCCCATGGCCTTGCTGCCGGAGGCGCTGAAGGACAGCAATCCCCTGAAGGTAATCCGCTTGGTGGATGGGCAGCGTGAACATGCTCATCTTTGAGCCACCGTTCACAGTTTTGCTAGGCGTTTTTTGTAAAGGCCTTGGCAGCTGCAAAATACATTACTAAACTGTTGTCACGCAGTCATACTGTATGACACCTTTGCTAAGACGATTACTGGGTTCACGAGCCAAACAATAATGAGAAGTGACAATGCCCCACATAATCAATTATTTAACAAAAATTCAGTTCGGTGATAGTGCTATTACGGAATTAGCCAATGAGCTGCAATTGCTGAAGATAAAGCGACCATTGTTTGTGACTGATAAGGGGCTCAGTGCTACCCCTCTTATCACACACGTTATTGAGTCTGCTCAGCTTGATGATAGCGCATTTGTTTTCGATGATACGCCATCCAACCCTACGGAAGTCGCGGTAGAGCAAGCGCTTACTTACCTGCGTGCAAGCAAATGTGATGGCATTATTGCCGTTGGCGGTGGTTCCAGCATTGATTTAGCTAAAGCGGTCGCCTTACTTTTTAATCATCCTGGCCCGTTACGCCAATACGCTGCGATTGAAGGAGGTGTAACAAAAATTAAAGCCGATGTGCTGCCATTAATAGCAATACCGACAACGGCGGGAACCGGTAGTGAGGTGGGAAGAGCCTCATTGATTACCATGAAAGACAATCGCAAACTTGGCTTTCTTTCTCCTTATCTCATTCCTTCGGTCGCTATTTGTGACCCGCGTTTGACGCTAGGTCTACCACCTTTTTTGACCGCCGCCACGGGTATGGATGCGATTGCTCACTGCGTTGAAACCTTTTTAAGCCCCAAGGTGAATCCTCCGGCTGACGCGATTGCTTTGGATGGGCTGACGCGCGCTAGCAAATATCTAGTAGAGGCAGTTGAAAACGGCGAAAACTTAACGGCTAGAAATGAAATGATGATGGCAGCCCTTGAAGGCGCTATGGCTTTTCAGAAGGGGCTGGGTGCAGTGCACTCCTTATCCCATGCGCTAGGCGGTCTGCACGAACTAAAACTTCACCACGGTACGCTCAATGCTGTGTTGTTGCCGACTGTTCTAAGGTTTAACCACCCCGGCTGTGAGGAAAAATATGCTTGCCTCAAAGACGCGATGGGTCTCAATCCTAACGACGATTTAGCTGAAGCATTTGAAAAGCTCAATGTGAAATTGGGGATGTCTGCTAGCTTGAGCGAAATGGGCGTCATGGAAGAGCACTTGGATCGACTAGCTCAGTGGGCATTGGAAGACCATTCCACGGCGACCAATCCGCGTGTGCCCTCTAAGGAAGACTTTTATGACATGCTCAAAGAAGTTTTCTGATAAATAAAGTTTTATCCACTTAATAGTCCGTGAAGGAGGTCTTTGGCAAGAAAAAGGTAAAGTAATAAGGCATACAGTTCCAAAAATGATAATTAATTGTAAGCAATACATTACTAAAGGAAAATGAATATGATAATTACAAACCATTCCCTTAAAGCTATTTTTGCTTCAAGTATAGCAGCAGCTGTTATGACAGCGTCTGGCTCTGCCCTTGCGGATTACCCCGAGCGCCCCCTCACGTTGATTGTGCCTTGGGCTGCTGGTGGTGGCACTGATGCGACGGCGCGAACTATCGCTCGTGCTCTGGAAGAAGAACTGGGCCAAAACGTTAATGTTGTTAACCGAACCGGGGGCAGTGGCGTTGTTGGTCATACCGCCATGATAAATGCTGAGCCAGATGGTTATACGATTGGCTTGGCTACTGGCGAAGTTAACATGATGCATTGGTTGGGTTTAACGAACCTTACGTATGAAGACTTTACGCCCATTGCTCAAATCAACTATGACTTTCCAGGCATACAGGTAGCAGCCGACTCTCCTTATGAAACCCTTGAAGAGCTCCTTGAAGCGATACGCTCTGAGCCTAAAGGCACGTTTACTGCTTCGGGTACTGGCCAAGGCGGTGTGTGGCATCTAGCCTTTGCTGGCTTTTTGATGGATCAAGGTATTCCCGCCGACCAAGTGATTTGGATTCCTAGTGAAGGAGCAGCACCAGCGATGACTGAGCTGGTGTCTGGAGGGATTGATATTGTACCAAGCTCGGTACCCGAAGCCCGCTCAATGATTGAGGCCGGTCGCGTGAAGAGCTTTGCGGTAATGTCTCCAGAGCGTATACCCAGCTTCCCTGATGTTCCCACCACTAATGAGTTAATCGGTAGTAGCTATCAAGTGGGCGAGTGGCGTGGAATTGCAGGGCCTAAAGGCATGGATCCAGAAGTAGTAGCAACACTTGAATCAGCACTAGAGGCTGCTTACAACAGTGATACTTATCAAGGGTTTATGAGTCAGCAAGGTTTTGGTACCGAGTGGCGTAACGCGGAAGAGTTTGGCCAACTCATGGAAGATATGGATAGCGTATTCGGTGAAATTGTTGAACAAGTTGGCTTAGCTAACTGAGGAATGACAATGCGGGATTTTTTCGCCGGAATAGGGTTCGTTATTGCTGGGATTGTTACGATCATTACTGCCCAGCAGTTTCCTACTCTACCAAGCCTTCAGTATGGACCTTCGCTTTTCCCCTCCCTCATAGGGGGGGGATTTTGCCTCGGTGGGGCTGTACTTGCCTTAAATGCATTATGGCTTAGAAAAAAAGCTGTCGCGCAAGAAGCACACGGTAGTCCATCCCTCGCTGGCTCACTGCCTGAGAAAACGAATTGGGCAATGTTGTTGCCACCAATATCGATTGTCTTTTATATCCTGGCAAGCGACTACCTTGGTGCAATGTTGACGATAATGATCATTATGCTTTTGCTAATGTTATTAAGAAAAACATCACCCTACATAGCATTGGCAACGTCTCTAGTAGTGTCGTCAGCTATTTATTTTATCTTCTCGCGCTACTTGCTCGTTCCATTGCCGCAAGGTCTTCTATTAGGGGGTAGCCTGCCATGGATATCTTAATGAATGGGGTTGGGCTGGTTTTAAACTTTGAAACCTTGCTGGTTATTTTAGCGGCGTCACTGTTTGGTATATTTGTAGGTGCAGTCCCCGGCCTTACTGCGACAATGGCAGTAGCACTATTAGTACCTTTGACTTTCTACATGGATACCATCCCGGCTATTGCTGCCATTGTAACGACATCGGCGATGGCGATCTTTGCGGGTGATATCCCGGGCACCTATCTAAATATACCGGGCACGCCTGCATCGGCTGCTTATGTAGGGGAGTCCTACGCATTAGCGAAAAAAGGTAGGGCAAGAGAGGCCTTAGGTATTAATTTAGTATGTTCTGTTTTTGGCGGTATTTTTGGCACCATCGTTTTAATTGTTGTAGCTCAATCCCTTGCTGAGGTAGCGCTGCAGTTCAGTGCATTTGAGTACTTTTGGCTTGCGGTACTTGGGTTAAGCTGTTCAATTTTTATTTCAGTTGGTTCTAGAACAAAAGCATTTCTCTCACTTCTTTTTGGCATTCTGCTTTCAACCGTAGGGCTTGATATGATGAGTGGTGCTCCACGTTTTACATTTGGAGTGCCCGACCTTATGGCCGGTATTAACTTTATACCCGTTATGATTGGTATGTTTGCTCTAAATGAACTGATGAGCTATTACGCTTCAAAATCTGAGAAGAAAACAATCAGTATCGTCGATAACGATAGTGTCTTCCACAATGTACCTGGGCATATTAAACGTTACTGGCGTAACATGATACGTGGTAGCTCAATCGGCACGTTGATTGGTGCACTGCCGGGCGCGGGTGCAGATATTGCGGCCTGGATCTCGTATGGTGTGGGAAAGGGTAGGTCAAAAGAGAGTGCCAAATATGGCACCGGTAATATAGAAGGCATCATGGATGCAAGCTCCGCTAATAATTCCGGTATCAGTGGTGCATGGGTGCCCGCTTTAGTCTTTGGGATTCCTGGTGACTCTATTACGGCCATCGTAATTGGCGTTTTATATATGAAAGGGATGAATCCTGGGCCCACTATTTTTATGGATGGGAGTGGGTTGATCTATGCGCTGTTTATGGTGTTTATTTTAGCTAACTTGATGATGCTGCCTATTGGCTATATGGCTATCCGACTTTCAAAGTTTTTCATTCTAACACCCAGCCGGGTACTCATGCCCATAATATTATGCTTTTGCATTGTGGGGGCTTTCGCTATCAATAATAGCGTTGTGGATATTTGGTTAATGCTTATTGTAGGGCTAGTGGCTTATGTATTGGCGGTGAATGACTTTCCAATGGCGCCAGCCATTCTTGGGTTAGTGTTGGGTTCCGTTGTTGAAAATAATTTCATGAGCGCAATGTTGCGTACCGGTGGTGACTTAACGAGCTTCTTTGCAAGACCAATCAGTGCGGGGCTTGGCATTGCGGTGATTCTACTATGGTGCTCACCGCTTTTGATCAAAGCTTATCGCTATCAGCAGCATAAATCAGGATAGTCTGTCAGTTACTATGAAATAAGCGCAGAGAGGCAAATATGGCCTCGCTGCGCTAGTTCGTAAGTTTGTTTTATAAGGCTATCGTGAAGCCATCGCTGGCTTTATTACATTATTCACGCTTGCCATCGACCAGACGCGATACTCCTGCAGGATTGCCATCACGAATAGCGTCGGGCAGTAGCCCTTCCGGCAGTGCCTGATAGCACACTGGGCGCAGGAAGCGGAAAATCGCTGCGCTACCTACTGAGGTCGTGCGTGAATCCGAGGTGGCAGGATAAGGGCCGCCATGCACCATGGCGTGGCACACTTCTACACCCGTCGGCCAGCCGTTGGCCAGGATACGTCCGGCCTTGCGCTCCAGCGTCGGCAGCAGTTGTTTGGCAGCCGCCAAGTCACCGTCATCCAT
>LGOV01004651.1_pt1 | contig 42847 bp, 39 predicted proteins | sample 469881 | NCBI WGS metagenome assembly LGOV01 (sample SAMN03857199, study PRJNA290197) | marine sediment metagenome | biome: marine cold seep biome; feature: cold seep; material: marine sediment; isolation source: sample #5579, elevator 3A push core 41 containing 12 cm of sediment... ...
AATTAGTCAGGACGGGGTTTGTCGACGCTTTGAAGCTTTAGTTATAAAGCTTTTTTTAATATTAGGTATTAATAATCTGATCTCTTCTGTTTTTCTAATTGTTTTTTTGCCATTTCAAAAGTATGATTGATATCTTCAGAATCTTCATATTTAGTATAAAACCCAAAGGAGACTGATAATTTTATGGAATTCATTCGGACTTCATTCATATTATTATGGATGCGTTCAATTGCAAGTTCAACTTTTGCCCCTTCTGTTCGAGGCATGAGGATCACAAATAGATCATTTCCTAGACGCGCAACCACATCATTTCCACGACATCTGGTTTTAAGGGTTTTGACTGCTTTTTTTAGAAATACATCCCCTACTGCATGTCCATAAGTCCCAATAACCTCAGTTAAGCTATTAATACTAATTAAAATAATGGATAATGGAAAATATAATTCTTGATTAAGTCGGATTAATTCTCGATTATAAAATAATGGATTATAAACGCCTGTTAATTGATCACAAAAAGTTAGTGATTCTGTTTCTTCTTGGTTAATATGATCTTCTAATAAATTTTTTAAACCTTCAGTATTATCTGAAATATTTTGCATGAAACAAATAATTCCTGTAATTTCATTCTGCTTATTCTTTATAGGACTCCAATAATTTTTGCTGATAATTGAGTTTTGATATTCTTCAATTGATGAAAATTGTTCACCTTTTAATACACGATCAATAAAGTTTTTTAAGTTACTGTATTCTTGATCGTTTTCAATAATATCAAGAATATTCATACCAATGACGATATCAGCATCCCATTGTTTTTTTGCCATAGCTTTGTATTGATTATTAAAACTTAGATAGCAGTATTTTGTATCTAATCCAAAAATCATAAATTCATGAGATATTTCAAGAATAGTTGTTAAAATATTGTTCGAAAGTTCTAATTTATTAGATAAAGTTATAATTGACTTTTTATATAATTGTTCACGGTCCTCTTTTTTATTATGAACATGCACTGCTCGAATAACATTATCTTTATGCTGGTTTTTCAATAAGCCACTCCTTTTCGACGTATTTCCCACTAAATTATAAATACAAGTAATAATTTAGGAAATGAAAAAACAAATACTTTGATTATTATATCATTTTAATACGAAACCTTCTACATCTTTTGTGCTTTTAATCAACTAGATTTTGTTTTTTTTCATTTTAAAGTAATTTATTTCTTTATATTGACAAGTTTGTTGGCTTTTATCACTATTAATTATATAAAAGAGGGTATTTAAATAACAATATTATAATTAATGAATAAGATAGTATTTTTATTAGGAAGGTTGTGATTATTATGAATAAAAATTATGACATGTTATCACATTATTTGTATGATTCGAATTTTGAACATGATGCGTGTGGGATAGGAGCAGTTGTTCAAATTAAAGGAATTCAATCTCATAAAATAATAGTACAAGCATTAACAATTTTAAAAAATTTACAACACCGAGGTGGTCGCGGTTTTGATCTAAACACAGGTGATGGTGCTGGTATTTTAATGCAATTATCCGATGATTTTTTTAGAAAAATAGGGTATTCAAATATGAAAGTTCTGCCACCTTATGGTTATTATGGTATCGGAATGCTTTTTTTATCACAAGATAAAAATGAACGCGAAAAATCTGAAAAAATATTAGAAAGAATCATCAATGAAGAAAATCAAACACTTTTAGGGTGGAGAACTGTCCCGATTGATATAAAAAAAATAAGTGTAACAGCACAAGAAAGTATGCCATTCATTAAGCAAGTTTTTATTAAACGCAGTTTAGAAATCAATGATGATCAGGTTTTTGAACGCCAATTATATATTATTCGAAAACGAATGGAAAAAGAAACTCAAAAATTAGGACTATATTTTTATGCAGCGAGCCTGTCGTCAAAAACAATCGTATACAAAGGAATGCTAACAGAAAATCAATTGGAAGAATTTTATCTAGATTTATTAAACGACGAAATGAAGACAGCTATTGCAATGATCCATTCACGATTTAGCACGAATACATTTCCAAGTTGGGAACGCGCCCATCCTAATCGCTACTCAATACATAATGGCGAAATAAACACCCTACGTGGCAATATTAATTGGATGTATGCACGACAATCCTTAATGCAAAGTGATCTTTTTGATCATCGTTTAGAAAGAGTCTTTCCTATTGTTGATCCCAAAGGAAGTGATTCTGCAATATTTGATAATTGTTTGGAATTTTTAACCTTAACTGGGCGTTCCTTGGTTCATAGTGCAATGATGATGATTCCAGAACCTTGGTCAAAACATCAGACGATGCGTTCTGAAAAAAAAGCATTTTATAATTTCCATTCGCGATTGATGGAACCATGGGATGGACCAGCCGCAGTTGCATTTACTGATGGTGAAAAATTTGGAGCGATACTTGATCGTAATGGATTGCGCCCATCACGGTATTATGTGACAAATGATGATTTGGTTATTTTAGCTTCAGAAGTCGGTGTTTTAGATATTCCACCAGAAAAAATTATACTTAAAGAGCGTTTAAAACCAGGGCGAATGTTAATGGTTGATATAAAAGAAGGTCGCATAATAAACGATCAAGAAATTAAACATGCCGTTGTGTCTCAAAAGCCTTATTCTGAATGGATAAACGAACACTCGATCGTATTAAATCAGAGCGTTAATTATGAAAAAGCAGAAGCAAATGATGATGAAAACCTTGTGAAACTGCAAAAATCCTTTGGTTATACTTATGAAGATATTAAAGATTTATTAATCCCGATGGTAAAAGATGGGATCGATCCTCTAGGTGCAATGGGAACGGATTCACCATTAGCCATATTATCAGAAAAGCCACAATTACTGTTTAATTATTTTAAAGAAATGTTTGCACAAGTAACAAATCCACCAATTGATGCAATACGAGAAGAATTAATTACGGGAACAGACGTTTATTTAGGTGGTGAAGGAAATTTATTAAATCCTACCCCAAAGGGTGCCCATCAAATTGCATTAAAAACACCTATCTTAACAAATGACGCACTCAATCAAATAAAAGAACTTAAGGATGATTCAATCAAAACAATCACAATTCCCATCTTATTTAATCGTGGTTCAGGTGGCGATGGTATTAAAAAAGTGATGAATCATATCTTTGACTTAGCAGATAAAGGGATTGAAGATGGAGCAAGGATCATTATTCTTTCAGATCGTGGGGTAAATCAAGATAAGGTAGCCATCCCTTCCCTACTGGCACTATCTGGGATGCATCATCATTTAATTCGTAATCGTACACGGACACGTGTGAGTTTAATTGTTGAATCAGGCGAACCACGAGAAGTACATCATTTTGCAGTTCTTATTGGGTATGGAGCAACAGCTATTAATCCATACTTAGCTTATAAAACCATTATGAATTTGATCGATAAGGGTATGTTAGATGGGATTAATGGACAAAAAGCAATCCAAGTTTATAATAAAACTCTGACTAAAGGTGTTGTGAAAGTATGCTCAAAAATGGGAATATCAACAATATTAAGTTATCATGGGGCGCAAATTTATGAGGCGATTGGGATTGATTCTGAGGTAATTGACTGGTATTTTACCCGAACAGCGTCACGAATTGGTGGAATTGGTTTGCCTGAGATTGCAAAAGAAGCACAACTACGACATGATCAAAGCTATCGTAATCCTTTCTTTGATAATTGTCTTGATTCTGGTGGAAATTTCAGATGGTCGGCAAACGGTGAATTCCATACTTATAACCCTGAAAGTATAATAAAACTTCAACAAGCATGTCAAAATAATGATTACTCATTATTTAAAGAGTTTACAGAAATGATTAATAATGAAAATCAAAAAACAAGTACATTGCGCGGTTTATTATCATTTAAAAACCAAAAACCGGTTTCCATTGATGAGGTTGAACCCCTTGAGAATATATTAAAGCGGTTTAAATCAGGTGCAATGTCATATGGTTCATTAAGTGCGGAAGCACACGAATGCATTGCGATTGGAATGAATCGAATTGGTGGAAAAAGTAATTCTGGAGAAGGTGGCGAAAATCCGAAGCGGTTTATTCCATTTAAAAATGGTGATTCGTGTTCAAGTGCGATTAAGCAAGTTGCCTCTGGTCGTTTTGGTGTTGATAGTTATTATTTATCAACTGCAAAAGAGATTCAAATAAAAATGGCGCAGGGTGCAAAACCAGGAGAAGGTGGTCAACTTCCAGGTCGAAAAGTTTATCCTTGGATTGCAAAAACACGTTTTTCAACACCAGGGGTTGGGTTGATTTCTCCCCCACCCCATCATGATATTTATTCTATTGAAGATTTGGCAGAATTAATTCATGATTTAAAAAATGCCAATCGAACCGCACGGATCAATGTCAAACTTGTATCAGAGGTTGGCATTGGTACTATTGCTGCAGGTGTTGTAAAAGCCCGTGCTGATGTCATATTAATTAGTGGCTACAATGGCGGAACAGGCGCATCACCACGGACAAGCATACGTCATGCAGGATTACCATGGGAATTAGGGTTAGCAGAAACCCACCAAACTTTAGTACTGAATAAATTAAGAAATCGTGTTGTTTTAGAAACCGATGGAAAATTGTTAACTGGACGAGATTTAACGATTGCGGCGCTATTGGGTGCAGAAGAATATGGATTTGCAACAGGTCCATTAATAGCGATTGGGTGTTTAATGATGCGTGTTTGTCATTTAGATACCTGTCCCGTTGGCATCGCAACACAAAATCCAGAACTGCGCAAACGTTTTGCAGGAAAACCAGAATACGTTGAAAATTTTATGCGCTTTATTGCTCAAAATATGCGAGAATATATGGCAGAACTTGGCTTTAGAACAGTGAATGAAATGATTGGACAGGTCGATAAATTAGAAAAAAATCCGTCAATTTTACATTGGAAAGCAAAAAATATTAATTTTTCAAAAATACTCATTCAATCAAAACCATCTGAAAATGATGGAAATTATTGTCAAATAAAACAAAACCATCAATTAGATCAGTCATTAGATTTATCACATCTACTTGTTCAATGTAAAGACGCTTTAGAAAATAAAGACCAGGTGATCATATCATCAGCAATTAATAATACAAATCGTGTCGTTGGAACAATAATAGGAAATGAAGTAACAAAGCGATATGGCGAAAAAGGATTGCCTAGCAATACCATTCAATTAAATTTAATAGGATCAGCAGGACAAAGTCTCGGGGCATTTATTCCACAAGGGATAACAATAACATTAGAAGGTGATGCCAATGATTATTTTGGAAAAGGACTCTCAGGAGGAAAGATGATTGTCTATCCTCCCAAAAATTCCAAATTCATTCCCGAAAAAAACATTATCATTGGAAATGTTGCTTTTTATGGTGCGACAAAGGGTGAAGCCTATATTAATGGTGCAGCTGGTGAACGCTTTTGTGTTCGAAACAGTGGGATTATTGCTGTTGTTGAATCGGTTGGCGATCATGGGTGTGAATATATGACAGGTGGAAAAGTTGTAATCCTAGGAAAAACGGGCCGAAATTTCGCAGCCGGTATGTCTGGTGGAATTGCCTATGTATTTGATGAAAAGGATCGTTTTCCTGATCATTGTAATAAAGAAATGATTGACCTAGACGCTATCAATGATCTCTCTGAATTTATGGATTTAAAGAACATAATTACGAACCATTGGAATTATACGCATAGTATGTTAGCACAACGGATACTAAGAAATTTTGATGAATTGTCTAAAAAATTTGTTAAAGTTATTCCTAAAGAATATAAAAAAATGTCAGAAACGATTAAAGCGATTGAAGCCCAAGGATTCACCGGTGATGACGCTTTATTATTAGCTTTTCAAAAAAATAATTAGTTTAGAATAATAGTAAGGAGTAAAAAAATGGGTAAGTCAACTGGATTTTTAGAATACAAACGCGAATTACCAAATGATCGTGAGCCCCTTGAACGTATTAATGATTGGAATGAATTTCATATGCATTTATCAGAAAAAAAACAAAGTCTTCAGGGTGCACGCTGTATGGAATGTGGGATTCCATTTTGCCAATCTGGAATAATAATTAAAGGCGCAGTATCCGGATGTCCAATTCATAACTTAATTCCAGAATGGAATGATTTGATTTATAAAGGATTATGGCAGGAAGCCTTACAACGCTTAATTAAAACAAATAATTTTCCTGAATTTACAGGACGTGTCTGTCCAGGGCCATGTGAAGGTGCGTGTACAATTGCTCTTCATGAACCCGCGGTAACCATTAAGATGAATGAATACAATATTATCGAACATGGATTTCAAAAGGGATGGATTACACCAACAATTCCAGAAAAACGCACAGGAAAAAAAGTGGCAATTGTTGGTTCGGGTCCTTCTGGGTTATCATGTGCAGCTGAGCTGAATAAAGCAGGACATTTTGTAACGGTATATGAACGGGCTGATCGTATTGGTGGTTTATTGATGTATGGTATTCCGAATATGAAATTAGATAAAAGAACAGTCGTTCAGCGCCGTATTAATCTGATGAAAAAAGAAGGGATTGTATTTGTTACCAATACGAACGTTGGAAAAGATTATTCAATTGATCACATGCAATTGGATTATGATAGCATTGTGTTGTGTGGGGGTGCAACAAAACCAAGAGATTTAGAAATCAGTGGTCGATCGTTAAAAGGAATTCATTTTGCAATGGATTATTTAACTGCCAATACAAAAAGTTTATTGGATTCAAATTTAGAAGATCATAACTATATTTCAGCGAAAGAAAAAAATGTTATTGTGATTGGTGGCGGTGATACAGGAACAGATTGCGTTGCAACAGCGATGCGACATCATTGCAAAAGTATTGTTCAATTAGAAATAATGCCTCAATCCCCTATTAGTCGTGGGAGTGATAATCCTTGGCCTCAATGGCCTAAATTATATAAAATGGATTATGGTCAAGAAGAAGCGGCGGCAGTATTTGGAAAGGATCCAAGAAAATACACCACGATTACAAAAGAATTTATTGGGGGTGAAAATGGTTGTGTAAAAGCGATCCATACGGTTAAAATTGAATGGATTAACGATACAAAAGGACAGATGAACCCCCATGAAATTCCTAATACAAAAAAAACAATTCCTGCCGATCTGGTATTATTGGCATTAGGATTTATTGGACCCGAAGATCAACTAATCAATCAATTACAGTTGGATCGAAATAAAAATACATCACTACAAACAATCAAAGGGTCATATCAAACAAATAATCCAATGATTTTTACAGCTGGAGATATGCGACGTGGTCAGAGTTTAGTGGTTTGGGCAATTAATGAAGGGCGTGAAGCAGCCAAAGCGTGTCATGAATTTTTAAATAAATAGGCAGTGTATTTTTTATGATCTGTTTTAATAGAATGAGCAGTGGTATAAATTTTACTTTCTCCTATTTCGTTTTTGATCACGTCGTGTTTTAACAAAATCAGAAGCAGTATGAATTTGCATAAGTGATTATCGCAGTGTATAATTCTAAATGTGAAAATGATCGTAAGTTAAAGGAGATAATCATGTGGATTGACTTAAGAAGTGATACGGTAACCCAACCTACAAAAGAAATGCGAGAAGCAATGGCCTATGCAGAGGTTGGTGATGATGTCTATGGTGATGATCCAACAGTGAATCAATTAGAAAAATTAGCAAGTAGTATACTAGGAAAAGAAGCGGCTTTATTTGTGCCATCGGGTACCTTTGGGAATCAATTAGCCATTATGACACATACCCAACGGGGCGATGAAATATTATTAGGCGAAGACTGTCATATTATGATGCATGAAGTTGGTGCAGCAGCCGTTTTATCAGGAGTTCAAACGCGGTGTTTTCCAACAACACGCGGAAAAATTGATTCTAACCTTTTGGAAAAAATGATTCGAAGCGATGATATTCATTTTCCAAATACAGGTTTAATATGTCTAGAAAATGCCCATTCATGTGGAAGTGTAATTCCTATTCAAAATATGAACGATGTTTTTGATATCGCACAAACAAAAAATATTCCTATTCATTTAGATGGTGCTCGAATATTTAATGCTAGTCTCGCTTTAGGGGTTAATGTAAAACAAATTGCTCAATATGGAGATTCAATTAATGTATGTTTATCCAAAGGGTTATGTGCTCCAATTGGTTCTATTTTAGCTGGAAATTATGAATTTATTAATAAGGCTCGAAAAAACAGAAAATTAATGGGTGGCGGATTGCGCCAAGCAGGTATACTTGCTGCTGGAGGCATTCTTGCATTGACTAAAATGGTCGATCGTTTAGAAGAGGACCATGATTGTGCAAAATTTTTAGCAGAGCAACTAAATGAGATAAAAGGATGTCAGGTAATACAACAACAATTGGATATTAATATGGTGTTTTTCACGTTGCCTGAATCAATTATTAGTGAAGAGGATTTAGTAACGTGTTTGATGACTAAAAAAATAAAAGCAAATGGACAAGAAGATGGTAAGTATCGTTTTGTTACCCATAATGGGATATCAAAAAAAGAGATCGATTATGTGATTCAAGTGATCAAAGAAGCAATCTCTAAATAAAAAAAGATTACGTATGACAATAATAAAGGACGCCAGTTTATAGTGTTCTTCAGAGCGTCGACAAAAACACCGTCCCGATAATTGTTAATCTGTTGGGCTGGCAATTCGGACAGGCTATCGCCTGTTCGCCTTGAGGCACACACCATGATTTAACAATTATCGGGACTACTTTATATCCTTGTCTACAGTTAAATGGACGCCATTACTGACGTCCTTTTAATAAGCAATCGACTAGTTAATTATTAACTGTTGTTTGAATCATCAGTTTTGTCAATACTTTTTTGATCGATTGGTTCCTCAATTTGTTCAATAGGATTATAATCGATTTGACTTTCATTTATTTTTTCATTTTCGAGTTTGGTCACAAATAATATATTATAAATAACAAAGCCTACACCAAAAATAGCAAGACCCAATCCAAGAATTATTGAAAGTATTGGAATATAACCAATCAAGATGGTAGCCAATCCAATAATAAGTAATGATACAAATGAATTAAGTAATGGATTCATTTTAGAAACAAATACTTTCATAAAAAGTTTTGAGAAAACAAAAACAGCGATTGGCATTGCAAAAATTAAACTAGCGATAATCAATAAGGTCATTGCAATTCCAAAAGGCACATAAATAATAAAAGATAGAATTATTAATAATGGTGAAACAAAAAGAAATGCTGCGCCTAAGCCTAATGATGCTAAGCTATGTTTTTTCACAATAGTTGATGAATTTTTAGAAAATCCTTTTGCAAGAAAAGTGATAAATAACCAAACAACCATCATGAATCCAATTTTTGTAATCATTGAAAGGAAAATAGCACCAATATTTGGTTTTTCATTATCAGTGATTTGATTTCCACTTTGATTGTCGCTTTGATTTTCTTGGTTTACGTCAACTTTTTCCCAATTAATACTTGGTGCAACTGCTTTATCAGAAACGGTTGCTGCATTTTTGCTTTTATTATTAATTTCTCCAGTAATTGTAGCGTTATCTTGTATAATTAAATTATTGGTTTCGGATTCAACATAACCATTAATGGTACCATTGATCGTTGTGGTATCAGAGCCACATCTTAAATTTCTACCCACTGTTCCGTTTAGTGATACAGTAGAAGCGCCAATAAATAAATCGCGATCAATTATACCTTTTTCACTGAGTGTAAGGCTTGAACAAGCGAAAAACGCATCTTTAGATACTACCCCATTCACAACAATTGAATTACCGGCTGCGTAAAGATTACCATTAATTTGACCATTGATTGTGATAATGTTCCCAGTAACAAATACATCACCGTTATATTCACCGTCTAAGGTTATTGAATTACCGGCAAAGAATGTAGTAGAATCAAACATTGATTTTGCAGTAACGGTTGATCCAGCAAAAAAGATATCTTTGTTTGAGACAGTTTCATCTGTAATATTTAAATTTCCAGACGCGTCAGAATATTTTCCAAAATCAGTGGGGGACGCAAATATTGATGTTGAAGCAGAAAAACACACAAGAATACAAACGATAATCATAAAACTTAATTTTTTATACATAATAAGTTCTCCTTTTTCTATTTTTATTTTTTTATACAATGATACTTTTTTTAGTATGTTGAATGATTAAAACTATTATTATACATAGGATTAAAAAAGACATAAATGATAAGATATTAATAAAATTTGATAGATTTAAAAAATAATTAAGGAACAATCCAATAAAGATTTGATTGATCAGTTTAATATGTTCAATGATAAAACCAAAGAAATAGATTAATGGAAATGCAAGTACTAATGAAATAATAATTGATAATAGTTTAACACTTTTTTTTAATTGAACTGCTTCTTTTTCTTTTTGTAGACGTTCTATAATCGATTTTTTATTACTGCTGTAAGGCATTGTTGAAACATAATCTTGAATTGAAGATGCATTGAATCCACAAACATGCAGGAGGTCATCACAATTTTTCATTCTTATTATCCTTTCTCGATTATTTTTTTTAGTTTTTTACATCCGCGATTTATTCGTGATGATAAGGTTCCGATAGGAATATTCAATAAATTAGAGATGGATTTATAATCCCAATCATAATAATATCTGAGAATAATGACGCTTTTTATTTCATGTGGTAATAAATTGAGCTTTTCTTTGAGTTCTCCAAAATCCAAAGTGTCAATATTATCATAACAGTGTGTCGAATCATAAAACAAATTGACGCTTTTTTCAAAATCATCAAAATACACGAACTTCTCATTCTTACGCAGAAGATCAAAACAGGTATTATGGACAATTTTTAAAAACCAATTTTTGAAGTTGCTACCCATTTGATATTGTTTTAATTTTGTAAATACTTTTAAAAAACTTTCCGCAACAACATCTTGTGAATCAAATTCATTATTAAGAATTGAGAACGCATAAATATATGCGTATTTTTCATAGCGTTCAACGATTGTTTCGAAATAAATCGAATCACCATTTTTAAGATATTTTTTTATCAAGATATCATCTTCATAGTCTTTACTATTAATTAAATTTCACCTCCCTATATATATAACGTTATAGCTCTTATTTTTCTTCCCTTTTTTTCTATATTTATGTATATTTTACCCAAGAAAAACAAATATAACCAGTTATAAATATTATGTTATGTTTTATTTATGATATTATTAACAGGGTTATCCCTTTATCAAGATTAATAATATCAATAGATACGTTATAATAAGCAGCAAGAATAGTAAATTTATTTATTACAGATGCAGAGAAAAAGAATAATGATTGGAGAAATAAATGAAACGAACAGATTATATTTCATGGAATGAATATTTTATGGGTATTGCAGAATTATCTGCTAAACGAAGTAAAGATCCAAATACACAAGTTGGTGCTTGTATTGTGAATGAAAACAATATTATTATTTCAACGGGATACAATGGTATGCCAAAAGGATGCTCCGATGATGATTTGCCTTGGGAAAGAACAGGGGATTTTCAAAATACAAAATATGCCTATGTTTGTCATGCTGAGTTAAATGCGATTTTAAATTGTGATGGACGATCATTAAAGGATTCAATTATTTATGTCACATGTTTTCCGTGCAATGAATGTGCAAAAGCTATTATTCAAGCAGGGATTAAAAAAGTGATTTTTTTAGAAGATAAATATCCCGAAGCTGATTCAACATGTGTTGCAAAAAAACTTTTTACAATCGTCGGGATAACGTTTGAAAAATATTCTGGAATTCATTTATATGATTAAGGAGATACAAATGTCTAAAAACAAATGTCCAAAATGCGGATCTAAAAACACAAAAATATATTCTGAAGATTGCGTACTAAATAAAAAAAAACGAATAGAAATAGACGAGAAATCTATTTCTATTCGTGGTATTCCCTTTTATTATTGCGAGTCTTGTAAAAAAGAATTTGGGTATCCATGTGAATCTTTATTACAAAAAACATCCTATATTTGTGTTGATACCTTCAAAAAAGATCGAGTAAGTCAAACAATTATTTTTTCAAAAACGTCTATGGGTGCGACAATTGAAGGACCTTTTCTCTGTTATTATCCTGATTTACCAGAAATATATATTAATCATGATGAATGGTTTTCTTTTCTTAAACAATTTTATCAATTATATATTCTGGATTGGGAATCACAGGAAATAGATGAGGATTCACTCTATGAATTTGGTTGGAACCTTAAAATAAAATGTGATGATGAAAAATCATTTGAAATACAAGGCCAGAATGCTTATCCACCCTATTGGGATAAGCTAATGGATTTATTTGTTCAATTTAAATTACCAAACATTAAAAATAAATTAGGCCAGAATTTTTTATAATGATTTAAATTTATTGTGTGATGCGTTTCTTTTTAGAATACTGGTTAGTTTTGCTATTTTTTGAATAGGATTTAGACGAAGTGCCTTTAGTATTTTTTCTATTTCTTGAAGGTTTTTGGATGGTATTCATTTTTAATGCAGGGGGTTCTCCTGTTAAAGGAAAAGGATGGGTTGTAACAACAGGAATTGACTTTGATATGAGCTTTTCAATATCATGAAGCAAAGGTTTTTCTTCATGATCACAAAATGAAAATGCAATACCATTAAGTCCCGCTCTTCCCGTTCGACCTATTCTGTGAACATAAGTTTCGGGAACTTCTGGTAAATTAAAATTAATAACATGTGATAATTCATCAATATCAATCCCTCTTGCAGCAATATCTGTTGCAACTAATATGCGTGTTTTCCCAATTTTAAAGTTCTTTAAAGCCAATTGTCTGGCATTTTGGGATTTATTGCCATGAATTGCTTGTGCTTTATACCCGGATTTTTCTAAGATTCTGACAATTTTATCAGCACCATGTTTTGTTCTCGAAAAAACAAGAACCGAAACAATTGCAGGGTCTTTTAATAGTTCAACTAATAATTTTGTTTTATTACTTTTATTTACAAAATAAATGTGTTGTTTAATAATCTCAACGGGTGATGAGACAGGCGTAATTTGAATTTTTTTAGGATTATTTAACAATGATTGCGAAAGTTTTTCAATTTCTCTAGGCATTGTTGCTGAAAAAAGCAAAGTTTGTCTTTTTTCTGGTATAAATTTAATGATTTTTTTTACATCGTGAATCATGCCCATATCAAGCATCATATCGGCTTCATCAAGTATGAAATAATCAATAGCGTTTAAATTGACATATTTTTGATTAATTAAATCAAGTAATCGACCTGGTGTTGCAACTAAAATATCAATTCCTTTTCTAAGTGCTTTTGTTTGAGGATGTTGGGAAACACCTCCGAAAATAACTAAAGTTTCTAAATTAGTATTTTTACCATAGGCTTTAAAACTTTCTCCTATTTGTATCGCTAATTCCCGGGTAGGTGCAAGGATTAATGCTTTAATTTTTTTTCGATCCTTGGACGATTTTTGGTCTAATGATAAACCTTGAATAATTGGAATTGCAAAAGCAGCCGTTTTTCCTGTACCCGTTTGAGCACAACCGAGTATATCACATCCATCCAATATGAGTGGAATGGCTTTTTCTTGTATCGGGGTTGGTTTTAAATAACCTTGAGTTTTTAAGGCGTTTTGAATTGGTTTTATTATCTTTAATTCTTCAAATAACAATAGCGTCTCCTTTTAATTTTTATTTTTTTATAACAATATTTCAAATTAATACAAAATAAAAAACGCATATCATGCGTTACAGTTTGTCGATAAACTTCGTACTGACAAATTGTTAATTTGTTGTATGCTTACAATTCGTACAGGCTAATGCCTGTTCGCCGTATGTACACACCATAATGTAACAATTGCCGGTACTTATATGTTTGTCTACAGTCTCAAACACATATCATGCGTTAGTCGTTTTTAAATAATACTGCTTATTTATCAAAACAGCCGCCTTGCTTTCGTGTATGAAAAGCTTTTTGTTGACTGATTTTTTGCTTGGTTGGTTTATTATTTTTCGAACTCTGTTGAGCACTTTTTTTCTTTTTTTCAGCAATTAGGTTTTTCATCCCTAAAATATTTTTTTCTTCCATTAAGTAGTCTCCTTATACTTGGGTTATATTAAATCATTGACGGTACAATTGATTAACAAATTCACACCCAAATGAAATCGTCTAAATACGATATAATTATTTTATTAATTGATTAATAATCGATGATTGCTTGATATAGTATATAGCATTACGATTAAATTAGCTACATAATAATATAAATACTTAAGAATCTCCATAAAATAGCATATTTTAAGCATAGAAATTGTTTATGTCCTTTAGCTATTATAAAAAAAACGAACACTTCAAAATAGAATCTCGAAGTGTTCGTTTTATTACTTAATTTCATTACTCTAAAGCAATATTAATTGCTAACTTTATACCATCAATATCAAAAGTAACACTTGTAACTATATCTTGGGTCATACATAACTCAATATCATTACCGAATAACATCGTTGGTGGTGAAATATCAACCATAATTGATTCTTTTGAAAAATTAATACTGGCATTAGCAGTAAGCATATTCGATAATTCCGATAATGCACTTTTGGCCATATCATCTAAAGAATCCACAGGCATTCCCATCATCATAATCGACGCTATTTTTTTTGCACCCTCTTCATCAATTGTATAAACCACATTTCCTTTTTTATCACCAACAATTCCTAAAGTTAAAACAACACCACTCGCAATGATATTTTGACTTTTTTTAATAAAATCTTCTTGTACAATTGTTTCAAAACCTAATTGTGGTAATACATCAATAACAGACGCACAAAAAGGTTTGATGTTATTTAATTCCATTATATTTCCCCTTTTTCAAATCCAATATTTATTTCAATATCACCAAGGTCAGTTTGTACTAAAAGTGATTGCGTGATCCTATTCCCTACTGAAATAATCAAATCCTTACCATGAAATGTCGTTGGAGGAGATACTCTCAAACCAAAGGCACGATTTAATCCATTAAGAAGAGAACAGGCATTACCTCCAATAATGTTTGCTAATTCATTTAAAAATGGAATCGTATCATCAATAAATTGACTGTCATCTTGTAATATTTTTTTAACTAAATTCAAGGCCGTTTTTTCAGACATATCGATTAGCAATCGGCCATTATGTCGTCCGATTATTCCGACAACAACAGAAATACCCAATGATTTTTTAGTTGTACTTATTAATGGCATCTTACTTATTAGGATGTCTCCATCAATTGATCGTTTAAAAAAACTATAAATTGCTTCTTTAAATGCTTCTTCATAATTTTCTTGTAAACTTTTATAAAGAGCTTCACCAATAAACAATTGTTCAATCAATGATTTCAAAGCATCTTCATCAATTGGTTTTTGTAAATATCCCTTTATACCAGCTTCTTTTGCCGCACTCATTATTTCTTCATCCATCATGGAACTAATCGCAATTATTTTTATCGTTGCTGATTGACTTAAAATTTCTTTTGAACAGTCAATACCATTTCCATCTGACAATGTCATATCCATTGTGATTAAATCTGGTTTCTTTTCTTTTGCTAGTGGAATTGCATCTTTCATAGTTAATGCCGTTGCGATAACGTTTAATCCGATTTTTTCTAACGTTTTTTTAATAACAGCGATAGAAAATGTTGAATCATCGACAATCATTACATTTATTTTTTTCATAAAGTGTCTCCTTCTGCTTAATGTTTTCAAATTCGAAATACTATATAATAATAATAATAATAAATTAGGTAGGATGTCAAGTAATATATCTTTTTATGAGGATTCTAGCGTTTCGCAAACGCTTAAAAAAAATTGTTAAAATATGATCTGGGGAGACGGTGGTCTAATGGCTAATCTAAACGTCGTAGACTATGGTGGTGGTATTGCTATACATATGAGTGCTAGAATATTAGAATTGGTTGCATGTATCATGCTGGGAAAAAGAAAAAAATTAAGTAAAAGAGTGCCTATACCTCATAATTTACTTTTGTATTTTATCGGTGGAAGCATCGTTTATGTTGGCTGGTTTGCTTTTAATGGTGACGTTGCCTTGGGTGCAAATAGCACTGCAATTCAGGCAATTATTAATACATTATTATCTTCTTCTGTCGGTATTCATACATGTCTAATGATAGAGGCTATTACGAATAACTCAAATTTTGCACATCAAAAACCAATGAACCGATTAAATCAGAACACTTTATATAAGAATATCGATTCACGCACAGAGTTTCAGGCTGCTTTTTATCATTTCTGGCATACTTACAAGAAATGATAAAAAGCAACTCTATATTAATAGCCATTGCTGTTATGTCTATAAATTCGATATCATTACCAATGGACTTGGCATTGTTTGGAACATTACCTTTTTCGATCAGAATTTCATGAAGATTCATCCTGATATTATCGTTGATTTGCAAAATGTTTTGAAGAAATTGCTGTTTGGATCGCTTCAATTTTTGATATAAATCGTTACATCAAAAAATTAAGAACCCTGCCCTTCGATTTAAATCAAAGGGCAGAGTTCTTATCATGCTTTTAATCTTGTTAATAAGGGAGTACAATTTTCACTAAATCGCCTTCTAACTGTATCTTCTTCTTTTAAATAATTGTTTTTTTCATTAAAAACAATTATATCCCAATTTTCGAGTAAGCAATCTGCAATATCAGGATCGTACATTAAGCTTTTATTGTTTAAAATTTCTTGTTTGCACGTTAAAATTGACAATGGTTTTCGATAAGGACGAGAACTTAGCATTGCATCAATAGAATCACATACTGCGATCATTCGTGATCCTAATGGAATTGCATTGTGTACAATTTTATTAGGATAGCCATTTCCATCCCAGCGTTCATGATGATGTTTAACAATTGTTGCCATTTCAGATAATCGGCTTGAAGAGCTCAGAATTTTTGCTCCGATAGTAGGATGCGATTGCATGAGTTTCCATTCATTGTCATTCAACCGTGTTTTTTTAAGCAATACGGCATCAGGAATGCCAATTTTGCCAATATCGTGAACATGAGCAGCCATATGAATTAATTCCATTAAATTGTTGTTTATCCCATATATTTTACATAATCGTTCGACCATATCACTTACGCGTCTAGAATGATGACCAGTATATTGATCTTTTGCTTCAAGTGTTGTTACAATACTTTCAATGATATCATGATAACAAAAGAGGAATTCATTATTTATATAATTTTCGTTCATTCAACTTGGGCTATTTTTTGTGAACTTAAGTTTCTATTATCCACCACGGTGCTTTTTCTGAATAATAAATAAATAAATATGGAAAATAAAACAATCGCTACAAACGTGCCAAATCCAAATCCATTACCGGTAAATAACAATCCCAGTTGATACATGATTAAAGTGACTGAATATGCGAATAGAGTTTGATACCCAACTGCAAAACATGTCCATTTCATACTTCCCATTTCTTGTTTGATCGCACCGATTGCAGCAAAACATGGTGCACATAAAAGATTGAAAACTAAGAATGTATACGCTGATAAAACAGTAAAATTAGCTGCGATAAGACTCCAAATTTCTATCCCATCTTCCGCAACTTCAGGGAATCCAAATAATACACCGAATGTTCCAACCACGTTTTCTTTAGCAATTAAACCAGTAAATGTTGCAACCGCAGATTCCCAATTTCCAAATCCTAGAGGAATAAAAATTGGTGCAATTATTTTTCCTAATGACGCAAGCATTGATTGACTTGTTTCCACCATTTCCATTGAAGTATTGAATGTTGATAAAAACCAAATGAATCCACAGGAAAGAAAAATAATCGTTCCAGCTTTTTTAATAAAAGCAAAGCCTCTTTCCCACATATGAGTGAGTAAACTTTTTAATCCTGGAATACGATAATTTGGTAATTCCATGACAAAAGGTGATACTTCCCCAGCAAAACCTCGGGTTTTCTTTAAAATAATACCTGAACAGATAACAGCAGCAATTCCTAAGAAATAAGCGGATGGAGCAACCCACCACGCACCATTTAATAAGGCGCCAGCAATTAATGCAATAATTGGCAATTTTGCACCACATGGAATGAAACTTGTTGTAATAATTGTCATTCTACGGTCGGCTTCATTTTCAATTGTTCGTGAAGCCATAATACCAGGAACACTACAACCCGTTCCAATAAGCATTGGAATAAATGATTTACCAGATAAACCAAATTTTCTAAAAACACGATCCATTATAAAGGCTACGCGTGCCATATAGCCACAATCTTCTAAAATTGCTAATAAGAAAAATAAAATTAAAAGTTGTGGAACAAAACCAAGTACTGCTCCAACACCACCAATTATACCATCAAGAATTAAAGAATTAAGCCATTCAGCCGTTCCGATTGAACCTAAGAATCCTGCGACACCACTTGAGATAACGTCACCAAATAAAATATCATTGGTCCAACCTGTTACCCATGCACCCAATGAGGATACTGAAATATAATAAACAAGAAACATAATAAGACCAAAAATAGGTAAAGCTAAAATACGATTTGTAACAATACTGTCAATTTTATCTGAGGGTGTTAATTTTGAAGTACGTTGATCCTTTACACATTTTCTGATAATATTTGAAATATTTTCATAGCGTTCAGTAATAATGATACTTTCACTATCATCATCAAGTTTTTTTTCACAAAGAATAATTTCTTTTTCTATTCGATTGTCATTTATTTTATAATCTTCAAGTATTTTTTCATCCCGTTCAAAAAATTTCACTGATAAATACCGTAAATTTTCGGTGAGCGTTTCTGCCAAAATTTTAGATATTTCTGATAAAGTATTTTCAACATCATTTGAATAAGCTAAATACGACGATGCTAATTTTTTCTCTTTGGCTAAAGCAACCGCATATTGTGTTAATTCATTAAGGCCATCTCCCTTAAGTGCTGATGTTTCAAAAACATGACATGAAAGTTTCGCGGATAATTTCTTTATATCAATTGTAACGCCGCTTTTTTTAATGATATCATTCATATTGAGTGCAAGAACAACGGGTATTCCAATTTCAATGAGTTGAGTTGTTAAATATAAATTCCGTTCAAGATTTGTACCATCTACAATATTAATGATTACATCTGGTTTCTCATTTAATAAATAATTACGTGTAATAATTTCTTCTAATGTATAAGGTGATAACGAATAGATACCAGGTAAATCAATGATATCAACATCTTTACTTCCTTTTAATCGCCCGCTTTTTTTCTCGACGGTAACACCTGGCCAATTTCCTACATATTGTGAACTTCCTGTTAACGCATTAAACATTGTTGTTTTTCCACAGTTAGGATTTCCAACAAGTGCCATTTTAATTCTCATACTTATGCCTCCTCTTTAGTTAGCTCTAGCTAACTTCGTTTTCTAAAAAAATAACGCTTTATATCGTTACCCTGTTCAATAAATTATTTTATATTATTACAATTTTCGCACAAAAATTTATGTGAATTAATCATAAACATTAGTAGCAAATATTTGTTTTTTTATTATATTCCCAGATTAAATCGCCTCCCCAGTATATTGAATAGCCCCTCCATCCTAAAATTTATATATGATTAATAAGCAGCACAGTTAGCATTGACTAACTAACAAGATTACTATAGCATAGATCATTTTTGATGTCAATATGAATTTATTGCATAATCTTATTTTAAAATAGATGATTGAGGTGTCAAAACTTAAATTCAATAGTAATATATTGATCTAGAATAGAACTTCTGGTCAATATATTGTATGCAAAGACTGACGAAATTACTTTTGACACCCGAACCATAGATAATTTGTTTTACTTTTATTTTTTTTGTTTTTGGGGCGATTAAATATGATATACTTAATTTAATTGGAGGTTCATATATGTTTGAATTAGAAAATTGCGTCGCTTATATCGCAACAAATGCAGGAAAAAATTTAGCCGATGGTTTTGAAAAATTATTAAAAAAACATGGTATTTCACGCGTCCAATGGACGGCACTTTATTATTTAGGAAAATTTGAAAAAATAAATCAAAAAGAATTAGCGATATTAATGAAAATAAAAGAATCTTCGATGACCCGTCTTATTGATCGTATGGAAAGAGATGGTTGGATTGAGCGTCTATTAAATCCTAAAGATCGACGGGAGGTTAAATTAATATTAACAAAAACAGGAAAAAGATTAGGAAATGAGACATTTTCTCTTGGTCAACAGTATAGTGATTTCATTACCAAAGATATCAACAAAAATGATTTAGCTACTTTTTATAAAGTTCAAAATAAGTTAATTGAAAATGCTCAAAAGGAACATTAAAAAAACGAAACCTTTTGGTTCCGTTTTTTTAATTAAGTTCATAGTAATTCTAGTCTTCCATTTTTTTTATTTCACAATTTCTTATATTCTTCAAATTACCTTTTACTTCTATTTTATTATTATCTATGAGTTTTCTAATGCGAAAATCGACAAATAAATCCCCGATAAGTTGTGCTGAATGTCCTAATGTATTACCAATTACTCTGCAATAATTCACAAAATGATGTGTACAATAATTTAAAATATCAGAATCATAATACGTTGAATCTACATCGATAATTTTTGAATTTTCGAAAATTCTAAGGTCACCTTTTGAATTACTTAACTGATTCCATTCATTGATTAATTGATTATAATCATCACGGGTTACTTTTTTAATATGATGAATCACTTGATTAATTTCTTCTAGGGTACATGCTCCTAAAGCAATGCCCCCATTATAAACAATAGCATTATTAAGATCACACGATTGGGTTACATTAACGCAGTAGATATTTTCGTTATAATCACAATTTTTTATAACATACCGCAAGCCAATATAATCCGATGTGTTTTCGCCATACCAAACAACAATTTTTTTTCTTTCTGAAATACTGTGTATCATCTTATATGCTTGATAAAACTCTTTTTTAAATAAATCCCCTTCACCTGGAGAAACAAGATTAAACATTGTTTCAACCCAAAAAAGTCTTTTTTCCAAATAGTCTTGGTCCTCTAAATGATAGATTGGACCAACTGAAAAATCTTCAAATAAATTGATGACTTCGCCTGAATAAGGACTTTTATTTGTGCTAAAATAATGCTTTAATGATCCAGCGCCAGAATCTCCAAAAACAATATGAACATAATTTGACATTATTATACCTCTCTCTTATAAATCTAATATAAATAAAACTATTCGTCGAAATGCTCAGCATTTTTATATATTTTTTCGATTTCATTTTTAGAAATAATTTTTGATAAAATAAACGCAATGATAATAATACCTGGAATATCTATGAGTAACCGTGTCAGTGCAAATTTAGGTCCAAGTGACGCCATTTCAAAAAGAAACATTGGTGCTTTTGTAGTAGACCATGCGCCAATAAAAATAAGAACATTAGTGAATTTTACACCTTTTTTCATAAATACAGCAGCAATTGGAAATGCGCCATAAAGAGGGCCAGCTGCAGCGGATCCGATAATAAAAGCAATAATTATTCCTTTTAACCCTGAATCTTCACCCATATAATTTGTCATTGTTTGACGAGGCACCCAAATATCTAAAAGGCCTAATAGTATAAATATGGGTGGAATAATTAAAAGCATTTCTTTTAATGAAGAAGCTGTGACATAAAATGCTTTTGTTCCAAATTCATAATTAAAAAATGTAAAAACAAGCATTCCAATTAATATAATTAAAAATGCTTTATACCGATAAATTATTTTTTTCATAATCCCATCACCAATCCTATCATCAATGCAACAAATAGTGAAAAAACAAATGCAAATAAATTTCGAAAAAGCGTTAGTTTATTTCCAAAATATTTTATTTCAACTGGTATGGTTACAATCCCTACCATCATGAGAGTTGAAATAAAGGCCGCAATTTGCATATATCCTGCACCACCTTGCAAAAGCAATGCAGCTGTTGGAAAGGCAACAACACCAGGAATTAATGTAATGGACCCAATAATACTTGCAAGTGCTACCCCAAACCAACCTGATTTTTCTCCGATAATTTTCGAAATAACTTCGGGATTAATGATGGATAATAAAATACCAACCAATAAAATAACAACTAGGAATTCTGGAAGAATGTTTTCAAGCGCTTTCCATGCTTTTTTAAATGCTTTTTTTGTTTTCATTTTATCTTTTTTAAAAGAAATGATAACTAATATACCTGTAATCAGATATAACGAAATATTCATAAATCATGTCCAACTTTCTAAAGAATTATTTAATGGGTATAATTAATTATTCGAATTGATTCACCAAGTTCCTTTCTTATACTACTTTCTATTTTCTTTGCGAAAGGACATGGAAAATCAATGGGGTTTCCTTTGGTAATACACGAGGCTAAAACAATCGTATCTGCACCTCGTTTTACCATTTCTTTGGCACGCGTAACGGCTTTTTTTCCTGGGCATCCCCCACAGGTTGTAACACCTATGATCTCTATATCTTCAGTAATGTCACTAAATGCTAAGCGCTTAGTACGCATCACATTAAAACATGTTGTACCAGGACACATATCTTCGGTTTGTAAACATCGAATTAAACCAACTTTCATAATTGTTTCTCCTTTTGATTAAAATAATGATAGCATTATTATACTATGATCATTTTAAAATTGCACATAACTCTATATTAAATATTTTCCACAAAAAAAGCAACAGAATTCATAAAAATTCTGTTGCAAGGTTATCAATCTATCAATCATAGGGAGAATCAATCGATTTAATGGATGATCGTATTATAGATCGCACGAATACCATCTTTATCTAAGCTTTTCTTATTTAAAGTGAGACACCCATGAACACTGGCATCTTGAACCATTGCAGTAAAAGTCTCAGGAATGATGTTTAAATCATCAAGATATGGTTTGAAATTAATTTCATCAAATAAGGTTGAGATCATTTCAACTAACGTTTCCCCTGGATCTTTATTGGTTAAAATATATTGAGGATTGATAGAATACATGACATTATGAAATTTTTCTTTTAAAACGTCTTTATTGTATTGAATCATTGGAATTTGTAATAGTCCAACGGTTAAACCATGTGGTAAATTACAATGTCCTGATAACGGACATCCGAGAGCATGTGGGATGGTTGCACCACAATGACTCATTGCACTACCTGCAATAACAGAAGCTAACGCCATTTTTGTTCGTGACTCGATATCACCTTTGTTAACAGCTTGTGGTAAATAATCAAAAACTAATTTGATTGCTTCTAAAGCCCAAATATTTGTAATATCATTTTGAATATTTGAAGTATAGGCTTCTAGTGCATGACCAAGAACATCTAAACCGGTACAGGCTGTTATAAATGGTGGTAAATCCAGGGTTAATTCAGGGTCAACAAGTGCAATTTTAGGATAGATTAATGTTGACGAAATAGAATCTTTTATATTTTTAGCATCGGTAATTACTGAGTACATGGATACTTCTGAACCAGTACCAGAGGTTGTTGGAATGGCAATAATTGAAAGTGGCTGAATTTTTATTTCTTTTTTAAGTTCACCACGGCCATCTAAATAATCATAACAACTGCCCTCATTAACAGCCATGACTGCGATCCCTTTTGCGGTATCAATACTACTACCACCACCAATACCAATAATTAAATCACAGGCTTCTTTTTTACATGCGATAGCCCCTTGATCAATAATATTTACCCTGGGATTGGGTTCAACCTTACTAAAAATATAATAATTAATATTATTTGTGTTTAGTGATTCAATAATGCTTTTGAAAAAGTCGAGATTTAATAAATTTGAATCGGTTACAATCATGACTTTCTTAGCATTAAATTCTTTGCAATAGTTGCTTAAATTTTGAATGCGATTTATTCCAAAATCAATTTTAGTATTTAGAAAAAATTGAAAATTATTCATTTTATCTCCTATTTTAATAAGGCATAGCCTAATTCTTTTAATGAAGGATATATATAATCCGCAGAAATATCTGATTCTTCGTATTCGTGTATCGTTGTTTCTCCAGATAATACAAGGATTGATGTAATGTCAGCATTTGTTCCCACTTTTATATCGGTATATAAGCGATCCCCAACCATAGCAAGATCTTCTTTTTTATAATGATATTTTTCACAAATTGCTTCAATAATATCTTTGTTTGGTTTTCCAATAACATGGGGTTTTTTATCAGTAGAGGCTGCAATTAAATCAATAAATGCACCAACATCTGGCATAAATGCACCATCTTTAAGAGGACAATTATAATCAGGATGGGTTGCAAAATATGGAATATCGTCTCTTATATAATCGCAAGCAATCCATAATTTTTCATACGTTAAGGTTGTATCAAATCCTAAGACAACATAATCGGGGTTTTCATTACGATTTTTAATGAGTTCAAACCCAGCCTTTAAAAATTCCTCTTCGAGCAAAGGGGTTCCTAATAAAAATACTTTTGCACCAGGTTTCATTTTTTTTAAATATATTGTTGTTGCTTCTCCTGATGTAAATACTTGCTCAGATTCAACATGACATCCTAAATTTGCTAATTTTTCTTGATAAGCAAATTTATTTTTTGATGAATTATTAGTTAAGAATAAATAGGATTTATTTTGATCTTTTAGAATTTCTAAAAAATCAAGAGATCCTTCAATTAATTCATCGCCAAGATAAAAAGTTCCATCCATATCTAGTAAATAACATTTAATATCGTTTATCGTCGTATTCATGTATGCTTATTTTCTCCTAGCTTATTTATTAAGTTTAATCATTAAGGTTTCATTTTTTGTAATGGTTAATTGCAAGTTTAAAACATTGTCATCATATGTTATATTTATTTTTTCTTGGGTTGTAATATTAATTGCTTCTTTATAGTGAACAATCGTATTGAGTTTAACACGTACAGATTTAGTTTTATTATTGAAAAATCCAGAATGACTTTGATTGATATAATGCGTAAGAATAAGCAAAGCGTTCGTATCATTTTCAAGTAAATGTCCGTCAATTTCTTTAACTTGTGGATTGGCATACTCTAATTCAATTTTTGGCTTAATCGCATGTGTAGTCATGAAATTTTTGATAAGATCATAGCCTAATTCAGATCCGTTTTCGATGTAAGCAACATCGGGATGTGTTCCAAAATACAGTGCTTGACCTTTTCCATAGTGATTAAGTGTTACGCAAGGTTGATCATCACTAAAACGTGCTAGTATTTTAGTTGTTTCTTTAATTGCTAATACTTCTTTATGCCAATGTCCTTTATAATTTTTCATATTATAGGTTATGGTTGGAGTAACATTGGCGATAATTTCTTTAACTTCAACTCCAAAAACATCCACTAAATCAAAACATGGGTTTTGATGATTATACCAACCCTTGTCGCCAAGCATACCACATCGGGCAGTTCCGATAAGATTTCCACCTTGATGCACGTATGATGCAAATGATTGGGCTAATTTTTTTGTAACATAGGCTGTAAATGGCATAAATATGATCTCATAATGATTGGCATAGCCATTTTCTACTAATTCTGGTGTAATAAAATCAACGGAATAATTCATTTCCCAAAAGATACGATACGCACCACGTAAGGCGGTCATTAAAAACTTTTCTTGACCCATCCCATTGAGGATAATCGCATTTTCTTTTGATAGAAATAATGCAATTTTACTTTTTGGAGTATGTCCTGTATTAATGATATGGCTTTCGTCATGAAGGTGCTTCCCAATTTTACCAGCGGCTTCTGTTCGTTCCGTTGGATTACCATCTAAATCAACAATCGCTCCCCAATGAATGGGTTGAAAGTCCCATTCTCGCCAACCTTGATAAAGGGTAGCTTTGGCATTATGACCAATTGCTTCAAAAATATTTCGTTCTAAATCAAACCCTTTGACATTTCGACTTGGTCCTAATACCCATCCGTTAATTGGGCCACTTTCTGTTTCAAGTAACCAGTAGTCTTTTTGAATCGATTCAGCGGTACTTCGGGCCATATCTAAACACATTGACGAAAATTCAGGCTTCCCTTCAAGTTTATTGCCACTTCCAGGATACAAATCATAGCCGATAATATCAACAACTTTTGCCATTTCAAACTGATCTAAAGCCGTGATTACGCCAAGAGGATCTTGTGTTTTTAAAAAGAAAATATTTGTAGTGGTAATATGATTAGGATCCATCGCTTTAATTAATGTGTTTTGCCATTTAATAAAATTAACCATGTTTTCCATCCAAAACAAACGCCAATCTAACCAACGTGTTACACTTGACCAACTTGTTGATTTTGTTCGTGGGGGTTCAACTTGATCCCAACGAGTTTGAACTGTGTTAGTTGCACCCCAGCGATAAGCATAATTTAAGGTATCAAGCGTTTGATATTTATTTTTAATCCATTCTCTGAATTTTTCAATACTATCATTGCAATAACAATAAATATCCACATCACCTTCTCTTAGTGGCATAAATGGTAAACTAATTTCATTATGCAATTGATACGCAAATAAAGAAGGATGATCTTTATAGCGATTAACTAGCACACTAAGATAGCGTTCTATTTCTTCAAGATAGCCTTTATTATCAATACATGCCCAACTATAAGATACATTATTAGGATATGCTTCATCATGGTTGTTGGTAATATTAACGTCCGGATATAGTTCATGAATCCAATAAGGAGGTGATGCTGTTCCCGAACCAAGTAAAATTTTTATATCATAGTTTAAACATAAATCAAAGAACTCATCTAAAAACCCAAAATTAAATTGACCTTTTTCAGGTTCAATACGATCCCAAGTATTAAATAATTCAGCGGTGCGAATTAAATTAATCCCAGAATCTTTCATAATCTTTAAGTCACGATTCCAATCTTCTTTTTTTTGCATTAATGGATAGTAACCTGCTGCATATATAAATTTATCGTTTATCATCTTCTACTCCTTTAATTTGTGTTTACACACATGAAATGGCTTCGATGTCCATCCATTTACATAACTCAATTAAAATATCTTTGATATCTTCATATACAATCGCATAATGATGCTCAATTCCATTTTTCATAATTGTATCTAAAACAAGATTTGGATCAGCATCAAATTTAATATCAGCTTGGTTTGCAACTAAATCGCGATCTTCTAACACACCTTCGCCAGTTGCTAAAAATAATTTGTAATTATTTTTGCTTTCTTTTAATTTCAACATCACTAATTTACCAAGTTTAATCTTAAATTCAACAGCAAATCCCATTCCTTGTTTAATTGTTGGATGTTCGGTGTATTTAATGGAGGCGGTATCACGTGCCAAACAAATAGGCGCCGAACCACAATGCCATGCTTTAGCAATGCCTTCTTTATTAATATTTACTAAATCAGCAAAGAAACAAGGATTTCCAGTAATGAGGTATTGGATATACATGGTCGTTAAGCCTGTAATATCTCCTTCACAAGAGGTCATAATTCCCTCATTGTTTAAACGTGATACCACACCACAGACACTACATTTATTGAGTGCTTGAAATTCAGGCCAACATTTTATTGTAAAAGCATCAATATTATTTTCTTCTTTAAAGTGTTTAATTGCTAAATATAAACGCGCTGATTTTTCAAACATTTCTGTTGTTGTCGTGATTTCTGAGGCTTCACCGATCATTGCTTTCATTTCAGCATCAACTAAATCTTGAGGAATGGCTTTAATATCATCCAAAAGACTAGCAATGGAATAATAAACTATTTCAGGACCCATTTCATGTCTAAATCGTAATTCATCAACATTTGATAAATAAAACCCCGGAACGCGTCCGCCAATAATACAAAACTTACTGTGGTGTAGTTTTGTTTTTACGTCAATTGCTTTGATGGTTGAATTAATTTTTTCATAAACTTTTGGATCATCAATATCCCCATAAACATAACTGTATTTTTTATCAACTTTTTTTAAAAAGCTACCATACATATTTAATCCACATAAGGAATTTAATGGCAATCCTCTAAAACCTTCAATAAATGGTTCTCTAAACCCCCATAGTAATAAAGGGGTTTGATTGAATTCTTGAATAATTTCCATCATACTACTGCCATAGGAATAGGTTCCACATTGAACAATTAATAAATCAATAGCCTTTGATTTGATACGGATTAATTCATCTTTAATCGCCGTTTCATCAATTAAGGTTTTCTCACATGAAATAATCGAATAACTATTTTCTTTTAATTTTTCCAAGGTAATATTTAAATACTTTTGTGCATAATCATATCTGAAATTAGGAAATCCTAATGATATTAATCCAATTTTCATTGTTTGACCTCTTCTTTCATATTTATCGCCTCAAATTTTATATTCGAGCACACATATTTAATTTTTTTTCAATTTCAAGCATCATGGTTTGACGGCCGTGTTCACATGCTGCCATCATATAAAGATCATTGTTTTCTTCATAGGCATTAACAAATCCTTTGACATATTCGCGATCAACTTCAGTGAAAAAATTAATTTTTCGAATCCCACGAGAGATAGCTGCGTCGATGTCTTTTGGACTAATGCCTGTTCCACCATGCAAAACAAGAGGAATTGGAACAAGTTCATGGATTTCTTCAAGGCGTTTGAAATCTAAATTTGGTTCTGATTTATATAACCCATGGGCATTTCCAATAGCAATAGCAAGACAATCAACATGGGTTGCATTAATAAATGCTTTAACATCTTCTGGCTTTGTTAAAAATGATGCGGCATTGGGATCAGCTTTTCCTTCATTACCACCGACTTTTCCAAGTTCTGCTTCAACTGTAACATTGAAATTTTTGGCATAATTAACGACTTTAACAGTATTATTAACATTATCATCATAATCGCCAAGAGAACCATCAAACATCACAGAAGTAAAACCAGCATCAATTGCGTCATAACACTCAGTCACCGTTGTTGCATGATCTAAATGAAGTGCAACTTCAATTGAAACGTCTTTTAAAAATAATTTTACTAATTTATAAATTTGTTGATATGAAATGTGTTGGGTTTCTAATTGAATCGGTGCAACTTGAATAATTACATCGATATTTTTATTGTTGGCAACTTCAATTAATGCCATAATACTTTCCATGTTACTTACATTAACAGCAGCAACGGCGCGACTATTATTTGAAGCATCCGTTAGTAATTTCTTCATTGGTACTAAATTCATAAAAACTCCTATATCTTAAAACCTGGTGCGTCTGTTTGTTTTTCCCACATTTTTTTCATTCCTGGATCAAGTTTGCAAAAGCCAAGGGCAATTCCACCCATTTCTTGCGTTGTAATGAAATTTCCAATTGCTGGTTTATAAACAGAAATACCATTTTCTTTTAATATTCCTTCAACATCTTTGAAAAATATTAAAAGTTCCATCATCGTTGTTTGGCCACAGCCATTGACTAAAACAGTGATTTCATCACCTGATTGATAAGGTTTATCGGCAATTAATTTTTCACACATTACTTTTGCGATTTCTTTAGAGGAGGCTATTTTCATGGTAAAAGCAGCTGCTTCGCCATGAACACCCATTCCAATTTCAATTTCATCATCATTGATTTCAAACATTTTATATCCTGTAATAGGTGAAGTACCTGGAACAGTAGCAACAGTCAATGTTCGTGTATTATCGCGAACTTTCTTTGCCATTTTGACAACTTCATCAAGGCTATGGCCTTCTGCCGCATAGCTGCTGGTAATTTTATAATTAAATAATGTCCCGGCAGTGCCACGTCTTTCGGTGATTTCTTCTTTTGGAGCTGAAGCAATATCATCATATAAGATAACACTTTTACAATTTAAATCATCATCTTCAGCCATATCAATTGCCATTTTAGAATTGATAATATCACCAGCATGATTAGAAATAAGAACACAGACACCCTTTCCCATTTCGGTCGCTTCGATTGCAGCATAAATGGTATCAGGGCCTGGAGCAGCAAAAATCCCACCATAAGCATTGGCAGCTAACATATTTTCGCCAACAAATCCGATACATGCGGGTTCATGTCCAGAACCATTTCCGATAATAACGCTTACCGTATCTTTTTTAAGATTTTTTTGGATCACAACATTGTTATTGTCTAATTTTTTAATACGATCACTATATGCTGTTACGAATCCTTGAATGGTTTCTTCAACAATGGTATCCGTATTATTTATAAATTTCTTTTTAATCATAATTTTCCTCCAATAATATAATAATTAAGTCTAGTTTGATGTTTTATTAATGTAATCACGAATTTCTTTTATTAAATAATAAAATGAGGTTGCCCCGGCGTCTTGATGACCAATTGATTTATCTTCTAAATAACGCGCACGCCCACGTTTGGCTTTCATTGGAATTGTATTTTCAACGCCTTGTTCTCCAGCAATTGTCGCTAATTGAAAACCTTCTTTCAAACTCATTCCTTTTTCGGTAGCTTCTGCAAGGGCGATGACTACGGGATCAATGGAATCAAGCATCGTTTTATCTCCTACTTTTGCGCCACCTAATTCAATTATTTTAAGTTCAGCATTTTTAAAACCGGTTGCAAAGTTCTCAAGACTAAGGGTTTCTTTGCCTTTACAGGCTTTTGCCAGTTCAAGAAAAATACTGCCAAATAAAGGACCCATTGCACCACCCATAGCTGATATAAGTGTACGACCATATGCTTTTAAATAATCAGAAGGTAATCCATCGATGAGATCACTTACTTTTTGTTTTGCTACTTTTGCACCACGTGCCATCGTAATACCATGGTCACCATCTCCAATAATTCCGTCATATTGAGATAATTCTTCTTCTTTTTCAACATATAAATCAGCAATTTTTAATAATAATTGTTTCGTATCGATTGATGTTAACATTTTTTCCTCCAATTAGTATTCTATTTAATTCTCAAACAGTTCTTTTATAAATTTAATCGATTCTTTTGCAACGGTGAGACCATCTTTTTCAATCTTACGCCAAATAAAGGTATCTTTACCGACTTCACAATTTGGCATTACAAAATTCTCGAGAGTTATCCATCTATTATAATTAATGGCTTCAAGTCCAATTTTAACGTCATTCCAATTAATGTTACCAGTGCCAGGAATGCCGCGATCATTTTCACAAAAATGAACATGGTATATGTCATCGCCACCTTCGATTAAAGCATTTTTCATATTTTTTTCTTCGATGTTTCCATGAAATGTATCAAAATGTAATTTTACATTCGGATGATTGATTGTTTTTAAATAATTTTTTCCATCATTAACGGTGTTTATAAAATAGGTTTCGTAGCGATTAATCATTTCTAGAGCTAAAGTTACGCCTTTTTCTTTTGCATAATCTCCAATGAGATTTAAATTTTCTAGGCTAGTTTTGATATTTTCTGCTGCTTCATGTCGTGTTTTGTATTGTCCCCAGGGTGCATATAAAACACCACCTAAACAATCTGTTTCTAACGTATTACACAGATCAATACATTGTTTTAAATGTTTAATCCCATTATTTTTGATATCGGGATCGAGAGATGAAATATCACGATTTAAATTCATTCCAGTTCCACAAGTGCATTCTAAGTCCATCTCGTTGATTAACTTTTTTGCTTTAGTCACTTGAAAAGTATCGGGATCCATTAAAGGGAACTCAACCCCATCATAACCAAATTCTTTTGATATGGGAATATAATTAAGAACATCTTCTTCCCATGATTTTGTATAAGTTGATAAATGAATTCCAAATTTCATAGTTCTGTCCTCTCTTAATCATTTTTATAAAATAAGGACACAAATAAATTGCGTCCTTATTATTAAATACAGTAACCATAACAGATACTGTTTATAAAATTCCACCAAATATTCCAGCAATAATTGACCATAATGAGAAGTCATTTCCACCATAAATTTGAAGGAATCCTGCTGAGGTATTAAACGCAATAGCGATTGAAGCTGAGATAATTAATACCATAAATATTCCACCAAGAATACTTGTAACAATTGCAGCCGTACGACCACCTTCGGCATTTGCTGCGATTGCACCAGGAGCAATATCATAAAAGCAAGCTGTCGCTAAGGGAATAACAGCATAGGCAAGTGAACCTGTAGCGGCTAATACTAAAATTGTCGCAATACTTGAAACTAAACTTAATATAAATCCAATCATTAATGCATTTGGAGCAAAAGGAAAAATCATTGGAATATCAAGTGCAGGAATAGCGTTTGGAATTAATTTATCAGAAATTCCTTTAAATGCTGGAATTAATTCCCCAAGCATTAAACGTACACCTGTTAATAAGATTGTTAGTCCAGCGCCGAATGTTAACCCAGCCATTAAACTAAAAGTGAAGAGATCATATTGCATTCCGCCGATTGTATTAATCGTTTCAACAGCAGGTGCAAATACTTCTAAACGAGCTGCAGGTCCAATTAATAACCCAACAACTAAATAAATAACGAACATAATCAATGATGTTGCAATGGTTGTATCTTTAAAGAACTCCAAAGATTTAGGTATTTTAATGTCTTCCGTTGATTTTTCTTTGTTACCAATTACTTTTCCAATTAAACCACCAAGAATGATGTAAATTGAAGATGTATGACCAATTGTAAAGTCATCTGATCCGGTAATCTTTTTAACAAATGGTTTTGTAAGCCATGGTACAATGATAATATAAAGTGCTAAGAAAAGTGAAGCGAAAATAGTAAGTGCTGTACCTTCTAAACCAGCTTCGACACCAGCTAATACAAAAATATATGACATCCAGAAAAAGATATGTCCTGTTAAAAAGATATTCTTAATCGGTGTAAATCGGGCAACAACGAGATTAATTGCAAATGCAATAACAAGTACCAACCCAATCGTTGAACCATGTGTTCCTAATAATGTCCAACAAATACTTGGGTCAAATTGATTGGCTTCAGGTAACTGATACAATGTTGAAAAGGCAGCGGATAATGGGGTTACTGCTGTTCCAATAAGGTTTACACCAATAAATAAGATAATAACCCCAATAATTGCTTTAAAGGTACCTTTTATTGTGTCTCCAACGCTTTTTCGTTGTAAAACAAGACCGACTAACGCAATTAAACCGATGAAAAGCGACGGTTGTTTAAAAATGTTTGTTGCTAAATAATCTATAACGATCATAATAAATTTTTCTCCTTATTATTTATAATTCTTAGTGTTGTTTTATAAACGGTTATGCATTTTTTAATATTTCATTTATTATAGGGAGTCCCTTTTCAGCAATTTCGGCATTACTCATAAAATTACTAATTTCAACTAAGGGTACCGTTGTTTTTTCTTCTAACACTGTATATAATTCTTTTGATGTAAAAATAATGTCACAATTAATGGACGTTCCAGTTGTAATATCAGCATTAATTACTTCAGCATCAATACCTTGTTCCTTTAATACTTTTTCAATGTTCATTCTTAAAATCAAACTTGTTCCAACTCCAAAACCACATACTGCTAAAACGGTAATACGTCTAGACATAATAATTCTCCTTAAATATTAATTAAAGTTTTTAATACTAATTCACGATCTGTTGCATTTTTCAAGAACTCAACATTTTCTTCGAGTGCTAAAAATTTTGCAATATCTTGTAGTGCTTTAATGTGATCATTTCCATTTTCAGCCCCAAATGCAAAAACAATACTAACTGGATCATTTTGTGCACTTCCAAATTCAACAGGCTGACTAAGTGTAATCATACTCATACAGGTTTCTTTTACGCTTTCATCGGGTCTTGCATGTGCAAATGCAATTCCTGGCATAATAACGATGTATGGACCTAATTCTTTAACTGCACCGACCATGTTATCAACGTATACTGGGTCAACCTTGTTGTAGTCTACTAAAGGTAAGGACGCTTTTCGTATCGCATCTTCCCAATTAATAACGTCAACATTGAGGTTAATCATATTTATATCTAATAAATCTTCTAACAAAACTATTTTACCTCCGTTGATTTTTTCTGTTTGATTGTACTTATAAATTTGTTTGATTTTATTTAGTTTTATAAGCGTTTGACGGATTTTATAAAGACCATCATTATCTAAAAATGGGTTTACTTTTACAACTTCAATTTCTTTTGTTTTAAAATTGCCCGTTGTGATGATTAAATCAATATCTTTTCGATATTTTTCATAATCATAAATTGAACAGGTTTCAATAATTCTAAGCTCTGGGATATTTCGACGTAACTTCGTAACTAAAATTCTTAAAAACGACACACCTTCTTGACAAATAACCAAGGCTGTTGAAATATCATTTTCTAAATGATTACGTTCATATGCTGCACTAATATGTAATGTAATGTAAGCAATTTCAGTATCATTAAAAATGTATTTATTATATGTTTCAAGACTTTCTTTAACAATTTGAAAAATTATAGGAAATTTTTCTTTGATCGTTCTCGTGTAATCACTTCTAATTTGTCGATTGTTTTTAATTCGAATTAATGAAGATTTTAAATGAAATCCTAAATCATTTTTTAATTGTGAATCATTTAAAAATGAAATATTTAATTCGTTTTCACAATGCTGAATAATATAGTTTGTAATATCACTAATTTTATTTTCATAATTCATAATTTGGTTTGATTCATTGGTATGATTTCTACCATAAATTTTTGATTCAATTAAGTGATTTGTAATTTCATCAATTTCATATTCTGTTGTTATAATATCAAATTTTCTTTCTAATTCTTTTCCAATGAGTTTACCAATTTCATATTCTTCAAGTTGTTGGATATCGTCAATTGGTTGCACTAAGTAGTTATTTTTTTTCATACGATAAATTGAAATGATGAGGTAAATAATAAATTCTGCTAGAGCCATATCTGTAAAATAGAAGTGATATTCTTTTTGGATGTCAACTAATATTCTAAAAATAATGGGAATATTGTTGAAATTAAATTCAGGGTAATGAATTTCACAATACTCCTTTAGTTCTTGATATATTTGACGATCGATCATGGACATAATAATACTGTTAGCATCAAATATTTCTAAAAAAACATCCGATAAAGTATAGCGTTTATTATTTTCATCGCCAATTATTTTAAAGCCTTTTGCATGAACTTTAGCTAGTTCTAAATTATTAATCAAACAATACTTTTTAACTTCTTTAATTAATTTCATCGTTGTGTTTCTACTCAATAATAAGCGATTACTAATGTCTTCTACAGTGAGTTCTTTATCAGCTACTAACAATTCAAGTGTAATATAACGGACTCTTTCTTTTTTAGATAAAACCCGATTTTCGACTGAAATAAACTTAATCTTTTCAAAAAGAATATCACGACTTTCCTTTGTTTTAATCATTACACCATTATTTGGGATTTTGACTAAGGTTGCATTGTTTTGATTCAACCAATTCTCAATAAGATCAAGATCATATCTTACAGTTCGTATACTAACGCTAAATTCCACAGACAAAAACTTTGCCGAAACATAGTCATTTTTATTTAATAAAAAAGTTATTATATTGATTTGACGATTATTAAAACTATCCATATTAAATATCCTTTGCTTTATTCTCCGAAACCAGAATTTACTAATGAACTTAATTCTTGAATGGCTTCTTTTTCATCTTCCCCATCGACACTAATCACAATTGATGTGCCTTTGGTTAATCCTAATGTTAACAATTCTATCATGCTTTTACCATTAATTTTAGTAGCATCTTTTTCAATTACAATCGTTGATTTAAATTTCTGAGCAGTAGTAACAAATAAATTTGCAGGTCTTGCATGTAAACCTGTTTCGTTAATTAATGTCATTGATTCTTTTATCATATTATCACCTCCTTTATGTGTTGAATTTTCTATTTTTTAGAAAATTCATCCAAAATTTTAATAATATCATTACTATTTGACAGATCTAAAACGTTTAGTAATTCTTTCGTTTCATGATAAGTCATATTATTAATTGCACATCTAATTTGAGGAATCATACTACTATTCATACTAAATTCATCAAGTCCCATAGCTATTAATAATGGTAGTAATTTACTGTTAGAGGCTGCTTCGCCACACATGCCAACCCAAATGCCTTCGTGATGCGCATTTTTAATGACGGTGTTAATTAATCGAAGAACAGCAGGGTTAAATTCAGTATAGAGGTTACTAATCATCGTATTTCCACGATCAACAGCAACGGTATATTGAATTAAGTCATTGGTACCAATACTAAAAAAGTCGACTTCTTTTGCAAATTGATCAGACATAATTGCAGCTGAAGGGATTTCAATCATCATACCGACTTCTATATTTCGGTTAAATAGAATTTTTTCTTTATCTAAATCATGTTCAATTTCTTCAATAATTTTTTTTGCATCCAATAATTCGTGCATTGACGAGATCATTGGAAACATAATTTTAATATTCCCATATGCACTTGCTCGAAGTAAAGCTCTTAACTGAGTTCTGAAAACATCTTGTCGTTCTAAACAAAAACGAATCGCTCGGAATCCTAAAAACGGATTCATTTCTTTTGGAATATTTAAATATGGAATTTCTTTATCACCACCAATATCTAAAGTTCGGATAACAACGGGTTTTTGTTCCATTTTTACGGCAATCTTTTTATAAATTTCGAATTGTTCTTCCTCCGTAGGTAAGGATGTTTTATCAAGATAAAACAGTTCAGTTCTAAACAGGCCAATGCCTTCTGATCCATTTTCGATTGCTAAATCTAAATCACTTAAGGTTCCAATATTTGATGCTAATTCAAACGTTTTATCATCTTTTGTTTTTGTATTTAAATTGACGTAGCGTTTAAACATTTCTTTTTGTTTTAAAAACATACAGCGTTTTTCAGAATAAATTTCTTGCGTTTGAGAATCTGGATTAATATAGACACGGCCACTTTCACCATCCATAATGATCGTATCATTATCTTTTACGTGTGTGAGTAAATCACTAATTGCAACAACAGCTGGAATTTCTAATGTTCGTGCCATAATAGCAGTGTGCGATGTTTTTCCGCCTTCTTCAGTGATAAATCCAATAACATGTTTTTTATCCAACTGTGCCGTATCTGATGGGGTTAAATCATCAGCTAAAATAATAATATCTTCTGTGAGATTTGAAAAATCAGAACTTTCGACACCCATGATATTTTTTATTAGTCGCATTGAGACATCGTTTAAATCAATGGCTCTTTCTTTTAGATAGGGATCATCCATTTTATTGAATAAATCCATATATTTGTTAGTAACAAGATCGACAGCGTTTTCAGCATTTGTTTTTTCTTGTGTAACGATTTCAATAATGCCGTCAATGTAGACTTGGTCATTTAACATTGCTAGATGAGCATTAAAAATTTCAGCTTCATTTTCTCCAATTTCTGCTTTTGTTTTTGCATATATTTTTTTAAGTTGTGTTTTGCTTTTTAATAATGCCTGGTTAATTTTTTCTATTTCTTCATCGATATTCGTAATGGATCGTGTCGTAATTTCATAGATTGTTTTTCTTTTTATTTTTCCAGTTCCGATTACAATTCCTGCTGATACACCTTTGCCAAATAACAAAAATCATCACTCCTTTTTTCTCAAATTTATTGTGGTCAAATCATAACAACCCCAAAAATGATTTGCAAGACCAATTCATTGCACCAATAGTTGCAATATTATGAGATTTTTCTAAAAAACGGTGGTTTAATCAAGAAAAAAGAAGTGTTATTTAAGAAAAAATTAAGTTGAAAAATAGATATTTTTTTATAATTTACTATTGTTTATTTTTTTGCAATAAAAAACCAGAATTTGATTTCATATCAAATTCTGGTTTTTAAAATTATAATTATGCAATTTTTTTTATCATCGAATAATACGTTTTAAATAAACAGCAACAATTTCTGCAAAGTGATTAATCTCTCGAGTGAAAATAAAGTCGTTACCATAGATTAATTTCTCAACTTTTAAATCACGTTCATTTCCTAATTATAATCACCGCAAATTGTCCACATTAAATTAGTGACACAATTATCAAATTCAAATTCTTCATATTCCCATAGATTCGTTGTCATTAGTATTCCCAATATAATAAACTATTATATTTCCCTTTCAAAACTGATTAAGAATTAACTTTCTATATCAATAATTCTATCAGCCCAAGAAGTATAAAACAAGGGTTCATGAGAAACTAATAGAAGCGTCCCCTCCCAATTTGTTAATGCTTCTTTTAACGAGTCTTTTGCATCGACGTCAAGATGATTCGTTGGTTCATCAAGGATTAATAAATTTGCTGATGTTAACATTAACAGGCAAATTTTTACTTTTGCTTGTTCACCACCACTTAAGGTTGTAACATGTTGCATAACACTTTTTGACTTTAATCCACATTGTGCTAAATGTCGACGAATAATTTTTTGTGATAATTTTGGAAAATCATTCATAATTATTTGAATCGGTGTAAGATGGGGATCATACCATTCCAAATCTTGCTCAAAATATCCAATTTTTATATTATCAGCAAATTTAAATTTACCCGATATTTTAGGAATTTGTTTAATCAATGTTTTTAGTAATGTTGATTTACCAATACCATTAAAACCGGTAATTACTACTTTCTCCCCTGCTTCAATTTTTAAATTCAATTTAGAAATCAAAGGATAATCATAACCAATTTCTAAATCTTTTACCGCTAAAGAGCGCTGATTAGAAATTGGCAAAGAATTAAAATTAAAAGTTGGTTTTGGAACTGTTTCAACAGAATCTAAACGTTCAATTTTATTTAATTGTTTTTGCCTACTTTTGGCCATATTAGCAGTTGATGCACGGGCCTTGTTTTTAGAAATATAATCTTCGAATTTTTTTATTTGTTTTTTTTGTGCTTCAAATTCTCGAATATAACTTTCACGTCGAAGTCCTTTTAATTGAATAAATTTTGAAACATTTCCTGAATATTTTTTTATTGTACAAAATTCGATATCACAAACACAGGTTGTAATTTTATCAAGAAAATCAAAATCATGAGAAATAAGCAAAAATGTTCCCTCATAGGTACTTAAATAATTAGTTAACCATTCAACATGTTCTTTATCCAAAAAGTTCGTTGGTTCATCTAATAATAACACATCAGGTTGCTCAAGAAGAAGCTTTGCTAAAATAACTTTTGCTCTTTGACCTCCACTAAGTTGATGGAGTTTGCTATCCATGCCAAAAGCTATAATACCTAAACCATCCGCTACTTTAAATATTTTACTTTCTATTTCATAAAACTCAGAGTTTTCAAGCAAACTTTGGTAATTAGCAGCTTTATTCAATATCTTTTCACTCGAATCATTCACCATTTCTTCATAAATCGCATTTAATTTTGTTTCAATTTCATATAGTTCATAAAATGCTGTTTTCAAATAATCAAAAACATTGATTTCCCCATCGATTTTAGCATGTTGATCAAGATAGCCAACTTTTATTCCTTTTTGCCATCGAATATCCCCTTTATCTGGTATTATTTCTCCAATAAGTGTATTAATTAAAGTCGTTTTTCCAGTTCCATTTCGGCCAACAACGCCCATATGCTCGCCTTTAAAAAGTTCAAACGAAGCATTTTTATATAATGACTTATCACCAAATGAATGTGATAAATTAACAACGTCTAATATTCCCATTAATTTTTCCTCCTAAATTTTAAATATAAAAAACAGAGAGTTGAAAAATCAACCCTCTGTTCTACTAAAATGTTATAATATTTATTTGCTTTTACTTAAAATTCTATTTTAAAATTGCATTAATATTACAATAGACAATTTTTTAATAAATAATGAAACAATTTACTAAAATGATTGAGTAGTTATTCCTAAATTCAATAAAAGGAATCATTACAAAAATTGTTTTATTGATTAACCATTATAGCACCAACAACCATATATATTATCATAAGAAACAGTATTTGTCTAACACTACATTTATTAGTGCGAATTAGTAGCACGTGTGTCATATAAATTAAGACATTTTTTATGATTAGATGTCATTAAATTGATAAATGAATCTTGCTCATTAATTTCAATAATTGGAAATCGTTTTTTAAATTGGGTATCAATATCTGAATAATTGACATTTTCTTGATCAAGCAATGCAATTACAAAAATATTATTCATTAAATAATTATGATTAAGTCTATACAAATTATTGATATTAGAATAGGATTTTCTTTTAAATAAATACATTAAATCAAATAATATTTTGGTGATGTTTTTATAATTAATATTATCAATAATAAAATAATAATCTTTTTCGCTGTTTTGTAATGCTTTTTCGCAAAAATCAAGAAAATTAGAATCCATTAAAATAGAATCATTGCTATTTTTCAATTGAGTAGTGTGAACATAGTTTTCCATTTGAATTGATAAGATTTGATCAGAATCTTTTTTGCCAATCAATGAATAAACAAAGTTTTTAATACAAACCCTTCGATTAAGAGTAGGATAATTTTTAATTATAATACTTTTATTGTGTTTTAAAAACTGTGCAATCTCATTATATTTTTTTACATCAATGGTTGTTTCAGAAAGAAAATTATGTTGCGAATAATTTTCGATTTTTAATGCGAGTTGATTAGTATTACGAAGCCCCCAAAGCTCATTGCTAAATGATTTTCGATAAAAAACATCTTCTCCATGAACATATGATTTAGAATCACTGCTTAATTGTTGTAGGGTGAATCTTACTTTCGCTTGCCAATCAGGGTTCTTATGAATATCAATAAGTTTACCTCTGCTTTTAATTTCTTCTTGAATTTCGAACAGATAAGCTTCGCCCTCAAACTTTTTTAATGCCATAATTATTTCATTCTTATATGATGGATTATTTTTTTGTGTTAATTTCTTTTTCCAATTAGGATCATTTAAAAAGCGATTGATATCTTGTGGCCTGTCTTTAAACGTAAAATCTAAAAGATCACGGTGCATCCAATCCTTCGGATTAGATTCAACTTTGGTTATTTTTCGTATAAATGTCAAAAAATACCATTTTTTAGATAAATTACTTTTTGTCCATTGAACAGAGAGTTCTTTTTCGTTATTTTTATTTTCAGTTACGATACCAATTGCCTTAATGATCATTACTGACATTATTTTACCATGAGTATTAAAAGGAAAATTGCTTTTTTGATTTTTGGTTGATTTTATTGCGATTTGATCTCCGATTTGAATTGAGTTAATAATATTGCCATATTTTTTAGAATCCTGAATTTTCCAAATCTTTTCTTTGACAAAATAATTCGTTAAATCATCACCATTTTCAGAATATGCGCTTACAAACCAAGTTGATTTATTAGTCATTTTTCCCCTCCTTATAATTTATGGTATTATTTATTTTAACCCATTAAATGAATACAGAATCATAAAAATATAAAATAATCATTTTTCAACAATTATTCATCTAATTATTTTATACTTTCCACGTAATACATGTAATTGTCGTGTTTACTTTTTCTTGAACATAACCGTTTTTTGAAATTGATACTAAATAGTTTCAAATGTTTTTTTCATCGTCTTGAGTCAAATTCCGATAAGATTTCATTCGATTTGCATAAAATTGATATGCGCTATTCACTGTTTTATTCATATCCCAAACTTGTTCTTCATAGTTTAATGAAGGAAGCAATCCTTTTAACCATAATATCTCCAAAGAATATAATACTTCTAAATCAGCCGATTCTTTTTTATCGTTAATTTTTAATATGTTTCGTATTTCATCTGAAACAGGGTCCTTGCGCTTAATCGGTTTTGTTAATATACAATATCCTTTACTTGCTTCATTTATTTTCAAAAATGTTTCAGCGTTACGAACAGCAGGGGTCATATTTGCAACAACTAAATCAAATTTATCGTTATAACCAAGTGATTCTAAATTTGATGCATGCCAATCATTTACAAAAAAATCGACATTTTTTAAATTAGATTTATTTTTTTTAGCAAGATCAATCATTTTAGGAGATAAATCTAATCCTGTTACATGAGCGCATTTTTCTGCTAAAGCGTAAGAATATTTTCCAACACCACAGCCAACATCTAATACATGACTTTTTGAATTAATTAAATTTTTATTAGCAATTATTTTTAATAGTAAACTATTTTCAGTTGTTGGATTGTCAAAATTATTAAATTCTTCCGCAATTGAATTCCACATTTCTATACTTGCATGAACATCACGCTCGTTGTAATCCCATTTTTTTATAACATCGTCTAATTTCATTTGATTATTCTCCTTTTTTTCAAAAAATAAAAGACCCACAAATGTGAGTCTTCAGACACATAATAATAATTTTTATTTAATTAGATGAGTTAGCATTATGCAATCATCTATATAAAAATAGCATATATTAGCAAAATAGTCAATCAATTCTTATATTTAAATGTTCATTCTGTTTTTTAATTAAACCAAAATATTTTATTTCCAACTTTCCCTTTAAACACTGGAACTGGAAGATTAAATGAAGTAATTGAAGCGATTAAAAAATGGCATAGTGATTTCTTTATATTCCAATATAGTAAGACTTAAATTGGTTTGTTTGCACAATTTACAGACATTTTTAACACCATTTATATTCCAATATGGTAAGACTTAAATTCTGGCAGTCCGTTAACGATATCACCACTAAAATCAATTTATATTCCAATATGGTAAGACTCAAATAAAAATACAATGTTTATATTCACTACCTTGCGATTTGATTTATATTCCAATATGGTAAGACTCAAATCGGGATGGTTTTTCACTCTTAGCAATGGGATTTACATTTATATTCCAATATGGTAAGACTCAAATTCATTTATGCCTGTCTTTTTCCGTTAATGTCAAATAGTCTACAC